>VFQR01001456.1_pt1 | contig 18155 bp, 18 predicted proteins | sample 3512321 | NCBI WGS metagenome assembly VFQR01 (sample SAMN10412374, study PRJNA504923) | tailings metagenome | isolation source: Relicate 3 Philex TSF1 revegetated site | place: Philippines: Tuba, Benguet | collected 2017-08-29
ATTTCGCTCAGATGCATATTACAGGGTTTTCCTCTCTAATTTCTGGTTTCGGTATCTTGATTTTCCCACGGTCGGGTTATCCACATAATTAGACTGTTACATTGTTACTAAGTTGTAGCGGAAAGTATAACTTCGTAATTGATCGCGTCTAAAAATGTGTCAAGGATTAACAATTCGTCAAGAAAAGAATTCAAAATATAATTCAGTCCTGACTGTGAATTCTCAACTTACATTGATGCGGGGACGCGGGGACGCGGGGACGCGGAGAAATTTTAATCACAAGTGATTAGCCGGACATGATATCAAAAGTCAAAAATATGAAACCTCCTTGCTACGAATTAAAAAAAACACTTCATTAATCAAAAGCTTGATTTGATAAGGGTTTGGACAAGTGTTTCTCGAAAGTTAAGAAGGGTGGGAAGTTTTTTCTAATCTCCCTCATCTCCCCATCTCCCCACACTCCCTCATCTCCCACCCTAGCGTCTCCCAAAGAGAAGCTAAAGCTACATCTCCCTCTTTTGTCGATCATTCACTTTTCAGTATATTTACTTAATATTTTGCTCCAAATACGTATTAATTTAGTAAACTTAAGTTGCTCTTTCCTTAAGGAACTTTATCATGTTTTTTGCATAAATGGCAAATAAAATGACTATAAGTACCACTAGACAAGGCTTTTAAATCAAATTGGGCAATAAATTCCATCAGATTATACTGGATTTTTATAGGAAACAATACTTACATATATTTTTCTTTGTAAGAAAGAAAAATAGGTAAAAAAGAACACTATTTTGCTGAGCCGCAAAAATTAGTAGTTTTTGGTTGTGCTGTTGGTCACTAAGTTAGGGTTAGACGTGCTGTTAATGAATACGCGCTTTACCAATATCGCTTGGATCGTAGACGCAGGGCGATCGCCTTTAGCAATTCAATGCTACCGTGGATTCACAAGTCGTTCATCCAACATTCACTGATGTCAAGTTTCTAACCAATCACCAATCTATCGGCAAACCCAACTGGTCTAAAGTAGTGCCATCTTGCAAAAGTGGCTGAATATCGCTGTCTATTTGAATACGGCCACCAGATAGTACCAAAGCGCGTTGAGTAACTCTGCCTAGCCAATGCAGTTCATGAGAGGCAATTAATATTACTTCCACGGGCAACCTGAACAATACTTGTGCTAAATGACGCCGCCATGCTGGATCGAGACCGTTGGTTGGCTCATCCAAAATCAGAATTGTGGGTTCTAGGGCTAAAATTGCGGCTAGGGCGGCGAGGCGTCTTTGTCCACCGGAGAGTTCGTGGGCGGAACGATTGGCGTAGGCTTCTAGACCAAAATCTGCTAACAACTGGCGGGCGCGATCGCTAGCCTCTGCTGCTGACATACCATAGTTGCGTGGCCCAAAAGTCACATCTTCTAAGATGGTGGGCATAAATAGTTGGTCGTTGGCATCTTGGAAGCTAAAACCAATTTGACGACGTATTTGTGGTAAAGTTTTTGGTTGTACAGGGATGCCATTAATCGTAATTTTTCCAGATTGCGGTTCTTTTAAGCCGATTAAGTTCTCCAACAATGTGCTTTTTCCAGAACCGGTAGCTCCCATTAACGCCACGCGATCGCCTCTATTCAAAGTAAAAGAAATTCCTTGTAATACTGGTTCTTGACGGGAATATGCATACACCAAGTTCTCAACCTCGACTACAGCGGTGTGGGGTTTATCGGTTGATGGTTGGGGATTAGAAGTTAAAGATTTCAAAATTTACCTATGTAAAAAAATGGAAAATTTGTAGAGACGCGATTCATCGCGTCTGTAGGAAATGGGTTAAATTTTGTAAGAACTTAGGGTGACAACAGCAGCGATCGCCCAAGCTAATAACAGGGCAAAGCGGTCTTTTGGCCTGAGGGTAGAATCTATAGGCAATTGTCCGTTGTAACCACGAGTTACCATTGCTGCATAAACTCGTTCTGCTCTGTCTAAACTGCGGAGATACAAAGCTCCAATCATGGCAGCACTAGTGTAGCGCAGCCATGCCGCAGTTCCAGTCAGACCTCGTAATTGAGCGCTACGCCGCATACGTGTTACTTCTGAGAGCAAAATCTCCATATATTGCCCAGCGAGGAGCAAGTTTTCTTTGATTGGTGCTGGTAAGGGTAAGCTTTTGAGGGCGATGCCGAAACTATGCGGTGGTAAGGTTAACAAAAAACTATTCATGGTAATCAGACAAACCAGGGAACGAACTAGCAAAAAACTGGCTCGCTCCCATCCCAGGGGTAATGTCAGCAATGATAAAAAAATCAATTCTGTACCGAGTAATCCTCCCAACTGGCGAATTGATACGCGCAACAGCCAAGCCCACAAAAGTGCGATCGCCCCATACACACTCAGCCCATACCAAGCATAATGTTTTAATAAAGCTGCCCCCACCACAATTGCTAGAGACAGTTGCAAACGTAGCGGTAAGGAAAGTTTAAGCATTCTTTGGTTTCACTATCTTGGCAATGCCAAAGGCAACAGCAAAGCAAACCGCAGCCCCCACAAGTCCAGCGATACTGGTGCCAATTGCCCCCAAACCCTCAATTCCATAGTCAGCTAGGGGAGTCGGTACAATTATCCGTACTTTGTCGGCTAAGTCGATGAAGCCTAAGTTTTCAGCAACTTTTTCTAAACCATCAGGCCATGCCGAGGCAAACAGTGATAATACTCCGGCAATTAAAAAAATACTGACAACGGGTATTGACCATCCACGAAATTCGTGCTGTTCTCCTGGTAACAAATCTGGTCTAGCTGTGGCTAAGTAAGCCAGTACGCCGCCGGTAATCAGTCCTTCACCAATGCCAATCAGAATGTGTACCCCAGTCATGGCTGGTAAAACTATGGCTACCGACGCGGTTCCAGAGAGGGCTAATTCAATGGCTGCTGCTACGGCAGCTACCACTACACTCACACCTGCTGCAATGCCGGCAGCTAATGGCAAACGTCCTTGAGAACCGCCAAATAACCGCTGCAAGGTTTGGGTCAAAATCCAGCCTACCCAAACCCCAATGACTCCCATGTTCAAAATATTTGCGCCCAATGCCGTAATTCCACCATCGGCAAATAGCACGGCTTGAATAATTAAAACTGTAGCAATACACAGCATCCCTGCCCAAGGACTGCCCAAAACGATCGCCGCTAAGGTTCCCCCCAACAAGTGACCGCTTGTACCTCCTGCTACCGGAAAATTAACCATCTGGGCAGCGAAAATAAAGGCGGTGGTTAGCCCCAGCAAGGGAGCGCGACGAACACCAAAGGCCTCTTGCGATCGCCCCAAGGCAATAAAAAGTGCTGCTACACTCGCTAAAGTAGTAGCCCCTGCTACTGGCACAGAAACAAATCCATCAGGAATATGCATAACTTTCCCTGTATTTTAGATATTTATTTACTCAAAACAAGTCATAAATTCACAGCATTAAATTAATAACAAACAAAATTTGTCCCTCTTTTGCAATGCCCCATCGGGGGATTTTGTTGTGCTACTTTTGACAGATTTACAATACAATAAATACTGTTTATCATACCGATTTTTTTGTTTTTATTAATTTTTGTCAATTTTAATTTTAGATATATTACCAAATTTTAATCGATTATTGCAAAATTCCAAACATCTCGATGAATCTCTGCATTAATAGCTTTGACGAAACTTGAAAAATAGCTATCAATAGATGGAATATTATTTATCAAGCAAAAGTCAACATAATTGATAATTCATAATTGCAATTAGTGGGGGCATTACCCCGTACACTTTCTTGTTGACCACTAAATTAAAAATTTAGTGGGGGCATTACCCCGTATAATTATGAATTAGTAATTATTTGGTCAAATTAGTCTACGTGTCAGTGTGACTTTTTTGCTCAAGCTTTTACTCTTACAAGGTGCCGATGGTCATTCCTCTTACTGTAAGCTCTCCTTTTAGCTATACCTTTGCAACATCTGGCCTCTACAACGTTGGCATTGGTATTGTTGATGTGGATGATACTTTTAGCTCATCAATATTGTCAGTAAGTAGCGCCAATTATCAATCAGAATCGGTTCCCGAACCTTCAATTATCCTTGGTTGTATTGTGGTTAGCGGCTTTGGAGTTAAGTTTAAAAGAAAACATCATAAAAGTCTAAATTCCATTGCTAAGGATACTTGTTGCTAATTTTGCTGCCGCGCGATCGCTGAAGGCAACGATTTTTTGGGATGCGATCGCACTTAATATCTTAAAATCAGCAATGACGAAACGATTAACACAAATTACGGTCTTGGTGCAGGAGAAGGATGTTTACCTGCGTAGTAGACAACGACTTTCAACAGTTCTTCATCAGGAACATAAAACACTCTGTCCCCTTTTGTTACTTCGTATTCCCATGCACTTTTGTAGAGTTTGCCCTTTAAAGGAAACACACGGCCGGGTTATCTAGTTATTGGTGCAGTAATCAAATCTTCGTAACAACGGCAAGTGTTTTCTGGGTGGCGCTCTATTAAGGCTTCCCAGTCCCGATTTACTCGACGATTTTTGGCTACTACTAACCAAGTGCTTTGTGTTTCACATAATGTCGGAGCCGTCAGTTTAACTTCTGGCGGCTCCACATTTTCTATTATTGGAATCTCTGGAGGATTTTCTAACATCACATAACACTTTAATCAGATGGCTGAGTTAATGGTACTTCATCAGTGTTGTCACTAAAAGCCACTGCTAACTCAGGACTGGCGATCGCAATAGCACTTTCATGCCATTCATGGATAATTGCATCAATCATATCCCATGCCTGACTAGAAAAATCAATCAACCGAAAAGCTTCACTCAGTTCATCAATGAAGTCTTGCAGCTCGTCAGATTCAAATACATTTAGCCATCCATAAGGATGTTCAAAGCCGATTTCTTTGCCAAGTAATAAAGAAAAAGCAACGGTTAATACCTCGAAAATAGCTTTACTTTGTGTTGCTGCTTTCACAAGAAAACTTACTTCCTCACGGCGCAACAAAGCAAAAGACTGATCGTTGCGAGTAATTGTGATTGGATGTTCTAAAGCTTTGTCTAGAACTCGTCCAGGCTGACGATTCAACTCGGTGGCTGTAATTAGCTCATCTGAATAAATATTGCCAAAATTCCCGATAGACATAAAATATGCGTTTTCAGGAAACGCCGATTTCATTAATCAATTACATATACGTATAATTATACGTACCCTTTATCTAGTTTTAATAGGGATTTTTTGGCACATTTTTGCTCGTTGCGACAGCAAGCCACAATTGAGCAGATCCAGAATGCGATCGCCACATTACTGAGTATTAATCATGGCAACAATGGTAGATAGTGGCACCTCTGCAAAGTAGTTTTGCTGGAATTGTTCTTCCTTGATGGCGGCTAAAAATTGTGTAACAGCTGCATCACCCTTAGTTTCAAAAACATTGTTGGGATTCCAGGTAATTTGCAAATCGCGGTCTTCTCTTGTTACTGTAAAACCGTAATATTTTAAAGCTTTGATTCCTAAAAATAAGGTGCGATCGCTAATCCCAAGTTTATCTAAAAGTTGGACGCGGGTAACTAGTTGATTGGTACGACTGAGATATTTAGCAACCCCAACCAAGGTTCGCCAAATTTCTTTTGGTGGTTGGTGATTAGGTTTAGACCAAGCGATCGCTAATTGTTGTTGATGATCAAACTTAGTCGTGAAACATCTCTGCAACCATACACGTAAATCATCCCAGTTCTTCGGACAATGTTCAAGTACGAATCGGGAAGTGGGGATTTGGGAGTGGGGAGTGGGGAGATTTCGCCAGTCGAGAATGAGTGGTGAGTGTTGAGTATTGAGTGCTGAGTTTTCACTTGGGCGGACGGCAATTAATCTAATTTCATAGCGTTTTTTAAAGGTGTTGTAGTCGAGTTCAGCTATACAATCACACCTGACTATGGGCAATTCATCTTTGTAGTGTCCCCACCAAATACCAGGAAAGGAACTTTTAGTTGAATCATCCCGAATATTAAACTCAGTTTTAATATACTGTACCTTTTTCCCTTGCCAATCTTGCTGATTGCGATGCCAACTATTTTCAAACCAGCAGTTTTGAATTAGCAGTTTGGGAACAGGGTTACCCATTCCACAAGGTTCTAATAATTTCAGTTCTAAAAATAATTCTTTCCCCAAGTCTGCAACTTTTACCACTATGTCTGCTTGCACCGTTGGTTTGAGAGTTGTACTGCCCAAAGATTGTCGTAACTGTTGATTAATTGCTGCTGTAAATAAACTAATATTCTCAATCGGCAAACTCAAACCCGCTGCAAAAGGATGTCCGCCAAAGCGGTGTAACAGATGTGCTTGGTCTTTCACCAGTTGATACAAATCGACGGAATTCACCGAACGGGCGGAACCACGGGCTAAGGAGGATGAGGGGGATGAGGGGGATGAGGGGGATGTTGCTTCCTCATCTTCCCCTGCTTCCTCATCTCCCCTATCTCTCCCCAGTCCCTCTGTACTTAACAAAATCGTCGGACGCCCTGTTTCTTGTGCTACTTGTCCAGCGACTAAGCCCAATACACCGGCAGGCCATTGGGGATCTTCGAGGACAATGACGCTGGTGGTTGATAAATCTAATTGAGTCAGTTTTTGTGCTACCTGTGCTTGGACATCTTTTTGCAAGGATTTGCGGCGGCTGTTTGCTAGTTCTGTGACTTCGGCTAATTCGTTACAACGTTTGGCGTTGCGACTAGTTAATAATTCGACGCAAAAACTAGCATCACCTTGGATGCGGCTAACAGCATTGATTCTAGGCCCTAAACCGAAGGAAATATCTGTGGGGCGATCGCCACTTTTTTGGCACAATTCTAATAATCGCCCTACCCCCGGTCGCCGTCGTGCTGTGGGTGGCTGTTGGAAATCTGCTTGCAGTCGTTGAATTCCCAACTGTGCCAAATAGCGACAATCTCCACTTAGTTGCACCAAATCAGCAATTAATCCTACCGCCACTAAATCTAATAAATCCTCTAATGGATGTTGGGGAACATCAGGCAAAGTTTGATAAAGTGCTTCCACTAATTTATAAGCTACTGCCACGCCAGAAAGATGAAACAGCTGATGTTCTTTTGGCAGATATCGAGGATTAATAATTGCTGTCACTGGTGGGCGTTCTTCAGGTAATGTGTGGTGGTCGGTAACTATAACATCGATACCTAACTGTTTGGCATAAATAATTTCATCAATATTTGTGCTACCTGTGTCGCAAGTAACTATTAATTTACAACCTTGTTTTGCTAAATTATCAATTCCTTCATTGTTTAGTCCGTGGGATTCTTTTAAACGATTGGGAATGTAATAAACTAACTCGATATTTTGGATAAAAAACTCTCCTAATCCATCCCAAAGTACGGCGGTGGACGTAATCCCATCAGCATCGAAATCTCCCCAAATAGCAATTTTATCATGACGATCGCGTGCTTTTTGTAAGCAGGCGATCGCCAGATGCATTTCTTGTCCAAACTCAAAGGGATTTGCTGCTTGATAAGCTTTATAGTTGATAAAAGCTGATAGTTGTGATTTTTCTTTAATTCCCCGTTGCCACAACAATTGTGCTGCATACAATCCATTTGATGCAGGTGTGTGCTGTTTCACAGTTTGGATAAACCACTCTGGCGGTTGTTCTGTTATTGCTAGAGTCCATTGTTGTTCTGGCATACAAATGAAGTTAGGAGTTAGGAGTGAGGAGTTAGGAATTTAAAGTTAACAGGTAAGAGTTTTAACTCATAACTCCTAACTCATAAATTTTATCAAGTTGGCGATTGATCTTCAGTGATTTGAGATTCACTCACTAGGGGATTAAGTAATATTTCATTGGCAGCACTATCGGGTTTGCGGGCGCGAATTGCTGGACGCGATCGCCTGTAACCTGCTCTTTCTGCTTTTTGGTGTTCGTAATCAATTAATCTACCATAATATTCATGTTTACTTAAATTCATTGACAAGAAAATATGCTGGCGAATATTACCAAAACCTTTGCGATTAAAAAACTTTAATGCTGAAACATTGGTGGGGTCAGTATCTACTAGCATGAACCGCGCCCCGTCTTCAATCATGCGGGCGACAACTTTATCAACTAACTTGTCTGCGACTCCCCGACGCTGGAATTTGGGACTAACTCCCAGCCATAAAATGTAACCGTAAGTCCAAGATGCTTTAGTAATTATAGTTCCCAAAACAAAGCCTGCTAATTCTCCATCTCTTTCAGCCACCAGGCAATATTCTGGGTCTGTATTATAAAGTCCAATGACTTCCCATTCATCCCATGTGCGATACAAATAAGGATATAAATCGCTGGTAAATAACTCTTCTCCCAAATGATAAATGGGAGCGATATCATCAATTCCTAATTCGCGGACGTAAATCGCTTCATTTTCATCAAAACTAGACATAAATTTCTCATTTTTTAATTATTAATGGTAAGAATTCAGAATAAAGTAATCTACTATAATTTGTATCTTTATTCATTATAAATTACATTGATTATTTAATAATTTTTACTTTTAACTCCTAATTCCAAACTCCAAACTCCAAACCCCTAACTTTTATAGTGAAACTTCTTGAATACTGTCGAGATTCGGCAATGAATCTTTTGCCGTTTCTTCTGTGATTGGTGTGCGATCGCACCGCTGGATAAAGTTACAATAATCACAAGTTTTACTACCCTCCGCCACTTGGGGAAACTGTATGTTATTTCGGTAATCTTCCAACCAATGAGTTAGCTGATTTAACAGTTGGTTAAGTTTTTTTGCTGTTTTTATGTGTTGATTAGTATTATAATTAAATTTAATGTTTTGCGGTTTGCCTTCAGATTGAACAAACCAGTAGGTCATGGAAATACTTTCTGGCGAATACGCGCTAGTTTCAGCCAAAACATACATATAAAGCCGTGTTTGCCAGTTGGATTCTAACTTGCGTTTATGAGGTGGTTTCGGATAAGTTTTCCAGTCGAGAATTTGCGCTTCTTGGTTATCTGCAATCAATAAATCATAGATAACCGTCAACAAATAATCCTGAACTTGCATAGTGCGGTAATGTTCGCTTTCACGAAAAGTTTCATTGTCAGTTGTAGACATTAAAATTTCTGGGGCTGCATCAGCAAAACCAGCCATCCAAGTTTGCAGTTGAGCATCTGCTTGGAGAAAACTATCAATTGGTAAACCCATTTCTCGCTGCTGCATTAGCAGGTGAAAGCGACTACCTAAAGTTTGGCGTTCCTCGTGTTCGGGATTTGCAGGGGAATTGAGTTGTTCTAAGTAAGTGTGTTGAAATTTACGCGGACAAGCTTCTAGTAAGTTGAGTTGTCCTTGAGATAATCGTAGTAGTTGAGTGGTAGTTGATAGCATTCTTCTATTGTAGAAGCAATGTTTCACAACAACCCACTCCAAATTTAACCCTATAGACCTATTTTTTATTACCGTCCTCATCATCATTTACATCATTCTGCTTTTCGGAATCTTTAGTTTTTCTTTGGGACTTGATGGAGCCAAAGCTGTAGGCCATAGCTATTTTAACTATGTCAAAATATGCAGGGTGATTATCTTTGTTAACAATTGCCAAAGAAATTGACCCTGCTACTAAGATAATTAAAATAGGCGAAAGTGTTTCTCCCACAGGACTGTTGCTGTTGTTTGGCATGGTATAATCTCCTTTGAAGAAGCTTTTGGCTAAAGTAAAAGGTAGCCAAAGGCAATTGATTAAGTTGCAGCATGAGATTGAATAGCATCTGTTCTCTAAATCAGTAAGTAGAAAATTAACGCCAAGATTCAATAATCATAGCGATCGCAAACAAACAAAACAAAACAACTGCTATCCTAAATAACCATTGCCATAAAACGGCCGATAAAATTATCCCTGCGATGGAAACGGCGCCAAGCACTTTAGATAAAATTAAGGCAATTGCTAAACCAAGCAGAGTAAAGAGAAAAAATTTCAGCCCTTTAGTAGCCCACTTAAATAAGTGATTTTCGTCATTTTTGAGATTGGTATTCATAGTTTTTGTCCTTTTTTGACAGTTGAATCTTGTTAGCCAGCATCCGACTACGCCAAGTAAGGAGCAAATAGTTACGACATTGCTCCTAGCAAATTAAGGAAAACTACAGCCATACTCTTAAATCGAGTTAGCTTGGTATTTATAGGTGATGAAAATCAGGCTCCTAGATTAATACAGTTGAGTCAAGGAAATTTATGTATTGAGGCAAGTAGAAAAAAGGTTTATCTGAACCCAATTAACTTTTAGAGATTGTTTTAAAAGTGGTTTGCTGTGACTTTAAACACTTTGAAGATCCCCCCTAACCGCCCTTTTTAAGCTATCCATTACCCACATCTTTCTTTACAATCCTGAAACCCTCGTTTCATAACCATCTTAGAGACTGATGGGTTAGGCATACTTGACAAATTCGCGCTTCTGATTATTACTAAAACTGAGTTTTTATTGAGAATTAAAGACGAACTAATCAGGGTTAGAAAAAATGTGAGTGAATACTCTCACAAATGTTGAGAAAGATCCGGGTAATGGATAGCTTAAAAAGGGGGGAACCGGAATCAAAGTCCCCCAATTCATCGGGGGATTTAGGGGGATCTTAAAGTGTTGAATACATCACTAAAGACTTTTCAAACATCCTCTTAGATAAATTGCAATGACAATCTGGAAATTGATGTTAGGCGCTAAATGCTCGTGATGACGCAGAACGCAGATTACGCGCATCAAACCCTAAAATGCAATTTCTAAAAGACAACATACTTGCCTTTTCGACAATCTTCAAAATCGATGCATTACTCACTAAGTTACTCGATGAACTAGTGTTGAACTTACTATAAAGTAACAAAGTTACTTAAGTCAAGGTAAAAGTGAGAAAATTGTCAAAAAAGCACCATAGTGTTAGACAGTGTTTATAGAGCAATACGGTTCACTTAAGGCTAGAACTCTTTTTTCACGAACCGCAGAGGCGCAGAGAACACAGAGAAAATAGAGAAAAAGAAGGAAAAAATGCTTAACTGAACTGTATTGGTTTATAGACAGTTACCCTAACCGTCCCTTTCAAGAGATGTACTTCTCACATAGTGAGCTAACATTGGGAGTGTAGTTTGTATTGGTGAGAGCATGAGTGCGATTCCCCAAAGCTTTATTGTGGCTTTAGCCCAAGAACGGGGTGTATCTGGCAGCGAATTAGAGGTGTTGTTAGGTGTGATTGAGGACAAATCACCAAATGCGATCGCCAAAGAATTGAACATTAGCGCCGAGGCAGTACGCAAAAGATTAAGCGAGGTTTATAAAAAATTTCATGTCAGCGGTGTTGGCCCGGGAAAACTCACTAAGTTACAGATCATGATTGAAAGTGAGTATCGAGCATCTTTAGTTAGTGCGAAATCCATTCCCAGCAAACCTCCAGACTGGGGCGAAGCACCTAGTATCGGCGGTAACTTTTACGGAAGAGGAGGAGAACTGTCTCGCCTCAAACAATGGATTGTCCGGGATAAGTGCCGATTAATAGCACTATTAGGAATGGCAGGAATTGGCAAAACTACATTATCTGTAAAGCTAGCAGAGGAAGTGCAGTCTGATTTCGAGTATATTATTTGGCGATCGCTCCGCAATGCCCCGCCTCTCAAAGAACTTTTGGCTAACTCCATCATATTTTTATCTGATGAAAAAGAAATTGATTTACCAGAAACCGTAGATAGTCAAATAACCTTACTGATTAAATATTTGAGAAAACAGCGTTGTCTTTTGGTTTTAGATAATGCCGAGACAATTTTGCAAGGAGGCGATGCCTCCGGCAAGGATTTCATCCTACGCGCCGGGGAATATAAAGAAGGATATGAGGTTTATGGTCAGCTACTCAAACGAGTGGGGGAAGAAGCGCATCAAAGTTGTTTAGTATTGACTTCACGTGAAAAACCGAAAGAATTTGCTCCTTTAGAGGGGGAAATATCACCAGTTAGAACACTATTATTAACTGGTTTGGGAGAAATAGAAGGGCAAGAAATTCTCAAAGATAAAGGTATATTTGGGTCAAAGCAAGACTGGGCAAAACTGGTTGATAATTATTCCGGTAATCCCTTAGCACTCAAGTTAGTTTCCGAGCCGATTCGTGAGTTATTTGCTGGTGATATCGCCGCTTTTCTTGATGAAGGAGAGATAATTTTTGGTGACACTCGTAATTTATTGGATCAGCAATTTGAGCGATTGTCAGAGCCAGAAGCAGAAATTATGTATTGGTTAGCAATTAAGCGTGACTGGGTTGCTTTAGAGAAATTGTTAGATGATATTGTGGGTTTACCAAAAAGAGAATTACTAGAAGGACTAGAATCTTTACGACGGCGATCTCTAATTGAAAGAGGTACAGAAGGGAATAATTCCGTTCCTACTTTCACACTCCAACCTGTAGTCATGGAGTATATGACAGACCGTCTAGTAGAAAATATTTTTCAAGAAATTGTCGATGATGAGATTGCAATATTTAAAACTCATGCTTTAATTGAAGCCACAGCCAAAGATTATATTAGAAATACCCAAATTAATTTAATCTTAAAACCTATTTTAAATAGGTTGAAAACTATTTTTCTCAATTCTAGCGATTTGGAAAATCAGTTAATCAAAACTGTATCGAAACTCCGAGAAAAATTTCCACCAGAACCAGGCTATACAGTTGGAAATATTCTCAATATGCTTTGTCAACTAGAGATTGATTTGAGTCATGATGATTTTTCTCGTCTGATTATTTGGCAAGCATACTTACAAAATGTGAATTTGCATGATGTCAATTTTGCTGGTTGCAATCTTGCTAAATCCGTTTTTGCTGAAACTTTGGGTAGTATTTCATCGGTAGCATTTAGTCCTGACGGAAAACTTTTGGCTACAGGTGATGTTGATGGTAAAACTCAGTTATGGCAAGTTGCAGATGGTAAATCACTTTTCACCTTCATGGGGCATAACAGTCCAGTGTGGTCAGTGGCCTTCAGTCCTGATAATCGAACTCTGGCTAGTGGTAGTGACGACCAAACCGTGAAATTATGGAACATCCGTGATGGCAAGTGCCTCAAAACCTTGCAAGGGCATACTAATAGAGTACGGTCAGTCGCTTTCAGTAGCGATCGCCAAACTTTGGCTAGTGCTAGTGAAGATCGAACAGTGAAATTATGGGATGTTCAAAACGGAAACTGTCTCAAAACCTTGCAGGGACATACCAGTTGGGTCTGGTCAGTGGCCTTCAGTCCTGATGGTAAAATTCTCGCTAGTGGCAGTGACGACCAAACGGTGAAGTTATGGGATATTGGCAACGGGAGATGTTTTAAAACTTTGCAAGGGCATAGCAATTGGGTACGGTCAGTCGCTTTCAGTCCCAATGGTGAAATTCTCGCTAGTGGTAGTGAAGACCAAACGGTGAAACTATGGAATGTTGGCGACGGCAAGTGCCTCAAAACTTTTCAAGGGCATGGCAATCGTGTTTGGTCAGTTGCTTTCAGTCCTGATGGTGAAACTTTAGCCAGTGGCAGTGATGACCAAACGGTGAAGTTATGGGATGTTCGTAATGGGAAATGTTTTAAAACCTTGCAGGGGCATAGCAATCGGGTATGGTCGGTCGCCTTCAGTCCTGATGCTCAAACTCTCGCTAGTGGCAGTAAAGACCAGACGGTGAAGTTATGGGATATTCGTGACGGCAGATGTTTTAAAACTTTGCAAGGGCATACCGATAGAATACGGTCAGTTGCTTTCAGTCCTGATAATCAAACTCTGGCTAGTGCTACTGAAAACCAAACGGTGAAATTATGGGATGTTCATGACGGCAAGTGTCTAAAAACCTTCCAAGGACATACTAATCGAGTCTGGTCAGTTGCTTTCAGTCCTGATGGCGAAACTTTGGCTAGTTGCAGTGAAGACCAAACAGTGAAGCTATGGAATGTTCGTGACGGAAACTGCCTCATAACCTTGCAGGGACATACTCATCGAGTGCGGTCAGTTGCTTTTAGTCCTGACGGTCAAACTTTAGCCAGTGGCAGCGACGACCAAACGGTGAAGTTATGGAATCTTCGTGACGGAAATTGTCTCCAAACCTTCCAAGGGCATACTAATCGGGTCTGGTCAGTTGCTTTTAGTCCTGATGGTCGAACTTTAGCTAGTGGTAGTGACGACCAAACAGTGAAGTTATGGGATATTAATGAAGCGAAGTGCATCAAAACCTTGGAGGAGCATACCAATTGGGTCTGGTCAGTCGCCTTTAGTCCTGATGGTGAAATTCTTGCTAGTGGCAGTGAAGACCAAACGGTGAAGTTATGGAACGTCCGTGACGGCAAATGCTTGAGAACCTTACAAAAAGATACCAATCGGGTACGGTCAGTTGCCTTTAGTCCTGATGGCGAAACTTTGGCTAGTGGCAGTGAAGACCAGACGGTGAAGTTATGGAATGTCCGTGATGGTGAATGCTTGAAAATCTTACACAAACATTCTAGTTGGGTAAGGTCAGTTGCTTTTAGTCCTGATGGCCAAACTCTGGCTAGTGGCAGTGAAGATGAAACAATTATATTGTGGGATATTCAAACTGGTGAGTGTTTAAAAACACTGCGATCGCCAAAACCCTACCAAGGAATGAATATCACTGGGGTAACAGGCTTAACCGCAGCACAACTAATGACCCTCAAAGCCTTAGGAGCAGTAGAAGATACAGAACAAAAATAAAAGGTAAAAGGATGAATTGAGTATTCTTAGTTCATCCGTTTACCTTTTTTATGTACCTGATGCTTATTTCATGTTAGCCCTTGCGTCCCTCACTGCGGCAAAGAAAAATAATCCTGTGAGTGGAATACTCAATGCGAGGATAATTGCCGTGGTTGTGACACCGAAATCTGGTTGTCCGTAACTGAGTTCAAAAATCGAACCTACACCTGCGATCGCACTTACACAACAACCACCCAGAAACAAACCGCTTTTTGGAGTTAAATACACTACTATTCCCCTATACTACTGGTTTCACCGCTTGATACGAGAAGCCATTCTTAGATAGCTCCTGTGCCAAAGTCAAGGAGTTTTCCACACGGTCTACAAATACCACACCATTGAGATGATCCATTTCGTGCTGAATGCAGCGTCCTAACAAATCATTAGCCTTTAAAGTTTGGGGACGACCATACTCGTCTTTATAGGCGATTTCCACGACTTCAGGGCGCTTCACATCTAGATATACGTTGGGAATACTTAAACACCCTTCTTGGGCAACCGAGATGTCGCGGCTGACTTGTTTAATGGTGGGGTTGATCAACACCAAAGGTGGATTCGCTGCATTGTCTGGTTCTAAGTCAATGACAATTAATTGTTTGTGAATTCCCACTTGGGGTGCAGCCAAACCAATGCCATCCTTACTGTACATAGTTTGCAGCATTTCGCGCACCAGTTTGCGGAGTTCGTCATCAACTTTAGAAACCCGCTTTGCACCTTGACGTAGTACGCGATCGCCTAAATAATGAAGCTCCAAAGGCGGATTTTTTAACTTTTTTTTCTCGACAGCAATTTCAGAAGGCATGAGTCTTGATGGCTAGATGGTGAAAATTCCTACTGCCTTCATTCTATCAAGCTGGGGAGTGGGGAGTGGGGAGTGGGGAGTGGGGAGTGCTGAATTGGGAATTCTGAGTTATCAATTATGAATTCTGACTTCTGACTCCTGAATTCTGACTAGGGTGATTTGTGTTGAAATCTCTCACGAAACTTGACTATCTGCTCAAAGAAACTTTCCTTGGCTTACTACGAGGCGGTTGGATGAATTGGGCGGCTGTTAGTACTGTCACAGTGTTGTTATTTTTATTCGGCTTGAGTTTGCAAACTTCTTGGCAGGTTGAAAAACTCGTCTACCAGTTCGGTAGCCAGCTAGAAGTATCAGTTTATCTCGAACCGGATATGCAAGTCCAAAGCATTGAGCCACTGATTGCCAAAATGCCGGAGGTGACGGCGATACAAGCAATTACTAAAGAGGAAGCTTGGACTAAGTTAGTTAAGGAAATGAGAATTTCGGATATTGAGGGTGTTACCCAACAGCTAGGTGAGAATCCTTTGGTTGATGAAATCAAGGTGAAAGCGCGTAATTCTGAAGTCGTGCCAACTTTAGCAACCCAACTGGCAAAGTTACAGGGAGTTGATACGGTGCAATATATTGATGAAGCAGTCAAACGCATTGCCCAGTTGCACCGGGGTTTGAACTGGATTACTTTAACAATTACAATTATTTTGACTGTAACAGCGATCGCCGTTACTACCACCACAATTCGCCTGATTGTCATGGCGCGACGCCAGGAAATTGAAATTATGCAACTCGTGGGAGCAACTTCTGTTTGGATTTACCTCCCGTTCATTTTACAAGGAATCGCTTTTGGTTTAGTCGGTGGTGCGATCGCTTGGAGTTTTATTTCTGTGATTCAACAGTTTCTCGGTAAATTGCTAACCAATCAACCTGAGTTTATCCAAGTTATCACCAACGGCATACAACTGACTCCAGCCCAAATTTTATTATTGCCCCTAATTCTCTTAAGCTTCGGTGCAGCTGTAGGATTAATTGGAAGCTTATTTGCTGTCAGACGTTTTGCTAAAGGATAGTCATTTGTCCTTTGTTTTTTGTCCTTTGTTCTTTAACTAGCCCAGCACCGTCTAGGCGAATCGGAATGAGACTGTAATTTCTACTCATTTGAGCTTCTGAACTCGGAACTTCGACCTTTGAACTCGGAACTTCGACTTGTGAACTCGGAACTTCGACCTTTGAACTCGGAACTTCGACCTTTGAACTCGGAACTTCGACCTTTGAACTTGGAACTTCGACTTGTGAACTCGGAACTTCGACCTCTGAACTCGGAACTTCAACTTGTGAACTCGGAGTTTTCAAAATTAAATAGGACTTACGCAAAAAACTCTCAAACTCTTATTTCTCCGTGACCTCTGCGCCTCTGTGGTTCGATTTTCCGTAGCCTGTGCGTAAGTCCTGTTAAAAAAAACAACCGAAGCTCAATCTAAAATCTAAAATCTAAAATCCAAAATTGTCTGATGAAATCACAATGGGAATGTTTTCTACAAAATCTTGGTGTTTGGGAAGGTTCATTTAGCAATTTTTCTCCCCAAGGTACACTTTTGAGCGATACTCCTAGCCGTCTTTCCTTAGAAAATTTGAACAATAATCAGACAGTGCTACTAACTCTGAGTCGTTCGGGAAAAGATGACGTAATCAGAGAATTTAGTTCTGTGGGAGGAGGCCTGCTGTTTTTTGAAAATGGTTCGTTTTCTGAAGGTTTAATTCAGATAGGGCCATTTTCGGAATTCGGTGGAGAACTCGCCTTTGTTCATGAAAATCGCCGCTTACGTCTGGTGCAACTGTTTGATAAAACAGGTAATCTAAGTGGACTAGTCCTAATTCGAGAACATCTAGCTGGAACCCCAGCACCAGAACGTCTACCTTTGCAGTTAGATGATTTGTTAGGAGAATGGCAAGGTCAAGCAGTGACAATATATCGAGATTTGCGATCGCCAGATATCTACTCTACAACTCTCAAATTACAATTAGATAACACTGGGCGATTAATTCAAAGTACTTCTTTTGCAGAACGCACAATTACTTCAACTGCTACCATCAACGGTTCCATCGTTCTCTTTGATGAAAATCCCGAAAAGCAGGTACAAGTATTATTCCTACCTGATGGCGCTTCTGCAACTTCACCACTAAAGGTGCAATTACGTCAACCTTTATTTTTAGAAGCGGGTTGGTTAATCCAGCCAAACCTCCGCCAGCGGATGATTCGCAGCTATAACGACAAAGGCGAATGGGTTAGCCTGACATTAGTTACCGAACAAAGGGTGTAAAAAATAAAGTATTTATTAACCTGCGTTGCTAATCAAGCTCATCTAACTACAATGAATCCCCAGTGACTATCTACCAAACCGGAAGCAAGCTAGAAAAACATCAAGTGTTTGTAGTGTCTCTCAGGGAGAAGATAGTCTCCCTGGAAGCTCAAAAGGAACAAATTGAGAAAGAACTGGCACAGTTACGAGCAAAACTGGGAGAAAATGAAAATTATGTACCAGAGGAGTGAAAGCTAAAGTTTACGATCGCGGATAATAAACCCACTTTTTTCGTATAAATGTCCAAC
>VFQR01001457.1_pt1 | contig 18145 bp, 16 predicted proteins | sample 3512321 | NCBI WGS metagenome assembly VFQR01 (sample SAMN10412374, study PRJNA504923) | tailings metagenome | isolation source: Relicate 3 Philex TSF1 revegetated site | place: Philippines: Tuba, Benguet | collected 2017-08-29
ATTTTAATTAACTCTGGTTCTAAAATTATCTACTTACCACAACAGCCAGATTTAGATGAAAATCGCACAGTGTTAGAGCAGATTTTTGCTGATAGTGGCGAACACATGACTTTAGTGCGCGAGTACGAAGAACTTTCTGATAAATTGGCTCACTATCCAGATGATAGCCAAATCATGTCTCGCCTTTCTGTGGTGATGCAACGGATGGATACAACTAATGCTTGGGAACTAGAAACCAACGCTAAAATTATCCTCACCAAATTAGGAATCTCTAACTTTGATGCCAAAATTGGTACTTTGTCTGGAGGCTATCGCAAACGTATTGCTTTAGCCACAGCTTTGCTAGCAGAACCAGACGTTTTGCTGATGGATGAGCCAACAAACCACCTCGACGCTCTTTCTGTAGAATGGTTACAAAGTTATTTAAATCGCTATCGTGGCGCACTTTTTCTCATCACCCACGATCGCTATTTTTTAGATCGCGTCACCAATCGTATCATTGAAATAGACCGAGGCGATATTTACACTTACACAGGTAACTATTCATACTACCTGGAAAAGAAAGCTTTAGCGGAAGAATCTGCTCTTAGCACTCAACGCAAACATCAAGGTATCTTGCGGCGGGAGTTGGAATGGCTGAAAAAAGGGCCGAAAGCCAGAAGTACCAAACAAAAAGCCAGAATTGACCGCGCTCACGCTTTGCGAGATACTGAATTTAAGCAAGTGCAGGGTAAAGTCGATATCTCTACAGTTGGTCGTCGCATTGGCAAGAAAGTCATTGCATTAAATAACGTTTCCAAAGCTTATAACGGACGCACCCTGATTAAAGATTTTACCTACGAATTTAGTCCAGAAGACCGTATCGGCATTATAGGTGCTAACGGTGCGGGTAAATCGACTTTAATGGATATTATTACAGGACGAATTCAGCCTGATTCTGGCAATGCGGAAATTGGTACTACAATTCACATTGGTTATTTTGACCAGCATTCTGAAGAATTGCTAACAGCTTTGAATGAAAATCAGCGTGTCATTGATTATATCAAAGAAGAAGGAGAATTCGTCAAAATTACCGATGGCACTCAAATTACTGCTTCTCAAATGTTGGAGCGATTTTTGTTTCCTGGCAATCAACAATATGCCCCAATTCATAAACTTTCTGGTGGCGAAAAACGCCGTTTATTTCTGTTGCGCGTTCTCATGAGTGCGCCGAATGTTTTAATATTAGACGAACCGACAAATGATTTAGATGTCCAGACATTGGCAGTTTTAGAAGAATATTTAGAAGATTTTGTCGGCTGTGTAATTGTAGTTTCTCACGATCGCTACTTTCTTGACCGCACCATCGACACAATTTTTTCCTTTGAAGCAGGCGGTAACCTGCGGCAATATCCAGGCAATTACTCAGTTTATTTAGACTTCAAAAAAGCTGAAGAAGCAGCACAGCAACAAGCTGCGACTCCTAAAGAAAAGCCCAAAAATGTCGAACCCCAAAATGGTGCATCTTCACCCAAGAATGCCGAAAATAAAAAGCGGCGGAGATTATCCAATTGGGAGAAGCGAGAATTTGAGCAGTTAGAAGGGAAAATTGCCCAGTTAGAAGCTGACAAAGCAGAAGCCGAGAAAACACTCGCCAACGTGCCACCAGGGAATTATACTCAAGTACAGAAATTGTACGAACAAGTGGAATCTTTAAAACAAGCGATCGATGTGGCCACTGAAAGGTGGTTAGAATTAGCGGAGATGGATTCTTAATCGGCGTGTATGGCATATACTACACTATGATTATTCTTAACAGAATTCTCTTGAAAATCAGTAATGAACAGCATCTTTACCCCCGAAGAAATTACTGCCCTCTCTGCGGAAATTGACCGCCAGTTAACAGAATTGCGCTATGCCCCAGATTCAGAGCAAAAACAAGGAGAGGATAAAATTTCAGATGAAAAATTGCTGGTAAAACAAACCGCAGCAATTACAAATCTTACACAAGAAAACTCTAAGAGTTTTTTGCAGAAATTTGGACGAGCTGCTAAAAGTGATTTATGCCAAGAAGGGGGAATGCTGAATAAGCAGTGGAAGAAATGGGGCGATCTGGATAATAAGGATGCTGTGGAACGCTTGGGTGCAGTGTTGGTAACGATGGGTTTTTCGGGGGATGTGTTATCTCCTTTAGTTGTTGCAGTCACGGTGATTATTATTCACATTGGATTGAAAGCTTTTTGTGAAGATTATTCTTCGGAAGTGGATAGTAGATAAGTAGAAGGACTAAATTAAACTAAAAAAGAGATGACCGGGTTTCGACTGCGCTCAACCCTCGTCTTCTCAGGGATCGAGCATTGAGCGAAGTCGAAATGCGCCTCTGCGTGAACCTTAAAACTCTACCAAAAACGCCTCCAGAGATTGAGAGTCAGCAATACCCCGCAGGATCGCTGAGATAATCATAGAATGTTCCCAATTTAACGGTTCGCACAGTATATTCTCATCTCGCTCGCCAGCTAAGATGCGACGGATGGCAGCAACGAGATTTTGCCAACCTTCTCCACAATTTTCCATCACAATTTCTAACTGTTCCCTGATTTGTGCATTATCCACAGCAGCTACTACCCCTGCAATAAACTGTCCATATTTCCGCAACTCATACTGTGTCCCCGCAAACGCCGCTTTTGCTTGCCTTGCTTGGCGACGATATTCTTTAGCTTGGGTGGTGTCGCCCTGCTTGTCGGCAATATTTGCCAAGATGTCATAGGTGTTCCAAATCTCAGCCGCAGATGGGTCTAAGGTTTTCTTGATAGCTAACGCTTCTTCTGCTAATTTTCGGGCTTCGCTGAGGCGGTGGGGTTGGTCTTGTAGTGTGTAAGCGAGGCAACTTAACATATAAGCTGCATGTCCTTGATTTTCTAATTTTTGAGATTGCTTCAAAGCCTTGCGAAACCAAGCCTCCGCCTCTCCCAAGTTACCAGCAAATGCATTGAGGAAGCCTAATTCTTGCCAAGTTTTTGCTGCATCTGATAGATTTCCTAGAGATTCTGTAATTTGTGCTGATTTTCGGTAGGCATCTTCCGCAGCGTCCCACTGCTTGCCTTGTGCGTACACCGTACCCAGTTGATGCCAAACCGTTGCTTCTTGTGCTGGTTCGTTGAGTTGCTCAAAAGTAGCCAGTACTTCACGGTAACGCTGTTCTGCTTCTAAAAGGTTGCCTTGCTGCATGACTAAAGTTGCGAGTTGAAGATTTGATATCGCAGCCCCACTAAGGTTTCCAAGTTCTCTATCAATAGCTAATCCTGCTTCATAAGCAATGCGTGCCTCACCATAATCTCCCATGTTCCTCAGCGCATCTGCCAAGTCAGTCTGCAACGCTGCCATCAGTCGCTTTACACTATCAGACTGTTCCAACTGCTGCGCTAATGCCAATCCCTGGCGGTGAATTTCTGCTGCTTGTGCTGGTTGTCCTTGAAGCCTCAAGCACCGCCCTACCTTACCTAAAGTGAAACAGCGGTTATAACTTGGTTGCTCGCCCAACTCTGCCAGTATCTCACTAAACACCTGTGCTGCTTGTTGATAGCGACCTGCCTCGAATAATTGGTCGCCTGAACTATTACGGCTGATAAACCATGTATCGGAACCTACTTCCCCAGTCAACTGAGCAATCCGTTGATTTAGTCTAGTACGATCGCGGTTAAGCCCAAATTTGCCAAGAAAAAAGTTTACCTTTTCAACAAAATCTACTGCCCATTCTGCACCTGCATTCAAGGCCCCATCTACTGCATAAAGTAAATTCGGTAATTCCTGTTGGGCAATAGCACGGACAAAATGAGGGTCTGTGCTATCTTTAATGTACAAATTGTGAGAAAGTGCATAATACCACTGTTGATAACGGGCAAGCAGTTCTGTCTGTACTTCTGGGGATAAGCGCAGCCACAAGGCAGGGGCTAAGGTGGGGTGGAATTTGAGATAAGGATAGGGGAAGTCAGGTAAATACTCAGGCTGAATTAAACCAGTAGTTTCTAATGCTGGGCGCAAAGTTTGCCACTGTGACTCAGAAATTTCTGTAATTTCCAGCAACCAAGGTTCTAACGCCCCGCCCTGAAACACGCCTAAACGAGGCAACAACTGCATTGCTTCAGCATCCAACCGTTCCAAAGATAAATTCAAAGATGCCAATAGGGGATTATCTGGTGTTTGGGCAATCAAGGTTTCTAAGCGTTGTCCCAACTCTGCCGGACGGCGACTTTCCAACTGTTTCGCTAACAAACCAATGGACAGAGGATGAAAATCCACCAGTTTAAATAATTCCAACAACACTTCGCGTTTAGGTGGGTCAAATTTGGGTACTGGCGGCAGTTTAATCAAACTCTGGAAATACGCTAGGGCATCTTCTTGTCCCAAACCTCGCAAAGATAAGGAGATATGTTTGCGACTGCCTTCTGTAGGATAATCAGGATGGTGAAAATCTGGTGTGCGAGTGGTGAGTAAGACCCGACATTCCCCAACCTCAGACCACTGTTTTGCCACGGTTAACAGTTCCCGTAGAGGTTCGGCTGGCAAGCTTTCTAAGTTATCTAAAATCAGCAATGTGGCTTGCTTACGCAACGCCTGAGTTGCCGCCGCCCCATCAATTAAACTCTCGTCTAACACTGTCGCCAAGGTGCTAACTGCCCAGCCTACAGCATCCACACCACCAAAAGCAGCATAATCAACAAAACAAACTTTCTCAAACATCCCCGTGCGCTGTAACCAGCGTCCTGCTTCGTGGACAAGATAGGTTTTTCCCTGTCCACCAAAACCCGATACTGTGAGGCGGCGCGTTCCCTGCACAAACCAGCGTTCTATCTGCCACAATTCCCGGCTACGACCGAAAAATCCAGCTTCTTGTAAATCCGGCAAGTTTCCCCATTTTGGTGACTCGCCGCTTTCTTGGTTGTTTAAGTCTTGCTGCAATAATGGGGTATCACCAGCCGCTTGATACAAGGCAGGTAAAAACCAATCTTGCAATTTTAACTGCACCCGGTTCTCACCCCGTTGCCGTTCTCCCCGTTGTTGGTTGAGATACAAGTCTCGCCGCGCATTATCTAATGCTTCACCCATACCTGCACCAGATACTAAACCCTGATAAAATTTAGCAAACAGTTGTTGGGCAGTTGTCACTAATATCGAATGAGTCATTGCCAAGACTGTGGGAATACCTGCATGGGTTAACCTAGCGGCTACACTACCCATTGCATCTTCTCCATCTTCGCCACCCATCGCCGCCGACTGACAGGCAGACAAAACAATTAACCCCACTTTTTGCCGATTCAGCATATCACCCAAGGTTTCGGCAGTAATCAGGGCTTTTTTCCCTTCTTTATCCTCAAATAACAAATAACCTATATTGCCGCCGTTCTCATTCCCGCTTTTAGTTAATCCCTCCGGGTCGCTATGTTTAGCCTGTTCTTGGAAACGCCCATCTAAATCAAATACCCCATGACCGTCAAAATGCACAATATCAACAGGGGGTTGGCGCGAGTCTTCTAACCGCGCTACTAAATTATCTAAGGTGGCTGGACGTAAAAATTCTACCTCAACCCGTCCACCTGCTTCTTGTTGAATCGCGTTCAACACTGCCATTGCTTCACCACGGGGGTCAATAAATCTTGCATCGCTGGGACGACTGATGACAAACAATAACCGCAAACGGTCTTTGACTTGCACTTTAAACGGTCTGCGTCCACCCCCTGCACCAGCCAAGCGGCGACGAATAGATATGCGGGGATTTTCGTGAAACAAATAAGTACCTTGTGGGTCGCGTAACAATTCCCAAGGCAGGGATAAAATTGCTGGATGACTGGCGCTGATTGTTAATAAGCGTCCTGGTTGATTTTCATCTTGAAAATAATTAAACAGCCGTTGAGCAGCCCGATTTTGAAAAACTGCATTAAATAAATCTTCGCCCCATTGCCGGAATTTTTTTGCTATCCCTTCCGCTCGTTTATCGTCTACATCCGTGGTGTAATGTGCTGCATAAGTTTCTAAATACCAGCGAATGTCTTCTCTGTCTGCTGCACTCAATGGTGAGACAAAATCCAGCCTATCAGTTTCTTGCCCATCAAATGTTACAATGACTTGATTATTCTCTGGGAAGCGCAGGTTTAATTCCATAGCCGGCGGTTTGGGGTGTGGGAGTGGCAGGTTAGTTGAGAGAATACAAGTTTTTTAGCGTAAATTCCGTAAAAATGCTAGGCGATCGCATTTCCTTTGAGCATATATCAACTAACTTTATTTTTAATCTATTATGTAGTGCGTTAGGCTTAACGATGTACAGCAAACTAATCACTTGAGTTAAAGCGATCGCTAAATGAGCTTTCGTTACCAATATCACAACATACATAGAGTTTTGTGAATGCTTTTCTATCTATTCATCAATCCAAGTACTGAGAAATTCTACCTGATTTTGCATTTCTTCTGCTGATTTAGCTGCAATTAATCTCAAAATACCGCGCATTATTTCCCCCACTGAGTAACGTTGCTGCTGTACCAAAATCATTCCTGCATGAGATTGTTCTTTGCTTAGAAAATCAGCGTGCAAACGGTAGAAATCTCTAATATTAAAACTATATAAAATAAGACCTTGCTCGGTTGCCCATCTGAGCTGTTCTTCATCGGTATAACCAAGCCTATTTAAACTTAGACTTGTTATCACATCTACACCACGATTTTGTAAAGCCAGAACTAAAGAGCGTGCGGTAGAATCCTCATCCATGTACAATCGAATTCGGCTCATGAGAGCTTTTGGCTTTTATGCAGTGTTTCTAATCTGTCGGCTTCTGCTTCTTCTGCTGCAATGTCAGCATCAACTTTATCGCGGTTAGCGTGATAATAAGCTAGAGCTGCATAAACCTGCGCTAAACTCAGATGACTAATTTGATCTGCAATTTCTTCGGCGCTGTAACCTTGTTTATACCACATAGCGATGCGCCGGACTGTCACCCCTGTACCAGCAATAATTGGGCAACCGCCGTGTATTTCAGGATTATGGTTAATTAGTGTGCCGATATCGGTAATAGTTGTCAAAACTTATTCTCCGAAACTTTCTACATTATCTCTAATTTGACCAGTTAGCAAGATATTCATCAATAGTCATTGACTCACCATCTCTATACTCAGCGCGAACTGCTTGAATTTCTGAGAGTGTTTCTGCATCGTCTTCGTATAATGCTTCTTCAGCTTCAAAAATTTGTTGCTCAATTAACTCTTGAAGTTGACGTTTTTCTGTTAAATCAAGGGAAGATATTGCTTCTGCTAAAACTTCTAAGGAGAGTTGTAGTTTAACAATGGCTGGCATTTTTCTCTTATTGGGTGTGTTTTTTGCACTTTAACTGCCATTATGCTGATTTTATAGCTTTTTCATCTATTTGTAGCACAATAACTCGTAGGGGCTTTACAGCTGTGCATTGGTCTCAACTTAACCTCAAAGCTTTGTCCCACAGCCGTTTACCCCACCCCTCAATCCCCTCCCCTTGCTAAGGGGAGGGGAGGTTTTGCGTCAGCAAAGCCGGGGTGGGGTAAGTCCGGATTAATTGGTAATTGAGTTAAGTTTGATATAACGTCATTACAATGTTTTGACGTTAAGTTGACACCAATGACAGCTGTAAAGCCCCTACAACGTGGTCTAATCTTTTCTTCAAAACCCAAGCGATCGCATTTACCTAACTTTTCCTATAACATTAATCTCTCAAATCACCAGCTAGCAAGATATTCATCTGCGTAGGCGTTCGCGAATGCGTCTCGTAGAGAAGCCCGTTGTAGGCATCGCAAACTTCCCAACAAACAACAGAAGCCGCTATTGTGAAGTCAATAGTGGCTTTTGTTCGCCCAATAGCGGCTTTTCTTCGTCCAATAGTGGCTTTTGTTTACCCAATGGCGGCTTTTGTTCGTCTAATAGTGGCTTTTTTCACCCAATGGCGGCTTTTGTTTACCCAATAGCGGCTTTTGTTCGTCCAATAGCGGCTTTTCTTCACCCAATAGTGGCTTTTCTTCACCCAATAGCGGCTTTTCTTCACCCAATAGCGGCTTTTCTAATGTTTCTTAGCTCTTGTTTTTACCCCTTGCCTTCTTAAGATGAGTAATTAAATACCGAAATATTACTGATATTAGCTGAAAATTGTACGAATAAAAATTGCGATTTCTGCTGAACCAGATTTTGATTGAATTAAGGCAAGCTAGGTTAAGAAGTATTTTAAAAGGGTAAAATTATGGCTCTCAAAAAACGTAAATCCAGCGTTTTAGAAAAAGTTGAGTCAAGAGTAGCCGGGATAAAATTGATCGATCCAAATATCAAATTTGATAACGATTCTAGTCTCCAAAAACTGATTGAGTCAATTGAACAGTTACAAAATAAACTCGACGTTCATAATAATGCTCTGTCTTTAGCTGATTCTTCTCTAACTGAAATTGAACAAATGGAAAAGGATTTGAGTAATCTTTCTCAAAAGATGCTAATGCTAATTGCTATTAAGTACGGCAAAGATAGCGCTGAATATGAAACGGCAGGTGGTGTTCGAGATAGCGATCGCGTCCGGAAAATGCGATCGAGCCGCTTGAAAAATGTTGCAGAAAAAGCATTAGATAAGTAGGTGGCAGATAGACATCTCTATAAATTAATTCTGCATTCACCGATATCCTTGTAGAGACGTAGCACTGCTACGTCTCTACATTATGCTACGTCTCTACATTATGCTACGTCTCTACATTATTACCATTTAACAACCTATATATTTTCCTCAAACAACTTGTGAAAATCAGAATCCTTTCTGGCAACCTTTTTTAGGCGCAATAATCTATAAGATAACACAGCTTTTTGAATCAATTTATCACTTATTTTTTGCAATCTTGAACGATTTCGATATTCAATATTTTTGTGAATGTCGAAATAAATTTGTTTTTCCTGGAGATTAGATTGTCCTTTTTTGATTCTGATTCGCTCTATATTGTCCTTAAAAAACGCAAATTTATCTTCGCGATCGAATGCGATCGTCATCCCCACTTTAGCAGCAGCTAGTCCCATAGCATAACCTTCGCCATGATAAATTCCTCGCATTTCAAATAAGTAAGAAATTGTCTGCCAAAGTTGAAAAAACTTCTTTTCTAACCCATCCTGTCCGCGCATAGCAAACATGAATTCATGGAACCACTGCACTTTTTGAAGGTCGATATTTAGTTTTTCAGCTACTTCTTCTATAACTTCAATTTCTTTCGGGTTCTTCATATTTGCCATGTGTTGCAGCAAATCACAACCGGCTCTAGCAGTGATTCCAGGAGGCGAATTCATTTCTTTGACTACAGCGTCAATAATTCGGACATCAGAGTCTAAAAACATACAACTCTCAAATAGTGAGAGAGCCTTTTCAAGGACGAAGCGTTTATCATGATAGCCTTTAACACTTTGAAGGCGGTGCTTAAATGCTAAAACGTGAGGAAATTCCTTAAAATACTCTGGCTTATCGGTTAGAACGCATAGAGCTGTATTTTGTGCGTGTTGCTGAATATCTTTAGCTAGCATCCTTGCGTGAGTACGATATCTTTCACCCACAGCCAAGGTACAAAAGCAAAATTTCTGAGACATGTTCATTAGGATGTAAGTGTTTTTATTACCATCCTTTTCCCATGTTACAGTCAATGTGCGGAATATGGGTTTTATCAAAGGCAGGGTGTTATACCAGTTCTCCAAAAAACGATTACAGATGATGACACGGGGACGCGGAGATTGATTTGTTGCGAGATTTTAGAGAATTGGTCTTAGAGAATAATTGAATGGATCGGGTTTGATTCCTAAATCCATTCTTATGCTGCTATCATTCGCACTCGAATGTAATCACCCAAAATTTGGTTAATTACAACGATGGCGCATACAATTTATCGCCAACAATGTTGCGAATTGTGTCTGCTAATTGAGTATATGCAAAGTCAGATAAAATCGGTTTTGCTCCTTGTAAATCAATTGCTTGGTCTAAATCAATCCACGATTTACAACCGCCATATTTAGCATAATAGCCAATTTCTTGTTCTTGCGGTAATTTATAAGTTCTCAAAAGCAAAACATATAGAGGTTGACGTGGTTTCCATTTGAGGCGATCGCTAATAAAGTGTTCGTTCCAAATGTGGAAAGGAAGTAAAGCATTAACAACATATTCGTCAGTAATCGGCAAAATATCTGTAATTTCAGCCCAACTACCGATGCGAATTGTTTCTGGATGCCACCCTGATGTTACTGGATAAACATCATCAGCATACTCAGGTTTGAGCATAAAAGCTTGTTGATGCTCGTAAGTAGGGTAAAGCAAAATCTGTTTGTGGGCAACTTGAAAATGTCCGTTTCGTTCGTGGATACCGCCTTTGCGGAGTAACATGATTGTTTTGCCCGTCTCCAAGGCATTTATGGCAACAGCCCATTCTTTGAGAGCATGAAAAGTTGTAGTCAATTCCATCAGCATGTACTGTAATTCTAATTTAATTTCAAGCCAAAACCGATAAAGTATGAAACTGTCCAGAGAAATGAATTAGGTTAGCGAACAGCTATAGAAAAACCAATACTAGATACTTTCGTAGTGCAAATCACACCTACTCTTATGGGAACTTGACTAGCAAATAAAAGAATGCGGGTGATAATTGACGATGCTGACTCAATTAAAACAATTCGAGCAGCATTTAAAACTAGTATCACAACAATTGCTACTGCTGAAGTTTATAGTCAAGGACATTCTGAAAAAATTGTAGCTGGAGCTTTATCTAATGTGCTGCCATTAGGTAGAGTATGCCACCAAAGTTTTCGCCAACTACCTCAAGTATGAACTAGTAATTAAGGCTTGTGAACATTCCCTGACAAACCTAAAAACTGATTACACTGCCCAACAAGAGTTGGAAAAACTGCATTCCATAGCCCTCCTCCATAATTGTAGCCTCCCTTAGTTAGCTTTGGCGTGTTTAATCGCTCAAGTGCAAACAAATGGTAGGGATTGTTGACTGATGACTGATGACTGATGACTGTTGAGTGTTGACTGTTGACCCTTCGACTTCGCTCAGGGTCAAGGCTGAGCGGAGTCGAAGCCTTGACTGATGACTGTTGACTGGGGAATTAAGCTAATCCTCATTCAAATTGCATCTTTGCGTCCCCGCGTCCCCATCTCCCTTGTCTCCCGTGTCTCCCTTATCTCCCTTGTCTCCCTTATCTCCCTTATCTCCCCTAACCCCTAGCCCAACTTTGGAAGATCCCTTTAAATCTCTTAAAAACATGGTTAGGGATCAAGCTTATCATGCCAGATTGCAAAACCTAACAAAACATCAACTTTAGTAAACTCAGGGTTCCAACTGAAAAACTTAGTGATAAGTTAAATAGTAGGACACCAAATAAAACAAAACCAAACAAAAAGGGCAAATGACTAGTGTCCCCTGTCATCAACCCAAGTAAACTTCAGCATCTCAATATACAAGTGGCGAAAAGTCTAATTGTAAAAGATGATGCCAAATCCCAAAACGGAAAAACGTAAGAATGCGAAGTTTGCCAATTAGTCCACCTTAGTTATTAACCTTCTGTTAGTTAATTTAGTTTAACAATTTGAAACCTGTAAACTCGATAAAACCTGGTCACCCTCGACCAGGTTTTTGGTTTTTTATAGAAAATAGATTCACAAAAAACCAGACATTTAAATCGGTTAAAGGGGAAAGGGTAAAGGCGAAAGGGGAAAGGCGAAAGGGAAACCCACTCTTCAAAGGGCTTCGCCTCTCAAAACAAATATGCAGTTTAAAGTGGGCTTTATACTTACCAGGACTTACGCAAAAATAACGTAATTCCGTCATTACGAGCGATAGCGAAGTAATCCCCCCTGACGCTGGGATTGCTTCCCTACACTCCGTTTCGGTCGCAATGACAATATCGGCGTTGCGTAAGTCCTACTTACAACTAAAGTTATTTATCTTACTGTTCCTCTAACCCTATTCCCTGTTCCCTATCCTGTAAATAAAATAGTAGTTCTCGTTACATACAATCATCAAAAACGCGGATAACATTGAAAAAACCTCATACTAGAAACTAAATGATGGAAAGCTGTTTATAGCAATCCTATTTCAGTTGTGAAAAATATCGGTGTTGACTGTTGACAGTTCACTGTCAAACGTTAACAGTCAACAACCCTAACATGTAAGATTTCACAAACTATTTGGGATTGCTATATGTTTATATTCTCCAAGCAGCTATCTTGATGACGGTTCTTTTCTCAGTAATTGTCCTGGAGTACATAGAAAATAATTACATTTTGTCTAAAGTATTAGGCAAAAAACTGTACCACAGGCTGAGGTTTGACTTGACAAAATTTTGCCATTATGCTTTCTAGCTACAAGTAAAGGAGTTTGCAATGCACCGACAAATGTGCTGGTTACCTAAGTCTGGTGGCGACGGGGAGAAAATCTTATTTTTGCAGACAGAACCCGGCAAAGCTTGGCGTCCTTACACAGCTTTTGGGCATATTGCAGTCCCAGATTATCCCATACCAGGTGGTTCTAAAGGTTGGGCAACTTATCAAAAACTTTTGAAAGCAGGTTGGACACTAGTACCTAGCGCACGTGCAAACGAATTTGGTAACAGTAGCTACGTAGAATCAAAGAATTTTTGAATTTGGGCATTGGGCATGGGGCATTGGGCATTGGGCATGGGAAGAGGACAAGGTAGACAAGGTAGACAAGGTAGCAATCTTTCTCTCCGAAGTTCTGATGGTCGGAAACCTCCGCTCAGACTTCTCTCCTTGTCTCCCTTGTCTCCCCCCTCTCCCATCACCCCATCACCCCATCCCCCCATCCCCCCATCCCCCCATCCCCCCATCCCCCCATCACCACCCCCTAGCAGCACCTTCACTACGAGGATCGGCGGCTCCCTCTAAAGTGCCATCGGGTGTAACTGCGATCGCGTTACCATTACCCCAAGGTGCAGTTTCTTTGATGTTGTGTCCGCGACGGCGTAAGTTCTCTAAAGTCAAAGCATCTAAACCCCAAGATTCGACGCGCAATTCATCGGGAAGCCATTGATGATGTATGCGTGGAACGGAGACAGCTGCACCAACATCCATGTTGTATTCCAGCACATTCAAAATTATTTGCAACACTTGGGTGATGATGGTGCTACCACCAGGGGCACCTGCGGCCATGCGGAAACGATTATTTTGGGTGACAATTGCCGGGGTCATGCTGGATAAAGGAGTTTTACGGGGTGCAATGCTGTTGGCTTGGTTACCAACTAAACCAAAGGCATTGGGAACTCCTGGTGCAGCAGCAAAATCATCCATTTCGTTGTTGAGGATAATTCCGGTTCCTGGTGTCACTATACCAGCACCAAAACCAAGGTTGATGGTGAAAGTCAGGCTGACGGCGTTGCGTTGGTCATCGACAACGGTTAGATGACTGGTTTCGGGAGATTCGTTGCGGGGACTGGGGGATGGGGAGATGGGGAGACGTTGAGAATTGAGATTTCCCGGCTTGACTTGGGTGGATGGTCTAGCCCGATCCATGTTAATTTCTTGGCGGCGTTTTTTGGCGTAAGCTGGACTAATTAATTCTTGGACGGGGACTTTAACAAAATCTGGGTCGCCTAAATATTGTGAGCGATCGCTGTAAGCAATCTTCATTGCTTCTACTATTAAATGTATAGCGTCTGGATGGTGCCACCCTAGAGATTTTAAATCTGTGTCACCGATAATATTTAAAATTTCTAATAGATGCACGCCTCCTGATGATGGTGGCGGCATTGAGCAAATTTGAGCTTTGCGGAAGTTTCCACAAACGGGATACCGCCAAATTGGTTTATAGGCTTTTAAATCTTCTAAAGTAATTAAACCGCCATTTTTTGTCATATCGGCGGCGATGGTTTTGGCAATTTTTCCAGTGTAAAAATCTTGGGGATTTTTGGCAATTGTCGTTAAAGTGCGGGCTAAATCGCGCTGTACCAGCTTGTCTCCTGATTTATAAAATTCACCGTTACGAGTGAAAATTTGCCGCGCTGCGGGGTTATTGATAATTAATTGTTTGCGGGATTGGTTGTTTTGCAGATAACGCCAAGTTGCGGCATCACCAATCACAAAGCCATCTTTAGCAAGTGCAATGGCAGGTTTTAGCACTTGTTCCCAGGAAAGCTTACCATAGCGCCGATGCACCTCATAAAGTCCCGCCACCGTTCCCGGTGTCGCCACTGCTAAATAGCCATTAATACTTGCATTGGGACGTATTTTACCTTGTGCATCTAAATACATATTTCTTGTAGCCTTCAAGGGTGCGCGTTCCCGGAAATCCAAGGCTTTGATTTCGCCGGTTTTCTCAAAATGCACCAGCAAAAATCCACCGCCACCAATTCCCGCCGAAAAAGGCTCAACTACAGAAATTGCAAAGGTTGTGGCTACGGCTGCATCCACCGCATTACCACCTTGACGTAACATAGAAATTCCCGCTTCACTGGCCAGAGGATGCGCTGAAACCACCATCCCTTTTTTACTGCGTAGGGGTGTAAAGGCCGCTGATGCAACTTGGCTGTAAAGCAGGACACTAAAAGAAAAGATGGCGATTGCAACTCGCTTCGGTTTGGCGATACTGAGCATTTTTATGCCATTTTGTTTGATATTTATATAGGCTACCGCCTAACCGCGCATTTTATATTTTTGCAGAGCGATCGCTATTCCGATTTTATAGACATCTTTAGGACTTACGCACGAGTCACGAAACAACGAACCACAGAGGCGCAGAGTTCACGGAGAAATGAGAGTTTGAGAGATATTTTGCGTAAGTCCCGATCTTAATTAAAGGCCAATACAGTTCAGTTAAGCCTTTCTTTCTTCTCTTTGCGTCCTTCTCTGACGAGACGCTGCGCGAATGCGTCCTTGGCGGTAGCCTGCGGCAAGCCGCTACGCGTCTACGTTAAAAAAATTGAATTTGACCAAGAGTTTTAGCCTTAACACCAAGCGTATTGAATTAAAGGCGCTGATAGAAGATGACAACCCAATAGCTTAATGCTCTGGTTCGATTTGCTGTTGAAAATAAGTTCGCAAACCCTCTGCTAAAGCTGGAACCCGAACAGCGCGGCGCACTAAATCGTCATCGGCTTCACGCACGTAGATTTGCACAATATCGGCAACTGTGACATTGTTTTCATCCCGACTCACCAGTTCGATTTCATCCCCTACACCAATTTCACCTTCTTGGACTACTGAAAAGTAAATGCCACTCACTCGACTGTTGAGAAATCGTTTGACCATATCATCTCGTCCAAACTTGAGATTGAGCTTGAAGCAAGGAAACCGGGGTTGTGTCACCATCACAACAGCCGAGCCAATACGAAAGCGATCGCCGATATTCACTTTTGTTTCTGACAAGCCCTCAATCGTTAGGTTTTCACCAAAGGCACCCCAAGGCAAGTCTTCATCGGGTAACTCCTGCCGCCAGTAAGCGTAATGCTCCATTGGATAAGCGTAAACCGCTTTCTCGACACCTCCGTGAACGGTCAAATCTGCTTGTCCATCTCCGTCTAAATTGAGCGTTCGCAGCATCACTCGTTCATTCACGGGCTGCTTAAAAATGCCAGTTGTGACAGACTTTCTCTTCCAACTTACTTCACGCGGTAGTCCAACGCAAACAGAAATTAATTTCATAGACTAGTGGTTCATCGCATTAGTTACGATGGCTAAACTCATTCTTAATTTTTCTTCCTTTGCGCTCTTCTCTGACGAGACGCTGCGCGAATGCGTCCTTTGCGGTAGCCTGCGGCAAGCCGCTACGCGTCTACGTTCTCTTAATCATTAAAATTAATGCGATAGACCAATACGGTTCAGTTAAGGCTAAAACTCTTGGTCAAATTCAATTTTTTTAACGAACCGCCAAGGACGCAAAGGACGCAAAGAGAAGAAAGAAAGGCTTAACTGAACTGTATTGTGCGATAGACCACTAGCCTTAATAGTACTTCGGAGCAGACGAAGCCCATTTATATGGAGCGATGGCTGCGCCAACGTCTGCGACGAACGCACTTAAATATGTTCTTGTTGGGTGCGTAAGCTGTGAATCGTAGCGGTCAAAACTAGGACAATGGCCAAAACCAACGCGGCATTTCTGAGCATTGAATTATCAGAGTGTTTGAGGGCAATTGCTACCAATGCCCAGAGTATTACTCCTGTATAAGCGATGTCTCGACGCTGGATGACTATAACTGCTGCAACTGCTGTTGCTATTAATAACATGATGAGAGTCCATATTACAGCAGAAATTCCCCAACCGTTCCACCCCTGAAAATCCAAGGCGCACGCTACGTTGACAATGGTCGCCACACTAATCCAGCCCAGATAAATGCTAATAGGAAAGTGAATACACCATTTTTTCAGCCGAGGTACACGGGATTTGCCAATTTCTAACTGCACATAAACACCAATCAGGGGCAACAGAATCAACAACATTGCAATTACAGAAAAAGCAAAAAGCCTAGACAAAAACAGATACACCCAAATACTTTGAGCAACACAGGCGATCGCTAACAGATAACCTGTCTTACGTAAATCAGGTTCATATCGTTGGCTAGGTAGAGCTTGGTATACCCCAAAAGCAAACAACCCAAGGTAAATCAGCCCCCAAATAGCAAAGGCGTAATTAGCAGGGATAATCAGGACATTTTTAAACAAAGTATTGGAAATTTCACCTATGCTGAGTCCATTGAGCGGAAAAACGTTCGATACTACGTTGACAACGAAAGCACCAAAGATTGCAGCCAAAGTAACAAGCTGCCGCCAAAAATCCCAGTAATTGCCTCTTGTGGACTGCTGCATAGGATGTTAACTCATATCTTTTGTGCTTTTAGCTTACATCCCAAAAAGAGTGATGCATACAATCCACAATCATATCGAGCAAGTCATTGAGGAACCAAAGCGATCGCCTGCCTACCTAAGATTCCTCCAAGAGCGCGATCATCTTCTGTGCGACACCTTTGGCAGAAGCAGGATTCTGCCCGGTGACGAGATTTCCATCAGCGATGCTGAACGCCTGCCAAGGTGCCGTCTTGTGGAAGATTGCGCCTTGTTTGGTGAGGGCCGTTTCCAGATAGAAAGGCACATCGGCTTTAGCGTAGTTTTCTTCTTCGTCGTTTGTGAACGAACTGATGTTTTTCCCGGCAAGCAGATAAGTGCCATCACTCAACTTGACGTTCAGCAACGATACCGGGCCATGACACACGGCCCCAACCACCGCCTTTCGCTCGTATGTCTCTTTGACGACCTTCTTAAGCGGCGGATGTTCCGGCATATCAACCATCGGTGCCAAACCGCCAGGTATAAAGATGGCATCGTACTGGCTAACGTCCACGTCTTCTAGCTTCTTCGCTTTCTGCATTGAGTCCCATCCTTTTCCTACCAAGAAGGCTAGGTTGTCAGGGTCGTCAGCAAGGTTGAGCGCATCCAGAAACGGCGTATCTCCGGTGAGACTTGCAAAATCAATTTGGTATTTTGCTCTGTCGAATTCCGCATAAGGATGTGCAACCTCTGGCAGGAAATTTCCCGTCCTTCGGTTGTTCGGGCCAATAACGTATGCGTTCGATACTATTATGAGAATATTTTTTGACATAGCTTTTCCTTAGTACGGTTGTCTGGTTTGGTTCGGGACATTGGTGAGAGGTTAAGATAATCAAACTAATGTCAATTAGAAATTATGCTGAAATTTTATCATCAGCACAGGTTTGAAGTTAACTCTTATACTGAACCAATGGAGTAAGAATCAAAGATGCGTATCCAAATTACGTCATCGCCTGCTCAAAAATTGTGTTTTCAACCCCAATTTGAGCCGTGATTTTAGGGATATTTTAAGTACTATTGCTTATTAACAAATAGTACCTGACCTTAAGCCCTCACGAATGGGTTCGGAACACAGCTTTAAACAAGCTTCTTCACTGATATCACCTCGCGGCCTTCAAGATGGGGCACGATCTCTTGTGCAACGATTCTTTTATAGTGTTCCGATCGCCTGTGAGATTCTGCGGCAGCGTTGTCGGTGTAGTGTTCGCAAAGAATGAGTTCGCAAGGATCGCTTTCGGACTGATAAATCGTGTAGGAAATGTTGCCTTCCTCGGATCTACTCTTCTCCGCCAGCTCCGGTAGCAATT
>VFQR01001458.1_pt1 | contig 18141 bp, 18 predicted proteins | sample 3512321 | NCBI WGS metagenome assembly VFQR01 (sample SAMN10412374, study PRJNA504923) | tailings metagenome | isolation source: Relicate 3 Philex TSF1 revegetated site | place: Philippines: Tuba, Benguet | collected 2017-08-29
GCGTAGAAGCCGTAGACCGCCGGGTGGCCGAACGTGCCGAGCTTGCGGCCGTCGTGCTCGCCGTCGATCGACTGGCAGGCGTCCTCCACCAGGCCGAGGCCGTGGCGGCGGGCGATGTCCACGATCGCCGGGACCTCGGCCGGGTAGCCGAAGATGTCCACGATCATGATCGCCTTGGTGCGCGGCGTGATCGCGGCCTCGACGGCGGCGGGGTCCATGTTGAACGTGAGCGGGTCCACCTCCGCGAACACCGGCGTCGCGCCCGTGAACACGACCGCGTTGGCGGAGGCCACGAAGGAGAACGAGGACGTGATGACCTCGTCGCCCGGGCCGATCCCCATCGCGTGGAGGCAGAGGTGCAGGCCGGCGGTGCCGCTGGAGACGGCGACGGCGTGGCGCACGCCGATCCGCTCCGCCCACATGCGCTCGAAGCGCGGGACCATCGGGCCGAGCGACAGCCACCCCGACCGGAGCACCTCGTCGACCAGCTCGCGTTCCCTGTCGCCGATGACCGGCTTGGCGAGGGGTATGCGCTCGGGCGCGGCGCTCACCCCGCGGCCCCGGCACGGGACCGCGCAAGGCGGCGCACCCCGTGCTCCAGGGAGTCGAGCAGCGCCTCCCAGGACGCCTCGATCACGTTCTCGCTCACGCCGATCGCGCCCCAGGTCTGGTGCCCGTCGCTCGAGTCGAGCAGCACGCGCGTGACCGCGCCGGTGCCCTTCGTCTCGTCGAGGATGCGCACCTTGAAGTTGACGAGGTGGATGTCGCCCAGCTCCGGCACCCGTCCGTCGAGCGCGCCGCGGATGGCGGCGTCGAGGGCGTTGACCGGGCCGTTGCCCTCGGCCGTCGCCATGAGGCGCTCGCCGTCGTGGGCCAGCTTGACGGTGGCCTCGGTCTCCACCCGGCCGTCGGCGCGCTTCTCGGTGATGACCCGGAAGGACTCGAGCACGAAGAGCGGCTCGTAGGTCCCCGTCTCACGCTCGATCATGAGCTCGAAGGAGCCGTCCGCCACCTCGAAGTGGTAGCCCTGGTGCTCCAGGTCCTTGAGGCGGGCGAGGATGGCGGGGATCCGCTCGGGGTCCTCCTCCACGTCCACGCCCAGCTCCCGGGCCTTCGCGATGATCGTGCCGCGGCCCGACAGCTCGGAGACCAGCACGCGGCGGTCGTTGCCGACGGCGGCGGGGTCGATGTGCTCGTACGAGCGGGCGTCCGCGTTCATGCCCTGCTGGTGCATGCCGCCCTTGTGGGCGAAGGCGTTGAGCCCGACGTACGGCGCCCAGGAGTCGGGCTGCAGGTTGGCGGTCTCGGCCACGAAGTTGGAGAGGGCCGTGAGCTCGCCGAGGCGCTCGGGCTCCAGCACCTCGTAGCCCATCTTGAGGGCGAGCGACGGGATGATGGAGATGAGGTTGGCGTTGCCGCAGCGCTCGCCGTAGCCGTTGACCGTGCCCTGCACCATCCGGGCGCCGGCGTCCACCGCCACGAGGGAGTTGGCCACGGCGCACTCGGTGTCGTTGTGCGTGTGGATGCCGAGCGGCACGCCCGGCAGGGCGGCCCGCACCTCGGTCATCACCGCGGCGACCTGCGTGGGGAGCATGGCCCCGTTGGTCTCGCAGGGGACGAGCCACGCCGCCCCGCCGGCCTCGGCCGCCCGCAGGCAGTCGAGCGCGTACTCCGGGTGCGCCTCGTAGGCGTGGAAGAAGTGCTCGGCGTCGTACACGACCTCCTTGCCCTGCGACACGAGGAAGGCGACCGACTCCTCGATCATCCGCAGGTTCTCCTCGCGGGAGACGCGGGTGACCTTCTCGATGTGCAGGTCCCAGGTCTTGCCGACGATCGTGATGACCGGGGCGAAGCTCTCGGCGAGGCCGCGCATCGCGGGGTCCTGGGCGGCCTCGGTGCCCCGGCGGCGGGTCATGCCGAACGCGGCGAGCCGCGTGGCGCCCAGGTCCTCCTGCTCGAGCAGGCCGAACAGCTCGCCGTACTTCGGGTTGCTGGCCGGGAAGCCGGCCTCGAGGTACTCGACGCCGAACTCCGCGAGGCGCAGCGCGACCTGGAGCTGCTCCCCCACCGACAGGGACAGCCCCTCGCGCTGCATGCCGTCACGCAGCGTGGTGTCGTAGATGACGACGCGCTCGGGCACGGTCAGACGGTCGGTGCGGGCGTGCCCACGTAGTCGAGCCAGTCGGCGGAGCGCGGGTCGCGGCCCTCGGTGGCGGCGAAGAAGCGGTCCTGCAGGCGGCGGGTGACCGGGCCGGGCTCGCCGAGGTCGTGGTCGTCCACCTCGTTGACCGGGCAGACCTCGGCCGCGGTGCCCGTGATGAAGACCTCCTCGGCGGTGTACAGCTCGCCGCGGGCGACCTCGCGCTCCACGACGGGGATGCCCTCGTCGTGCGCCAGCTGGATGATGGAGTCGCGCGTGATGCCCTCGAGGATCGAGGCGTGGACCGGCGGCGTGATGAGCTTGCCGTCGCGCACGATGAAGAGGTTCTCGCCGGAGCCGTCGGCCACGTAGCCGGCCTCGTTGAGGAGGATCGCCTCCTGGTAGCCGGCCTTGTGGGTCTCGATCTTCGCGAGGATCGAGTTGAGGTACTGGCCGCCGGCCTTCGCCGTGGCGGGGATGGTGCTGGAGCCGATGCGCCGCCAGCTCGAGACCTTGGCGCGGATGCCGCGCCGCAGGCCGTCCTCGCCGAGGTAGGCGCCCCACTGCCAGGCCGCGACGGCCACGTCGACCGGCGCCTCCAGCGGGAAGAGGCCCATGGTGCCGTAGCCCCGCAGGACGATCGGGCGGATGTAGCAGCCGCCGAGGCCGTTGGAGGAGATGACCTGGTGGACCGCGGTCCGCATCTCCTCGCGGCTGAACGGCATGGGCATGTGGTACATCGCCGCGGACCGCTCGAGGCGCGCGAGGTGGTCATCCAGGCGGAAGACCGCGGTGCCGCCCTCGGCGTCGTAGGACCGGATGCCCTCGAAGACCGTGGTGCCGTAGTGCAGGCCGTGGGACAGGACGTGCACCTTCGCGTCCGGCCAGTCGACCAGCTCGCCGTTCATCCAGATCTTCTCGGCTTCCTGCATGTGAGGTCCTTTGCGACGGACGGCGGGGGCCCTTCTCCCGCCGGACGGGGTCGCGACAGGATACCGGGCCGGTCCACCCCCGGCGGCGCGCGCGTTGACAGCGCGCCGGTGACGCTGGGAGGGTCGCGCCGACCGGACGCGGACCGGACCGCCCCTCCCGCATGACGCGGACCCCACCAGAACCAGGGAGGACGGCACCATGACCACGACCCCGCTGCCTGCGGGGCTCTTCCACCGGGCGCACGGAACGGGGGTCTCCTACTGGGGCCCCGGGGACCTCTACACCTGGCTCGTCACCGGCGAGGAGTCGGGCGGCGCGTACTTCGCGATGCTCGCGACGGTGCCGCCGCAGGGCGGTCCGCCGCTGCACATCCACCAGAACGAGGAGGAGACGTTCTACGTCCTGGACGGGACGCCGACGTTCCGCCTGGGCGACGAGCGCATCGTCGCGCGGCCGGGTGACTTCGTGAACATCCCGCGCGGCGCGCGGCACTGCTTCCGGAACTTCTCGGACGCCCCGGCGACGATGATCCTGACCTTCACCCCCGCGGGGATCGAGCGCTTCTTCGAGGAGACGCTCGAACGTGCCCACGACATCACCGCGGACTGCCCCGACAACCTGGAGGAGGTCGGCGCGCGCTATGCCGAGGCGGCGCCCCGGTACGGGATGGAGTTCTTCCTGGACGCCTGAACGGCGGTCAGGCCCGCGGGCGCGGCCGGGCGGAGGCCGGGCCGTGCCCGCGGCGGTACACCATGAGGGTGCGGGTGAAGGTGATGACCACGACGCCGTCCTGGTTGTGGCCCGTCGTGCGCACGGTGACGATGCCGACCTCCGGGCGGGAGGCGGAGTCGCGGAGCGCGACCACCTCGCTCTCCGAGTAGATCGTGTCCCCCTCGAAGACCGGCGTCGGCAGGCGCACCTCGTCCCAGCCGAGGTTGGCGAGGACGTTCTGCGAGACGTCGGAGACCGACTGCCCCGTGACGAGGGCGAGCGTGAAGGTGGAGTCGACGAGCGGGCGGCCGAACTCCGTGCCGGCGGCGTGGTGGGCGTCGACGTGGATCGGCGCCGTGTTCTGCGTGAGGAGGCTGAACCAGGAGTTGTCGACCGGCAGGACGGTGCGGCCGAGCCGGTGGACGTAGACGTCGCCGACGGCGAAGTCCTCGAACCACCGGCCCTCCCAGCCCGGGACCTCCGGCACGCCTAGTCCCCCAGGGCCGCCAGGAGGAGGTCGCCGACGGCGCGCGTGCCGAGGTCGCCACCCAGGTCCGGCGTGCGGTGGCCGGCGCCGAGCACCGCGTCCACGGCGCCGTCGAGGCGGTCGGCCGCCTCGGGGCTGCCGAGCGAGTAGCGCAGCATCATCGCGGCCGACAGGACCGTGGCGATCGGGTTGGCGACGCCGCGGCCGGCGATGTCCGGGGCGGAGCCGTGGACCGGCTCGTACATCCCGAGCGTCCCGGGACCGAGCGAGGCGGACGGCAGCATCCCGATGGAGCCGGTGATCATCGCCGCCTCGTCGGAGAGGACGTCGCCGAAGAGGTTCTCGGTGACGATGACGTCGAAGTCGGCGGGGCGGCTGACGAGCTGCATGGCGGCGTTGTCCACCAGCATGTGCTCGAGCTCGACGTCGGGGTGGGACGCGGCCACCCCGTTGACGACCTCGCGCCACAGGCGGGACGTCTCGAGGACGTTGGCCTTGTCGACCGAGGTCACCTTCCCGCGGCGGCCCTTCGCGGCCCGGAAGCCCCACTCGGCGAGCCGGGAGACCTCCTCCGTGGTGTAGACGCAGGTGTCGAAGGCGCGCTCCGGCTCGCGGCCGCGCTCGCCGAAGTAGAGGCCCCCGGTGAGCTCGCGGACGACGAGGAGGTCGGTCCCCTCGATCCGCTCGCGGCGGAGGGGGCTCGCCTCGTAGAGCGCCGGCCAGGGGCGCACCGGGCGGAGGTTGGCGTAGAGGCCGAGGCCGCTGCGGAGGCCGAGCAGGCCCTGCTCCGGGCGGGGCTTGTCGGGGTCGGTGGTGTCCCACTTGGGGCCGCCGACGGCGCCGAGCATCACGGCCGTGGAGCCGGCGCAGGCGTCGAGGACGTCGTCGGTGAGGGCCGTCCCGTGGGCGTCGATGGACGCACCGCCGACGAGGTGCTCGTGCCAGGTGATGGCGAGGTCGTGATCCGGGGCGACCGCGTCGACGATCCGGACGGCCTCGGCGATCACCTCGGGGCCGATCCCATCCCCCGGCAGCAGCGCAACGGACACCTCGGGCACGCGTTCCCCCTCCTGAGTGATGACGGCTGAGGAGGCTACCGGGAAGGGGATCCCGGTGTCGGTGGTGGGCCCGTTCGGGGTGCGCGGCGGCGCGCTCCGTCGTTCGGGGTCCACTTTGCCCTGGGGGCCAGGGCAAAGTGCGACACGAGGCGGCACACAGACGGCGCGGGGACGGCGCAGGTCGGTGTCGAGACGTCCCCGTCAGACGCGGCATCGTGGTCGGCATGCCGCGGAGCTTCTACAAGGGCGAGAACCTCGGACCTCTCCCCGCCTGCGCCATCTGCATGGGCAAAGGACGCGGAGGGCGCGCCGAGCTGCATCTTCCCTGCGGGGTGAGTGTCTGGCTCTGCGCCGACCACCGGTCGCCGTCGTTCCTCACCTCGCGGGCCGGCCGGGACCTCGTCGTCTCGTTGATGCATGTGTGGCGGGCGACCGGGTGCTTCACCCGCCGCCGGTCGCGGGCCCTCGACATCCATCAGCGCCGGTTGACCGCGCCTCCGCCGGTTCGTCCTCGGCCCGGTTCCTACTCCTGGCCGGCCATCCGGCGGGAGGCGGAGCGCAGGTTCGCCCTCGGCGAGAGGCCGGCCCAGGTCATCGCGGCGCTCCGGCGCGCCGCCAACCCAGGCGATGGGGTGCTCCCCTCCGTACGGACCATGCGCCGCTGGTTCCGCGATGGGCGGTGGCTCGACGCGGGGCCGGAGCCGGAGCCGGCGCCTCCGTCAGTCGGTCCACCATCCGGGGGCGAACTCGGACTCCCCGACGGGATCGGCCATCGGGGGCGCTCCGGCGACGACCAGCGTCATCCCCTCGTCCCCCGCCTCGAAGCAGCGCCACACCGGGCCGGGAACGCGGACGGCGTCCCAGGTGCGGAGGTCCAGGATCTCGTCGTCCACCTTCACGCGGCCCGCGCCGGCGACGACGAGGTAGACCTCCTCCTGGGAGTCGTGGCGATGGGCGAAGGGCTGCCGGGCGCCGGGCTCCAGGCGCTCCATCCCGACCCCGAGGGCGGTGAGCCCGAGGGCCTCGCCCGGGAAGCGGATCTCCATGCCGGGCACGCCGGTCTCGGCGGCGAAGTCGCCCACGTCCTCGCGGACGTTGAGGTGGGTGACGCCCTCGCCGGGGCTCACGACCACCACCCCATGGCCACTTCGGACTCGGCCTGGAGGTCCTGGACGGGCGGCGCGCCGAACGCCAGGAAGGTCAACCCGTCGGGCCCGGCCTCGAGGCAGCGCCACACGGTGGCGGGCACCCGGACGGCGTCGAGGGCGGCCAGCTCGAGGATGTCGTCGTCCAGCTTGATCCGCCCGGACCCCCCGACCACCACGTACACCTCCTCCTGGGCGGTGTGGCGGTGGCCGAAGGGCTGGCGGACACCCGGCGACAGGCTCTGGAAGCTCATCGCCGCATCGGAGAGCCCGAGATCGCGGCTCGCGAAGTGCCCCTCCACCCCCTCCATCCCGTGCTTCGCGGCCTGATCCTCGACATCACGGCGCAGGTTCAGGTGGGTGTAGGAGGTCATCGGGGCTCCCGGTCGGGGTCAGGCGAAGGGCGTCGTCACCGGTCCTTCCCGCTCCCGGTCCGACTCATACGCCGTGATCGAGTCCTCGTGGGCGAGGGTCAGGGCGATGTCATCCCACCCGTTCAGCAGCCGCTCCCGGATGACGGGGTCGATCGTGAACGGGAACTCGCTGCCGTCGGCGGCCACCACGACCTCGCGCTGGAGATCGACCGTCGCGGTCGAGCCGGGCTCGCCCTCGGCCTGCTCCATCAGGTGGCGCACCTGCTCCTCGGTGAGCTGCACCGGGAGGAGGCCGATCTTGGTGCAGTTGGTGCGGAAGATGTCCGCGAAGCTCGGCGCGATGACCGCCCGGAAGCCGTGGTCCTCGAGCGCCCAGGGGGCGTGCTCGCGGGACGAGCCGCAGCCGAAGTTGCGGCCGGCCACCAGGATCGGGGACCCGGCGTAGTCGGGGTGGTCGAGCGGGAAGCCCTCCTCCCCGCGCCAGTCCCAGAAGAGGAACTCGCCGAACCCGGTGCGCTCGATGCGCTTCAGGAACTGCTTCGGGATGATCTGGTCCGTGTCGACGTCCGCCCGGTCCAGCGGCGTGACGACACCCTCGACGCTCGTGAACGCCTGCATCAGGCCACCGCCTCGACGGCCTCGGGGTCGAACGAGCGCACGTCCACCAGGTGGCCGGCGATCGCCGCGGCGGCGGCCATCGGCGGGGACACCAGGTGGGTGCGGCCGCCCTTGCCCTGCCGCCCCTCGAAGTTGCGATTGCTCGTGGACGCGCTCCGCTCGCCCGGCTGGAGGACGTCGTCGTTCATGGCGAGGCACATCGAGCAGCCGGCGTCGCGCCACTCGAACCCGGCGGCCTGGAAGACCTCGTGGAGGCCCTCCGCCTCGGCCTCGGCCTTCACCTGCATCGAGCCCGGGACCACCATCGCGCGGACCGTGTCGGCCACCTTGCGGCCCTTCACCACCTCGGCGGCGGCGCGCAGGTCGGGCAGGCGCCCGTTGGTGCACGAGCCGATGAAGACGGTGTCCACGGCGATGTCCTCGATGGCCTCGCCACCGCGGAGCCCCATGTACTCCAGCGCGCGGCGCACGCCCTCCTTGTCGGCCGGGTCGTCGTACTGCTCCGGCGTGGGCACGCGGCCCGTGACCGGCGCGACCATGCCCGGCGTCGTCCCCCAGGTGACCTGCGGCGCCAGCGCGGCGGCGTCCACGTGCACCTCGGTGTCGAAGCGGGCGTCCCAGTCGGACGGCAGCTCGCGCCACCGCTCGACCGCCGCGGCGTAGTCCTTCGGCGCGGCCGGGCGGCCCTCGAGCCAGGCGAACGTCGTCTCGTCGGGGGCGATCATGCCGGCGCGGCCGCCGCCCTCGATCGACATGTTGCAGACCGTCATGCGGCCCTCCATCGAGAGCGCGCGGATCGCCGACCCGGCGTACTCGATGACGTGGCCCTGCGCGCCCGCGACGCCGATCTGGCCGATCGTGCCGAGGATGAGGTCCTTGGCGCCGACGCCCACGCCGACGTCGCCCTCGATGTTGATGCGCATCGTCCGCGGCGGGCCCTGGGTGAGGGTCTGCGTGGCGAGGACGTGCTCCACCTCGCTCGTGCCGATGCCGAACGCCAGCGCGCCGAACGCGCCGTGCGTGGAGGTGTGCGAGTCGCCGCACACGATCGTCATGCCCGGCTGGGTGACCCCGAGCTCCGGCCCGATGATGTGGACGATCCCCTGCCGGTTGGAGCGGATCGAGAAGAGCGGGATGCCGAACTCCTCGGCGTTGCGCTCCAGGGCCTCGATCTGGGCCTTCGAGAGCGGGTCGGCGATGCCGGCCTCGCGCCCGATCGTGGGGACGTTGTGGTCGACCGTCGCCAGCGTGCGGTCCGGGCGGCGGACCTTGCGGCCCGCGAGCCGGAGCCCGTCGAACGCCTGCGGGGAGGTGACCTCGTGAACCAGGTGGAGGTCCACGAACAGGATCGCCGGCCCGGTGGAGTCCGCCGCCCGGACCAGGTGGTCGTCCCACACCTTCTGGAACAGGGTCTTGCCCGCCATCACACTCCTCCCGCGGTCACGCGCTCGCCGTGCTCGGCATGCCGGCTCGCGTTGACCGCCCGTACGTAGGCGATGGCGCTCGCCTCCAGGACATCGGTCGAGACGGACTGGCCGGCGAAGCGCCGCCCGTCGATCTCGCACACCACACGCGCGTCGCCCAGCGCGTCCTTCCCGCTCGTCACCGCGGACACGTTGTACTCCAGCAGCACGCCGGAGGTCCCGGCCGCGGCGTCGATCGCCTTCATCAGCGCGTCCACCGGCCCGTCGCCGTCGGCCTCCGCCTCCCGGCGGGAGCCGTCGGAGTCCACGATCACCACCCGCGCGTGCGGGGTGTCGTTGGTGGCGCCGGCGAAGTGGAGCTCGGCCAGCGTGAAGCCGGCGTCCGCGCTCTCCACCCGCATCTCGTCGCCCACGATCGCCTCGAGGTCGGCGGCCGAGATGCGGCCCTTGCGGTCCGCCAGGTCCTTGAACCGCGCGAAGGCCTGGTCGAGCTCCTCGCGGTCCAGCTCGTAGCCCATCTCGATGAGCGCGTTGCGGAGCGCGTGACGGCCCGAGTGCTTGCCCAGCACGATCTCGCTCTGGGCGAGGCCCACGGACGCGTAGTCCATGATCTCGTAGGTCAGCGGGTTGCTCAGCACGCCGTGCTGGTGGATGCCCGCCTCGTGCGCGAACGCGTTGCGCCCGACGATGGCCTTGTTCGGCTGCACGACGTAGCCGGTCATGCGGCTGACCATCTTGCTCGAGCGCGTGATCTCGGTGGTGTTGACCCCGCACCACAGGCCGCCGAGCGCGTCGGCGCGGGTGCGCAGGATCATCGCCAGCTCCTCGACCGACGCGTTGCCGGCGCGCTCGCCGATGCCGTTGACGCAGCCCTCCACCTGCCGGGCGCCCACCTGGACCCCGGACAGCGAGTTCGCCACCGCCAGGCCCAGGTCGTTGTGGCAGTGGACCGACAGCGTGACGTCGCGCAGCGTGGGGCAGCGCTCGTAGAGCTCGAGCAGGAAGCCCTGGAACTCGGTGGGCATCGTGTAGCCGACCGTGTCCGGGATGTTGATCGTGGTCGCGCCCTCGGCGATCGCCGACCCCACGACCTCGGCCACGAAGGCCACGTCGGAGCGGGTGGCGTCCTCGCAGGAGAACTCGACGTCGTCCACGATCGACCGCGCCAGGCGGACGGCCTCGGTGGCCGCCACGAGCACCTGCTCGCGCGTCATCTTCAGCTTGTACTGGAGGTGGATGTCGCTCGTGGCGATGAACGTGTGGATGCGGGGCCGCTCGGCCTCGCGCACCGCCTCGCCCGCCACGGTGACGTCCTTCTCGTTGGCCCGGGCGAGCCCGGCGACCACCACGCCCGAGACCTCCTGCGCCACCGCGCGGGTGGCCTCGAAGTCGCCCGGCGAGGCGATCGGGAAGCCGCCCTCGATGATGTCCACGCCGAGTCGCGCGAGCTGCTGGCCGATCTCCACCTTCTCGCGCGTGTTGAGCGTGATGCCGGGGGCCTGCTCACCGTCGCGGAGGGTCGTGTCGAATATGAGGACCCGCTTGGCGGGGTCGTTCGGTGTCGCGGTCTGCTCGCTGTCGGCGGTCACGGGAGGATCCTCCTCACGAATGGGCTTCGTAGGCTGCGGGGCCCGGCGCATCCGGGCGTGGGTGTCGGCAAGCTCCCCCTACCGGGGGAGGAGCCCACGAAGCCGCAGGAGGTCGCGCGACGACAGAGAGGTGTGCGCGACGTCCACGAGCATGCGCGGGAGGATACCGACGCGGGACGGGCCGGGCAAACCGGCATTGACACCGGTGATCCGCGGTAGGAGCCTCGCGCCCATGGACCGGTCCCCTCGCCGCGGCCGCGCCGCCCTCGCCGGCGCGCTCGTCGTGGCCGCCACCGCCCTCCCCGCCCAGGCCTCCGCGGCCCTCACCGCGACGGGCACCACGATCTCCGCGCGGGCCGCCTACGACCAGGTCGTCGTGTCCTTCACCGGCGGGACGCTGAGCGGCCTGGAGCGCGAGACGGACGCCCTCGACCCCTCCCCCGGCGACGGCCGGGCGATCGTCCGCGTCAACGGCCGCGGCATCACCGCCCGCCCCGGGACCACGCGGGCCGGGGCACGCTCCGCGCGCCTCACGCGCCGCCCCGGCGCGATCCTCGTGCGGCTCGACGGCCCGGCCGGGCGCTGGAAGTTCGTCTCCTACGACGTCGCCGGCTCGCGCACGAAGCTCGTCATCCGCCTCTGGCGGACGACGGTGACCCCGCGGGCCCGGATCCTCTCCGACGGGTGCCTGCGCCTCACGTCCTGGACCGCGAAGGGCGTCGTGCGCGCCCGCGGCCTGGAGCTGGAGCCGCTGTTCGAGCACGGGCTCGTGCTGTCGGTGCGCGCCGCCGGGGCCGGCGAGACGACGGTCGGGCAGCGCGCGCTCACCGCCCGGGGCGGCGTCCTGCGGCCGGACTTCACGGGCTACGTGCGCCCCGGGCGCTGGAGCGGGCGCATCCCCTTCGCGCTGGCGGTCCCGATCGGCACCGACCCCCGCCTGCCGGCGATGCTCGAGGCCTGGTCGACGTCGGCGAAGGACGGCTCGCTGGACTGCCTCGTGCAGACGCCCGTCGTGCTGCGGCCGTGAGGGGCGCTGCTAGCCTGACCGCGATGCCCCCGGCACCACCCCTCCCCCGCGATCCCGGCCTGCCGCCCTTCCTCTACGGCATGGACCGCGAGCGCGGCGACGTCCCGCACTGACCCCCCGGCCCGCCACGGCGGGCCCCACGGGTGGTCGACGAGACGGACGGAGGAAACGGGATGAACGCACTGGCACTGACCGTGAGCGTCTACGGGGTGCTCATGGCACTGGCGCCGCTGCTGCAGGTGCGCCGCATGCGGCGCGAGAGCTCGGCGCGCGGGGTCTCGATCGCCTACGCGGTCGTGCTCTGGATCGGGTTCTGCATCTGGCTGGCCTACGGGGTGGTGGAGGAGGACGTGCCCCTCATCCTGGCCAACCTGGTCAACGTGATCGTGACCGGGGGGATGGTGCTCTTCGCGCTGCGGGTGCGGCGGGCCGAGGAGGCCCGCCGCGAGCCCGCGGCGGAGCTAGGCCTCGGCTGAGGGAGGGGCGGCCGGGCCCTGGGGCTCGGCCGGCTTCAGCAGGGCGATGATGATCAGGGAGATGATCGCGAAGAGGAACCCGAGGACGGCCCACAGGGCTGCATTGCGGTTCTTCGACTCGGCGATCTTGTAACAGGCGAAGGCACAGACGAGGGCGACGACGATCTGGACGACCCAGATGGTGGCGTTCACGTGGACGGTCTCCGTGGTCGGGCGGATGGGGGGCGGAGCGCCGCAAACGTACAGACGCCCGGGGACCCCGCCCACTACCCGATCAGGCGGTCCAGCTCGGCGAGGCCCTCGGGGGCGTCGCGCCGCCCGAGGCCTAGGCGCACGTGGCCCGGGAACGCCCCGAACATGCTGCCCGGCACGACGAGGAGCCCGTGGTCGCGCAGCAGGCGCTCCGAGAGCGCGTCGCCGTCCCCGTCGAGCACGCGCGGGAAGGCCACCGTCCCGGCGCGGGGCGGGATCCACCCGAGCGTCCCGGGGTGGGCGGCCACGAGTTCCTCGGCCGCCGCGAGACCGGCCGCGACCAGGCCGCGGGCGCGCGCCAGCAGGGTCTCGCGGGCCCGCAGCGCGACGATCGCGAGCACCTCCGAGGGGGCGGCGGCGCAGATCGTCGTCCAGTCCTTCAGGGCCGCGAGGCGGCGCAGGAGCGCACGGTCGCGCGTCGCGACCCAGCCGATCCTCAGCCCGGGCAGGCCGAAGGCCTTGGACATGACGCCGATGCTCACCCCGCGCTCGTGCACGTCCACGGCGGCGGGCAGCCGGTCGGCCGGGTCGTGCTCCAGCAGGCGGTAGACCTCGTCGCAGACGAGGTGGGCACCGGCGGCCACCGTGTCCGCCGCGATCGCCTGGAGGTCGTCGCGCGACGGCAGCGCGCCCGTCGGGCTGTGGGGGACGTTGAGGATCACGGCCCCGGGGAGACCGCCGAGGGCCTCCCCCACCTCGCCGGGGTCGATGGCCCAGCCGCGCGCGGGGTCGAGGGTGACGTCGCGGACGTCGGCGCCGCGCGCCCGGGCCACCTCGTGGAGCGAGGCGTAGGAGGGCTGCAGGCAGACGACCCGCGCGCCCGGTCCGGCCAGGGCGCCGGCCACCAGCAGGATCGCCTCCTCCGCGCCCGAGCACACGAGCACGTCGTCCGGCCCCGCGCTGTCGTAGAGGCCGGCGATCTCCTCCCGTAGCAGCGGGTGTCCCGCCGACTCGGTGTAGCCGAGCGACAGGCCCTCCCAGAGCGCGCGGCCCTCGTCGTCGGCCAGCGCCAGCAGCTCGGCCATGGGGACCGGCTCGACGTCGGACGCGCCGAGGTTCCGCCGGGCGGAGAACTCCCAGCGGGCGAACCACCGCTCGAGCGCGAACTCCGGGAGCCCGGGCGCGCCCGTCACCGCCCCGCCCCTACTCGACGTCGAGCGCGGCGAACCAGACCCGGTCGAAGCCGTCGACGCCCGCGATCTCGCGCGCCGTCTCCTCGGAGACCGGCGAGTCCACGGTCACGGCCATCACGGCGCCGCCCTCGGCGCGCGAGCGCGACACCGCCATCGAGGCGATGTTGACGTTGGCGAGGCCGAGGATCGTGCCGACGCGGCCGATCTGCCCGGGGATGTCCAGGTACCGGAAGAGCCCGATGTGCGGGGCCAGCTCGATGTCGATGTCCTGGCCGAAGGCCGAGACGAGACGCGGACGCGAGGTGGTCCCGACGGTGGTGCCGCTGAGGCTCACATCGCCGGCGCGCAGCGACAGGCGGTTCGTGTAGTCACGGGAGCGGGGCGTCGTGATCTCGGACCACTCGATGCCGCGCTCGGCCGCGAGCGACGCCGCGTTGACGACGTTGACCGCCTCCTCCACGCGCCCGTTGAGCACGCCCGCCAGGACGGCGCTCGTGAGCATGCGGGTGTCCTGCGTGGCGAGGTCGCCCTCGTAGGTGATCTCGAGCGGAGCGACGCCGCCGGTGAGGACCGTGATGAGCTGGCCGAGCTGCCGCGCCAGCGGCACGAACGGGCCGAGCACCGCCAGGGCCTCGGGGCCGACGGACGGCAGGTTGACGGCCGAGGTGACCACGCCGCCGGTGAGGGCCGCCGCGACCTGCTCGGCCACCACGACGCCCGCGCGGTCCTGGGCCTCCTCGGTGGACGCGCCCAGGTGGGGCGTCACCACGACGCCGGGGAGCCCGAACAGCGGGCTCTCGGTGACCGGCTCCTGCGGGAAGACGTCGATGCCCGCGCCGCCCAGCTTCCCGGACCGGAGCGCCTCGACGAGCGCCTCCTGGTCCACCACGTCCCCGCGGGCCGCGTTGATGATGCGGGCGCCCGGCTTCATGGCCGCGAAGGCCTCGGTGCCCACGAAGCCCCGGGTCTCCGGGGTCGAGGCCAGGTGGAGCGTGATGAAGTCGCTGACGGCGTAGAGGTCCGCCGGCGTGTCGGCCTTGTCGACGCCGAGCTCCCGGTAGCGGGTGTCCGCGACGAGCGGGTCGTAGGCGACGACGTTCATGCCGAGGCCCTTCGCGCGCTCGGCGACCATCTGGCCGATGCGGCCGAAGCCGAGGACGCCGAGCGTCTTGCCCGTCACCTCGATGCCGCCGAACTTCGAGCGCTCCCACCTGCCCTGGACGAGGGAGGAGTGCGCCTGCGGGATGTTGCGCGCCTGCGACAGGAGCAGCGCGATCGCGTGCTCGGCCGCCGAGAGGGCGTTGGAGCCCGCGGCGTTGCAGACGACGATGCCGCGGCGGGTGGCCGCCGGGACGTCCACGTTGTCCACGCCGGTGCCGGCGCGGCCGACGACCTTCAGGCGGGTCGCCTTCGCGATGAGGTCCGCGGTGACCTTGGTGGCGCTGCGGACGACGATGGCGTCGTAGGCCCCGATGCGGTCGCCCAGCTCCTCGGCCGTCCAGTCGAGGCCGAGGTCGACCGAGAAGAGCCCGGACAGGTGGTCGACGCCCGCGGGGGCGATCTTCTCGCAGACCAGGACCCGGAGATCGGCACGGGCCAGCGTGGCGTTCGGCTCCGTCACGGCGGTCAGCCCGGGAGGCCGGCGTCGGCGAGGACGCGCTGGACGGCGGTGACGCCCGCGCCCGGCTCGACCGCGTGGCCGAGTCCGTCGAGCACGATCTCCAGCGCCCCGATCGTCGAGACGATGTCGCGGTAGTCGTAGTAGCCGCAGTGGCCGATGCGGAAGATCTGCTCGGCGAGCTTGCCCTGCCCCCCGGCGATGGTGACGCCGAAGCGGTCCCGCATCGCCTTCGGGATGGCCTTACCGTTGACGCCCTCGGGCACCCGGACGGCGGTGACCACGTTGGCCTCGGGGTTCTCCGGGCCGAGCAGCTCGAGGCCGCAGGCCTTGACGCCGGCGCGGCACATGCGGCCGATGACCCGGTGGCGGGCGAACACGTCCTGCAGGCCCTCGGCCTCGATGAGCTGGAGCGCCGCCTGGAGCTGCGCCACGATCGTCACGGCGGGGGTGAACGGGCTGCGCGAGCCCCCCTTGCGGGTGCGCTCCCAGTCCAGGTAGAAGCCGCCCGCGCCGAGGCCGGCGGAGCGCTCGATGGCCCGCGCGTTCGCCGCCACGAAGCCGAGGCCGGGCGGCGTCATGAGGCCCTTCTGCGAGCCGGACACCACCACATCGACGCCCCAGGCGTCCATCGGCAGGTCCACGACGGCCAGGCCGGAGACGGCGTCGGCCACCAGGATGCGGTCGCCGGCCGCCGCGCGCAGCGCGGGCAGGTCGGACACGACGCCGGTCGAGGTCTCGCTCTGGGTGACGTAGACGACCTCGATGCCGGGGTCGGCCTCGAGGGCCGCGGCCACGGCGGCCGGGTCGATCGGCTGCCCCCACTCCCCCTGCAGGTGCACGGCCTCGACGCCGTAGTCGGCGGCGATCTTCGCCCAGCGGTCACCGAAGTTGCCGCAGGAGGCGACGAGCACCTTCTCGCCCCGGCGGGCGAGGTTCGCGACGGCAGAGTCCATCGCCCCGGTGCCGGAGGCCCCGAAGATGAGGACGTCGCCCTCGGTCTGGAAGACCCGCTTCAGCCGCTCGGTGACGTCGTCCCAGATCGCGATGAAGTCGGCGGAGCGCGAGTAGAGGATCGGGCGCGCGCCGGCGGCGACGACCTCGGGCGGCAGGGCCGTCGGCCCCGGGACCATCAGCGAGGACTTGAGCGCCCCGACGGTGGCGGGGGCGGCCGTGGCGGTGGGGGTGGTGGAGGGGGTCAGGATCAGAACTCCGTGTCGATCCAGCTCATCATGCCGCGGAGGCGCTTGCCGACCTCCTCGACCTGGTGTTCGGCGTCACGCCGCTCGAGGGCCAGGAACTGCGGCTTCCCGACCAGGTTCTCGGTGAGGAACTCCTTCGCGAACTGGCCGCTCTGGATCTCGCCGAGGATCTTCTTCATCTCCGCGCGGGTCTCGTCCGTGATGATGCGGCGGCCGCGCGTCAGGTCGCCGTACTCCGCCGTGTTCGAGATGGAGTAGCGCATCCCGGAGATGCCCTTCTCGTACATGAGGTCCACGATGAGCTTGAGCTCGTGGAGGCACTCGAAGTACGCGAGGTCCGGGTTGTAGCCCGCCTCGACGAGGGTGTCGAAGCCGGCCCGGACGAGCTCGGAGAGCCCGCCGCAGAGCACGACCTGCTCGCCGAAGAGGTCCGTCTCGGTCTCCTCCGCGAAGGTCGTCTCGATGACGCCCGCGCGGGTGCAGCCGATGCCCTTGGCGTAGGCGAGGGCGATGTCCTTCGCCTTCCCGCTGGCGTCCTGGGCGACGGCGATGAGGCCCGGGGTGCCCGCGCCCTCCGCGTAGGTGCGGCGGACGAGGTGGCCGGGGCCCTTCGGGGCGCACATGATCACGTCCACGCCCTCGGCGAGCGGCACCTGGCCGAAGTGGACCGAGAAGCCGTGCGCGAACAGCAGCACGTTGCCCGGGGCGAGCCCGGGGGCGATCTCCTCGCGGTAGATCTTCGCCTGGAACTCGTCCGGCGCGAGGATCATCACCAGGTCGCCCTTCGCGGCGGCGTCGGCGGGCGCGAGGACCTCGAGGCCCTCCTCCTGCGCGGCGGCCACGGAGGACGACGACGGCCGCAGGCCCACCACCACGGACACCCCCGAGTCACGGAGGTTGAGCGCGTGGGCGTGGCCCTGGCTGCCGTAGCCGATCACGGCCACGGTCTTGCCGCTCAGCAGGTCGAGGTCGGCGTCGTCGTCGTAGAACATCGGCACGGTGGGGCTCCGGGTGCGGTGGTGTGGCGGACGGGTGCCCGGCGGGGCTAGGTGGCCGACGAGCCGCGACCGAGCGCGACCACGCCGGTCTTCACGAGCTCGATCAGGCCGAACGGGCGCAGGAGCTGCTCGAAGTTGAGCAGCTCGTCGGACTCCCCGGTCACCTGGATGGTGAGGGACTCCGGCGTGACGTCGATGATCCGCGCCTCGAAGATCTCGACGAGCTGGATGACCTCGCTGCGCGTGCGCGCATCGGCCTGGACCTTCATGAGCGCGAGTTCCCGGGAGACCATGTTCTCCGGGTCCATGTCGCGGATCTTGATGACGTTGACCAGCTTGTCGAGCTGCTTCGTCATCTGCTCGACCGGGAACCGGCTGGCGTCGACCGCGATGGTCATGCGCGAGGTGTCGGGGTCCTCGGTGGGGCTTACGGCCAGGGAGTCGATGTTGTAGCCGCGGCGGGTGAACAGGCCGGCGACACGCGAAAGGACTCCCGGCTTGTTCTCCACCAGGACCGAGAGGGTGTGCTTCACGGCCGGGCAGCATACCCGACGCGGCCGGGTCCCCCGGGGTGCGGTCTACGCTTCCGCCCATGGACGGACGTCTCCTGGTCGTGGAGGACGACCCCCAGGTCCGGGCGATGCTCACGCGCGCGCTCTCCTACGAGGGCTTCGACGTGGCCGCCGCCGGGGACGCGGGGACGGCCATGGCCGCCATGCGCGAGGCCGCTCCGGACCTCATCCTGCTCGACCTCCTGCTGCCCGATGACGACGGCGTGGAGGTGTGCCGGCGGCTGCGCGCGTCGGGGGCGCGTGTCCCGATCCTGATGGTCACGGCCCGCGACACGGTGTCGGACCGCATCGAGGGGCTTGAGTCCGGTGCGGACGACTATCTCGTGAAGCCGTTCTCCACGGCGGAGCTGGTCGCGCGGGTGCGCGCGCTGCTGCGGCGCGCGC
>VFQR01001459.1_pt1 | contig 18126 bp, 18 predicted proteins | sample 3512321 | NCBI WGS metagenome assembly VFQR01 (sample SAMN10412374, study PRJNA504923) | tailings metagenome | isolation source: Relicate 3 Philex TSF1 revegetated site | place: Philippines: Tuba, Benguet | collected 2017-08-29
CGAAGGGTTCAGGTCTTCCGCTTGATCGCGAACGGCGACCAGGCCTGCATTGTCGCCATCGACTCGATCGAGTTGATGTTTACATGACGCGGCATGGAGCAGCAGAAGAAAATCTGCTCGGCGATGTCGTCGGCCACCATCGGCTTGACACCTTCATAAACCTTGTCGGCCTTTTCCTTGTCGCCCTTGAAGCGGACGACCGAGAACTCCGTCTCGGCCAGTCCCGGCTCGACGGAAGTCACGCGGACATTCGCACCAAGGATGTCGCAGCGCAGGTTCATCGCGAACTGATGCGTGAACGCTTTCACTCCGCCATAAACGTTTCCGCCCGGATAGGGATAGCGGCCTGCGACCGAACCGATGATGACGACGTGACCTTCGTCGCGCTGCATCATCCCCGGCAGCATCGCGCGCACAGTATAGGTGACGCCGTTGATGTTGGTGGCGATCATCTGGTCCCAGTCGTCGAGATTGGCGCTCTGCGCGGGGTCGAGGCCGACCGCACCACCTGCATTCGCGACCACTACGTTGACCTTGGAAAAATCCGCCGGGATCGAAGTCAGGGCCTTCTCCGTCGCCGCACGGTCCGTCACGTCGAAATTCAGGACGTGGCAGCGATCGCCAAGCTCCTTCTTCAAGGCGTCGAGCCGGTCCTTGCGGCGGCCGGTGCCGATCACGCGCGCGCCCGCCTGATGAAAGCGGCGGGCCGTGGCAGCGCCGAAGCCGGAGGTGGCGCCCGTCACCAGCACGGTGAAGGTCTTGGGATCAATCATCGAAACCATCAGGTTCTCCTCACTCCATCAAATTCGCATGCGACATACCGCAGCGAAGGCCGCGCGTCCAGAAACGATGCGTTTTTTGGCTGCGCCTTACTGTTCCGGTCCCGCATATTTCGCGATCAGGGCGCGGGCGTCGTCGACAAGCTGCTTGCCGTTGAAACCCTTGGCGTTCATCTCGGCGATCCATTCCTCGGTGATTTTCTGGCCCGCGTCCTTCCAGCGTTTCGTCTCGGCGGCATCAAGCGCAAGAATGGTATTGTTGCGCGCCTTGGCTGCCGCAAGGCCGGGGCCGTCGCCCTCGTCCATCACGCGTCCGATCCAGCGCGAGGCGGACATCCCGGAATTCTGGTCGATCGCCTTCTGCTGCTCGGGCGTGAGTTTTTCGAACCTGTCCTTATTCATCGCAAAGACGAAGGTCGCGACATAGAGGCTGCGGTTGCCGGCGAAGGTGGTATGAGTCTGCACGAGTTCGGATACGCGCAGCGGTGCAGTGACTTCCCACGGCACCACGGTCGCATCGATCAACCCCTTGGAGAGCGCCTCCGGCATCTGCGGCACCGGAATGCCGATCGGTGTCGCGCCGAGTGCCGCGATGTAGCGGTTCACAATGCGCGAAGGCCCGCGCAGTTTCATGCCCTTCAGATCTTCCAGCTTGCGGATGCCGTTGCCCTTGGCGTGGATCAGGCCGGGGCCATGCGTGTGCACGGCCAGCACCTTCACGTCCTTGTATTCGTCCTTCAGGTGCTTTTCGTAAAACTCCCACATCGCCTGGCTGTTCTGCTCGGCGTTGCCGCCGATGAACGGAAGCTCGAACACCTCGCTCTTTGGAAAGCGGCCGACTGTGTAGCCTGTCAGCGTCCAGATCACATCAACGACACCGTCGCGGGCCTGATCGAAGAGCTGGGGCGGCGTGCCGCCGAGCTGCATGGACGGATAGAGTTCGATCTTGATGGTGCCCTTGGCGTCGGCCTCGACCTTCTTCGCCCATTCAGCGATGAATTTCGTCGGCACCGCAGCCTGTGCCGGGAGCATCTGGTGAACGCGGATGGTTGTCTGCTGGGCCTGCAAGGGACCGGCCGCAAGCAATAAAGCGGCGACGGGCATGCCAAGCCGGATGACGGAATTCATGGTCTCCTCCCCCTGTTTCCGCGTTTTTTCGATGCGGATTGACAGAGACTGTATCGCCGCCGCCGGAATAGAAAAGCCCGCCGCGCGGACGCGGCGGGCCATTGCTTGCACGGCGATTACTTCGCGTCGCCTGCGTATTTGGTCATGAGCGCGCGGGTGTCGTCGATCATCGCCTTGCCGTCGAGACCCTTGCCCTGCATTTCCTTGATCCAGGCATCGACGACGCCGTCCGCCGCTTTCCTCCAGCGGGCGGTTTCGGCGGCATCGAGCGCCACGATCGTGTTGTTGCGCTTCTGCGCCGCTTCAAGACCCGGCTTGTCGCCTTCGTCCATCACTCGGCCGGCCCACTTGGAGGCTTCCATCCCGGCGTTATTGTCGATGACCTTCTTCAGGTCGGCCGGAAGACCGTCATACTTCGCCTTGTTCATCGCGAACATGAAGAACGCGACATACAGCGAGCGGTTTCCCGCGAAAGTCGTGTGCGTGTTGACGAGTTCGGCGATACGCAGCGGCGTCGTGACTTCCCACGGCACAACGGCGGCGTCGATGACGCCCTTGTTCAGCGATTCCGGCACGGCGGGCACCGGCATGCCGACGGAGGTTGCGCCGAGCGACTCGATCAGGCGCGTGACCGCGCGCGTCGGACCGCGCACCTTCAGACCCCTCATGTCTTCCAGCTTGCGGACACCGTTGTTCTTGGCGTGGATGAGGCCCGGTCCATGGGTATGGACCGCGATCATCTTCACGTCCTTGAATTCGTTTTGCAGGTGCTTGGAAAAATATTCCCACGCGGCCTGGCTGTTCTGCTCCGCCGAGGTACCGGCGATGAACGGCATTTCAAACGCTTCGGTGCCGGGGAAGCGGCCCGGCGTATAGCCCGGCAGCGTCCAGACGAGATCGACGACGCCGTCCTTGACCTGATCGAACAGCTGCGGCGGCGTGCCGCCAAGCTGCATCGACGGGTACAGCTCGATCTTGATGCGGCCATTCGACTCCTTCATCACTTTCTCGGCCCAGGGGGCGAGGAAGTTCCGCGGAATCGGTGCCTGCGCCGGAAGCAGCTGGTGCAGACGCAGTGTGATTTCTTGCGCGGGTGCGGCGGCGGCGCTGATCGCCAGAACCGCCAGCGCCATCATGGATGCGCGCAACGTACGCAGGCTCATTCTTATCCTCCTGTTGCAGTCAATCTTGTTTTGATTGTCGATCTCGTTCGGCGGGAAGCGAATACTACACTTTTCCCCGCTGTACGGTAGCCGAACGTCCGGATTTCCGGGCAACTCGCGATGCAAAAAAAGCCCACCATGCACGAAGCATGGCGGGCCGGGATTAAGTTGATGCGAAAGTTACGCGGATCAGCTTTCAGGACCCGCGTATTTCGCTACCAGCGCGCGGACGTCATCGACGAGCTGCTTGCCGTCGATGCCCTTCGCCTTCATTTCGTCGATCCACTCGGCCTGCACCTTTTGCGCGGCTTCCTTCCAGCGCTTGGTCTCTGCGGCGTCGAGCGTGACGATCGTGTTTCCGCGCTTCTTCGCCACTTCGAGACCCGGCGCGTCGCCGTCGTCCATAACCTTGCCGACCCACTTGGATGCGACCATGCCGGAATTGTCGTCGATCACTTTCTTCAGATCGGCGGGAAGCGCGTCATACTTCGCCTTGTTCATCGCGAAGATGAAGAAAGCGACATAGAGCGAGCGGTTGCCGGTGAAGGTCGTGTGCGTGTTGACGAGTTCGGCGAGGCGGAGCGGCGTCGTGACTTCCCACGGAACGACCGTGCCGTCGATAACACCCTTGGAGAGGGCTTCGGGCATGGCCGGAACCGGCATGCCGACAGGCGTCGCGCCTAGAGCCGTGATCAGCTTGTTCACGACGCGCGATGGACCGCGCACCTTGATGCCCTTCATGTCTTCCAGCTTGCGGACGCCGTCGCCCTTGCCATGGATCAGGCCGGGACCGTGGGTGTGAATGGCGAGCACCTTCACGTCCTTGTACTCATCCCTCAGGTGTTTCTCGTAGTATTCCCACGCAGCCTGGCTGTTCTGTTCGGCATTGCCGGAGATGAACGGAAGCTCGAAGGCTTCGCTCTTCGGGAAGCGGCCGGGCGTATAACCCGGGAGCGTCCAGACGATATCCACCACGCCATCCTTGACCTGATCGAACAGCTGCGGCGGCGTTCCGCCAAGCTGCATCGAGGGATACAGCTCGATCTTGATGCGGCCCTTGGAATCTTCCTCGACCTTCTTGGCCCACGGCGCGATGAACTTCGACGGTACCGGCGCCGGTGCCGGCAGGAACTGGTGGACACGCAGCGTGATCTGCTGCGCGTTTGCGGGCAGCGCAAGGACGGCAAATGCCGCTGCCAGCACGCTCAGACGTGCAAATGATTTCATGGACTTCCTCCCGGGTTTCTAATTGCTGCGAATGTGCCCGCCCGTTCAGCCGGACGGTATGACGATTGCGGGATTTTATTGAAGGGGATTGGCGGAACGTGGGTGGGTTTTGTCCCGTACAAGCCACTGAAATACAAGTGTTTTTGGACGCTTCGGTGCCGGAGTGGTTAACCGCTTTGCCGCCAGCACCCTATTTCAGGAATCTCAGCGCGAAGAGCGTGATCTGCGGGAAGAACAGCAGCAACAGAATACGCACCGCGTCCGAATAGAGAAACGGAATGACGCCGCGATAGATTTCGCCGATGGGCACGTTCTTCGCGACCTTATGCACGACATACACGTCCAGCCCGATCGGCGGCGCGATCAGCCCGACCGAAATCACCACCACCATCAGGATGCCGAACCAGATCGCTTTTTCCTCGCCGGTCATGCCGAACAGATCGAGGCCAAGGATGGTCGGAAGCAGAACCGGCAGCAGCAGTAACATCATCGCCAGTTCATCGAGCACACAGGTGAGCGCGATGAAGATCAAGAGAAAGCAGGAGATGATGACAAGCGGATGCACGTTCAGCGTCTGCGTCCAGGCGGCGACCTCGGTCGGAATCTGCGACACGGCAAGGGCCGTGTTCATGATCGCCGCTCCGAGCAGCATCGCGTAGATCATGGCGCTGGCCTGTGCCGCGGGCAGGAAACACTGCTTGATTTTTTCCCAGTTCAACGTGCCGCGAGCGATGCCCAGCAGCATGGTGGCAGCGGTCGCGACGGCAGCGCCCTCGGTCGGCGTAAAGAAGCCGCCATAGATGCCCGCGAACAGCAGCACGAAAATCGCTGCGATGGGCCATGCTTCCTTGATCGCCGAAATGCGCTCCGACCCGGTCGCTTTTTTCTGAATCTTGGCGTGGCCGGGCACGAGCCGGACGTAGATCGCAATCGCGATCATATAGCCGACGGCGGCGATGATCCCGGGGATAACCGCAGCGGTGAACAGTTTGATGATGCTCTGCTCGGCAAGCAGCGCGTAGATAATGAGCATGATCGACGGCGGAACAAGAATGCCCATCGTGCCGCCGGCGGCGAGCGTGCCGGTCGCGAGACGGTCCGAATAATTCAGCCGCTTCATTTCCGGGAGCGTGACTTGCGACATGGTCGCGGCGGTCGCGACCGACGATCCGCTGATCGCACCGAAGCAGGCGCAGGCGATGATGGCCGCCTGCGCAACGCCGCCGTTGAAGTGGCCGACGAGCGTGTTTGCCGCGCGGAACAGACTTCGCGAGAACCCGGCGGCCGACGCGAACTGTCCCATCAGCAGGAACAGCGGAATGACGGAAAGGTCATAGACGGAGAACCGCGCCCACAGCAGGCGCTTCAGATAGGCAAGCACCACCGCATCGCCGACATAGGCCCAGTAGCCGGCGGCCCCCGCGATGAACATCGAGGCGGCGAGCGGCACGCGCAGCGCGATCAGGATCAGCATGCCGGCGATCATCAAGCCGGCGATTTCAGCCTTACTCATGGCTACGTCCCGCCACCGAAATTCCGGCCGCCTGCACCAGTGCAATGATCATTGCGAGCGTGATGCCGGGAACCATGAGCGCGTAACCGAGCCAGATGGGCAAACCCATCAGCATGGTGGTTTCGGAACTGCGATAAATGTCGAACGTGCCGACGAGTGTGCGCCATGCAATCAGCGCGTACATCACGGCCATCAGGAAACTGCCGAACTGGTCGAGCCAGCCCTTGGTTCGCTCACTTGCTTTTAGTGTGAAGAAATCAACCGCGATGTGCCCGAAGGTCGCCTGGCAGAACGGAAGAAACAGCGACCCCGCAACGGCCGTGCCGAACTCGACGAGTTCGAAATCCCCGGTGATGGGGCGGACGAAAACCGAACGGCCGATGATGCTGATCGTCGACATCGTGCCGATGGCCGCCACAATCGCGCCCCCGGCATAGGCAAAAGCGATCGCAACCCGGCGCAACAACTCCGGAAACGGAGGTTCGGCGGCGTGCGCCTGAACTTTGCGTCTGGATTTCGCCATCTGCGTTTTGCCCACCGTCCGGCATTTACGGAAACTGCGGTTTCCGGCGGGCCCCCACCCTTATCTCCGGCGTAAGCACTAGCCGCCGGTTGCAGTATTGGCAATTCGTCCGGCGTAAAGGGCGGATATCAATTCGCGGCAAATAATCGGGTATCTGTTGAACTCATTCCGCTCAGTTCAGACGGCGCGATTGCTGCTCATCCTCGGCGGCTTCCGGCGGCGGCGTATGCATGGTGCCCGCACTGACTTCGGCATGTGCCTTTTCGAGTTTCTGGTAGTGCATATAGGCGAGCGGAACCGCCGCGAGATAGGCAAGGCAGCCGAGCACCAGCATTTCCCAGGGCGCGCTGATCAGGAGTGCCACCATGACCACCGCCACGAGGAAAACCGGCAGCACATAATCGCGCGGCACACGCGCGCCCATTTTTTTCCCGGACCAGGTCGGGATCCGCGACACCATCAGGAGTGCGATGCCGATGACGTAGATCGCGGCGACGAAGGGCGTCGGCGCGAGACGCGGGATACCGGCAAGTTCCAGATAGATCGGCAGCATCGCCACCAGCGCGCCCGCGGGTGCGGGCATGCCGACGAAGAAATTGCCGGTAAATGCAGGCCGGTTCGGGTCGTCGATCATCACGTTGAAGCGGGCGAGGCGCAGAGCCGCGCAGACCGCGAAGAACAACACGACGATCCAGCCGAAATTCTTGAGGTTATGCAGGCCCCACAGATAGAGCACGATGCCGGGCACCACGCCGAAGACGACGAAGTCGGCGAGGCTGTCGAGTTCCGCGCCGAAGCGCGAAGAACTCTTCAACATTCGGGCAACGCGTCCGTCGAGACCGTCGGCGATGGCGGCGAGCACAATGGCGCCGATCGCAAGCTCGATCTTTCCCTCGAACGCCATGCGGATGCCGGTGAGCCCGAGGCACAGCGACAGTAGCGTGATCAGGTTCGGCAGGAGCACGCGAAATGGAATCGGCTTGAAACGCCGGCGGCGTGGCTCGTTGGCTTCCGGCTCAAAGGGGGCGAAGACCGACATATATAGAGAATACGCTGTCGCCGGTTTGGTTCAAAGGGCCGGTCTAGCCCGCCCGGAAAACACCGTTAACCGTGGTGCTGCCGAGGTCCGCCAGCACGGTTTCACCCGCAAGCGCGAGCTGTCCTTCCGAAACCAGCGCCTTGCCGCCTTCCGGCAGGTAGACGTCGACGCGCGAGCCGAAACGGATCAGGCCGATGCGGTCGCCTGCGTCGACGGCGTCGCCCTCGCGGACGAATGTGACAATGCGGCGGGCGATCAGGCCCGCGATCTGCACCACCCCGATCCGGCCCGCCGCCGTGCGGATGACAAAACCGTTGCGTTCGTTGTCCTCGCTCGCCTTGTCGAGATCGGCGTTGAGGAATTTCCCGGCCTTGTAGACGATCTTCTCGATATGACCGGACGCCGGCGTACGGTTCACATGCACGTCGAAGACACTCATGAAAATCGAGATGCGCGTACGCGCCGTGTTGCCCAATTCCAGTTCGGCGGGCGGAACGGCATTCGCGACCTGGGAGATTTTTCCATCGGCCGGGGAAATGATGAGCCCGTCGCGAACCGGCGTCACCCGGCGCGGGTCGCGGAAGAAGTAGGCGCACCAGGCCGTCAACAGCACGCCGAGCCAGCCGAGCGGAGCCGCGATCCAGAACAGCACAATCGCCGCCAGCGCGAACGCGCCGATGAACGGGTAGCCCTCCTGGTGGATGGGCGCCATCTGGCTCTTGATGGAATTCACGATGGACATTCGGGACCTCTCTGACGGCCACTAAGTAGCGTGCGGGCAAGCGGCGTCAATGCGTCCGCGCGACCTATTCGGCCGCTTCGTCAACGGGCGAAACCGGCGGATAACGGTTGGGCTGCACCGGCTTGGAAACTTCTTCCCCGGTCTCGCGCAGCTTCTCGCGGGCGGCTTCGGCCTCGCGCTGGCGATTCCACATGCTGGCGTAGAGACCGCCCTGCTCGAGGAGTTCGCCATGGGTACCGCGCTCGGCCACCCTGCCCTCGTCCAGCACGATGATCTCATCGGCCCCGATCACCGTGGACAGGCGATGGGCGATGACGAGCGTGGTGCGTCCCTTGGTGGCCCGTTCCAGCGCACCCTGAATTTCGTGTTCGGTGTGGGAGTCGAGCGCGGAGGTCGCCTCGTCGAGAATGAGGACGGGCGGGCTCTTCAGAATCGTGCGCGCAATCGCGACGCGCTGCTTTTCACCGCCGGAAAGTTTCAGCCCGCGCTCGCCGACTTCGGTCTGGTAGCCCTTGGGCGTGGAACGGATGAATTCGTCGATCTGCGCCTGCTGCGCTGCTTCCTCGACCTCTTCCGCCGTAGCCTCCCAGCGCCCGTACTGGATGTTGTAGCGGATCGTATCGTTGAACAGCACGGTGTCCTGCGGGACGACGCCCATGGCCGCGCGCAGCGAAACCTGTGTCACGGTCCGGATGTCCTGCCCGTCGATCAGGATGCGGCCTGCGCTGATTTCGTAGAAACGGAACAGGAGCCGCGCGATCGTGGATTTTCCCGCGCCCGACGGTCCGACGATCGCCAGCGTCTTTCCCGCGGGCACGTCAAAGCTGACGCCTTTCAGGATTTCGCGATCCGGCTCATACGCAAAATGCACGTCCTCGAAACGGACATTGCCTTCGCGAACAGCCAGCGGCTTCGCACCCGGCGCATCCTTGATCTCCGGCGGCCGTCCAAGAATCCCGAACATCACCTCGATGTCGGTGATTGCCTGTTTGATCTCGCGATAGAGCATACCCATCAGGTTCAGCGGCTGATAAAGCTGGATCAGCATGGCATTGACCATCACGAAGTCGCCGACGGTACGCTTGCCCGCCATCACGTCGAGCGCGGCTAGGCTCATCACCACGCCAAGACCCGCGGTGAAAATCACCGCCTGCCCGGCGTTCAGCACGGCGAGCGAGACGAGAACGCGAACACGATGGTTGGCGAAGCTAGTCAGCGAAGTGCCGTAGCGTTCGTTCTCGCGCCGCTCGGCGCCGAAATATTTCACGGTTTCGTAATTCAGCAGCGAGTCCACTGCCTTGGCGTTGGCGTCGGTATCGGACTCGTTCTGGCTGCGGCGCAGCCCGATCCGCCATTCGGTCGCATGATAAGTGAAGACCGTATAGAGCACGATCAGCACGACCACGCTGATCGCGTAACGCCAGTCGAAGAACCAGAGCAGCACGCCGAATACGAGGATCAGTTCGACGGCGGTCGGCAGGATCTGCACGATCACCAGACGCACCAGTTCCTCGATGGCGCTGCGCCCGCGTTCGAGCACACGCGTCAGTGCGCCCGTGCGCCGCTCCAGATGATAGCGCAGCGAAAGCTGGTGCATGTGCTCGAAGGTCTTGAGCGCGAGCGTGCGCACCGCATGCATCGCGACCTTTGCGAAAATTCCGTCTCGGGCCTGCGTCAGCAGCGCCATCGAAATGCGCACGCCCGCATAGATCGCGACAAAAATCAGCGGCGCGGAAATCACCGAGAAGATGGCATCCGGAGGAAGCGGCTTGCCTTCGGAAACGGAGACCAGCGCGTCGGTCGCGTATTTGAACGCGAACGGCATCGCGATGGTCGCGAATTTGCCGAGCAGCAAAAGACAGAACGAATAATAGACACGGCTTTGCAGGTCAGGCCGGCCATGCGGCCACATATGCGGCCACAGCGCCTTCAGTGAAGACAGCAGCGTCGCGTTTCCGTGCGGACCACTCCCTTTTGCGGCGGTCATTTTTCTGCCCAGTCCGCCGCTCACGCGCGCTTTCCCTTGCGGGCGCGGAGAACCTTGCCGATGGGCGTGAGAAGCCGGTTCACTTCCTCGGCGAGTTTTTTCACTTCCGCGCGGTCGATGCAGTAGCACACGCGCCCGCCGTTGCCGTTCGCATTGCCTGTCCGCACAAGGCCGGCCTCGCGCAGGATACGCAGATGCTCGGACACGGTGGACTGCGCGAGCGGAAGGCCGCGCACGATTTCGCCGCAGTGGCATGTATCGTGGCAGGCAAGTTCGCTCAGGATCTGGAGCCGCGCCGGATGGGCGAGCGCGCGCAGCCTGATCGCAAGCTCGCGAGCCTCCGCGTCGCCGGTTTCCATCTGGGGAAATTGCACATTCATCGTCAATCGACGATAGGCGATATTGCATCCGGCCACAAGCGATGCCATGCCGCAGCGGTCACAAATTCCATCAAGCCGTTGAGCCTGTTACGAAAGACCGGATTTCGGGAGTCCTCATGCGAACACCGGCCCTGCTCATTCTTGCCGCCTCGCTCGTCTTTTCGGGAGCGGCGTCCGCCCAGGAACAAGGCGTCGTCGCCAAGCTCGGCGGGGGCCGCGTGGCGAAAGTATCGGTCACGACCACCGCAGAGGACGGCGTACTGCTTGAAATCGAAATTCCCGGCGCCACTCCGCAAAGTTTTCCGCGCATGGGCCTGCGGCTGATCTCCATCGGCGGAAATGGCGACCGCGGCCTGATCGCGCGGGATCTGGACCGGGACGGGATCGATGAAATCATCCTGCGCGGTGTGGTCCCGCAGCGAAGTGCCGTGGTGGTACTGCGCTGGGACGCGTCCGCCAATGAATATGCCCCCGTCGATTTCACCGACGACCGCGACCGCACGTCGAAATTCATGATCGCCGATCCCGAACTGCCCGTGCGGATTTCCGCGGCGGGAGAAATCGAAGCGGAATTCGAAACCACGCGCCAGGACGGCCGCAAGAGCCATCACGTCGCCCGCTACAAATGGGACGGGCGCGGATACACCCATTCGGCCAGCAACTGAACCGACTTGACGAAGCGGGCGGCAACAACCACGTTTCAACCATGGCAAAAATCAACAGCGTATGCGTGTACTGCGGCTCGGCCGTAGGCGAAGACCCGGCGTTCGTCGATGCGGCGCGGGAATTCGGAAAAATTCTCGCCCAGGAAAAAGTCCGTCTTGTCTATGGCGGCGGAAGCTTTGGGCTCATGGGCGCCGTCGCGCAATCGACCGCCGAGAACGGCGGCGAGGTAACCGGCATCATTCCGGATTTCCTGATCGCGCGCGAGATGGCGTTCAAGGGCGCCACCGAAATGATCGTCACGCAGGACATGCACGAGCGCAAGCACAAGATGTACGAGCGCGCGGATGCTTTCGTGACGCTGCCGGGCGGCATCGGCACGCTCGAGGAAATCATCGAGATGCTGTCCTGGGCGCAGCTTGGCCGCCACAAGAAGCCGGTGATCATCCTCAACGTGAACGGGTTCTGGAATCCGCTGCTGCAACTCTTCCGGCATCAGATCGAGCGCGGCTTCATCAAGCAGGGATCGTTCACGCTGCTCAGCGCCGACAGGCCGGAAGAAATTCTCCCGGCGCTGCGCGAATCCGTCCGCGATCTTTCGCAGGAAGAACTGAGCGGCCCATCGCCGCGCATCGTTGCCGAAGAAATGTAGTCAGCGTTTTTTCCGGCTGCTTGCCTGCTTCTTTGATTTGATCCGCGCACGCTGCCGCAGCTTCCTGTGCAGTGTCTGCAATTCCTCTTCCGACATGTCCTCGGCGTCGGCGATGCTGTTCGGCGCTTTCGGCATGCAGAGGATGATCTCGGCGAGCTTCGCCTGTAGCGCCAGCGTATCGCGGTTCTGCGTGGTCTGGATCAGGAACACCATCAGGAAGGTGATGATGGTGGTCGTGGTGTTGATGATGAGCTGCCACGTATCGCTGAACCCGAACAGCGGACCCGACAGCGCCCATGCGACGATCACGGTGATGGCGAGCAGAAACGTCGCGGGTTTGCCGGCGAGCCTTCCGACTTCCTGCGAGAACGCGCCGAACCAGCCCTGCCGGGGCGGCTCGGGCAGCAGGCCGGCAATCACATTTCCGTTTTGTCGGTTTTGTCTGGAGGGCTTAGGCATCTGGAAAATCCGCTTTTCAACGCGAAACTCGATGCCGGAGTTCCGTTCAGGCAACCCGCTGATTACATGAAGTTAATCTGCGCGGCGGCCGGTTGAGACTTGCCGCAATTCCATCCCAAACCATTTATATTCGACGCCCATGGAATCCTCCCCTCCCCGCCGCAAACGGAAAACCCGCCGGATGATCTGGCTGTTGCTGCTGATCGCTTTCATCATTCCGATCGGCGCAAGTGCAGGCAGGCTCGCCTCCGGCGGCGAACCGCGCAGCTATGGTTTTCCCGACTGGGGCAATGTTGGCACGCTGCCGCCGGCCGCGAAATATGCTCCCGCCCGCATTGTCGTGCTCGCGGCCCCCACGCGCGGCTGGCGTTCCGCGGTCGCGGTCCATAGCTGGATCGTGTTCAAGCCGGAGGGCGCGCGCGAATGGACGCGCTACGACGTCGTCGGATGGGGCGGCAATCCCGTACGGCTGAATGGCTGGGCGCCGGACGCGCCGTGGCTCGGACGCAGTCCGTATCTCATCTCCGACATCACCGGCGAGCAGGCGGAAAAACTCATTCCGAAAATCCAGTCGGCGGTGAAGGAATATCGCTGGCGGAACGCGGGCGACTACCGCGCCTGGCCCGGACCGAACAGCAATACGTTCGTCGCCAACGTGCTGCGCTCGGTGCCGGAGCTTGGCGTGCTGCTGCCGCCGAACGCCATCGGACGCGACTACCGCCCGGATTTCTATATCGGCGCGACCGACAGCGGCACCGGCTTTGAAATCAATTTCTGGGGTTATCTCGGGCTGAAGCTCGGCTGGGTCGAGGGCGTCGAACTGAACGTGCTCGGCTTTGTCGCGGGCGTCGACCTGCGCCATCCGGCGATCAAGCTGCCGGGCTTCGGCCGCATCGGCCTCGACGGCTTCGCGGCTTCGGCCAACGCAAAGGCGGACTGATCGCCGCGAGCAAGTGCGATCAGACCGGCGCGTTGCTCTTCAGCAGTTTCCACGTCATGGAATCCACGAGCGCCTGAAACGACGCGTCGATGATGTTCGGCGACACACCGATCGTGGTCCAGCGGTCGCCGGTCTCGTCCATGCTCTCCAGCAATACGCGGGTCACGGCACCCGTGCCGCCATCGAGGATACGAACACGGTAGTCGGTGAGTTCGAGGTCCTTGATGTATTTCTGGTATTTGCCGAGGTCCTTTCGGAGCGCCACGTCGAGCGCGTTGACGGGACCATTGCCCTCGCCGGCCGAGATCAGTTTCTCTTCGCCGACCGTGACTTTCACCACCGCCATCGAAACGGTGACGCGCTCGCCCTTGGCGTTGATGCGCTGCTCGACGTTCACGTCGAACTGGGTGACGTCGAAGAACTGCGGCACCTTGCCGAGGATGCGGCGCGCGAGCAGCGCAAAGGAAGCGTCGGCGCCCTCATACGAATAGCCTTTCGACTCTCGCTCCTTCACTGCTTCGAGCACGCGCGCGATCCTCTCGTCGTCCTTCTCCACCTTGATGCCGATGCGTTCCAGCTCGGCCAGTACGTTCGAGCGGCCGGACTGTTCCGACACCAGCAGCTTGCGGCGGTTGCCGACGGCTTCGGGTGTTACGTGCTCGTAGGTCTTTGGATTCTTGATGATCGCCGACGCATGAATGCCGGTCTTGGTGGTGAAGGCGGCGTCGCCGACATAGGCGGCGTGGCGGTCGGGTGCACGGTTCAGCATATCGTCGAAGGCGCGCGAGACGCGCGCAAGATTTTTCAGTGCGTCTTCCTTCACGTTCACTTCGAAGCGTCCGGAAAATTCCGGCTTCAGCATCAGCGTGGGGATGATCGAACAGAGATTGGCGTTGCCGCAGCGTTCGCCGACCCCGTTGAGCGTGCCCTGGATCTGGCGGGCACCGGCGAGCACGGCGGCGAGTGAATTCGCCACCGCCTGTTCGGTGTCGTTATGCGCGTGGATGCCGACATGGGTGCCGGGAATCCGTTTCACGACCTCGCCGACAATGTTCTCGACTTCATGCGGAAGTGTGCCGCCATTGGTGTCGCAGAGCACGACCCAGCGGGCACCCGCGTCATGCGCGGCCTTGGCGCAGGCGAGCGCGAATTCGGGGTCTTCCTTGTAACCGTCGAAAAAGTGCTCGCAGTCGATCAGGACTTCGCGGCCGGTGTCCTTCGCGGCCTTTACACTTTCGCGGATAGAGTTGAGGTTTTCTTCCTTGGTGGTTTCGAGCGCGACCTTCACCTGAAACGCCGAAGACTTCGCGACGAGGCAGATCGCGTCGGCCGCCGCCGCGTTGATGACGGTGGCGAGACCCGGATCGTTCGAGGCCGAGCGGCCGGGCCGCTTGGTCATGCCGAAGGCGGTGAACTTCGCTTTGGTTTTGCGCTTTTCGGAGAACAGCGCCGTGTCGGTCGGATTGGCGCCGGGATAACCGGCCTCGACATAGTCTATGCCAATCGAATCCAGCATCTCGGTGACGCGTAGCTTGTCGGGCAACGTGAAGTCGACGCCCGGCATCTGCGCGCCGTCGCGCAGCGTGGTGTCGAAGAGATAGAGGCGTTCCCGGTTCATGCGCCGCCTCCGTTCAGTTTCTTTTCCATGGTCGTGTTCGGCAGCCATTCGTCGCCGACGGAAATCGAGTTGCGGCTCATGGCGACGAAGCCGCGCTTGGCGAAAAAATCGCGGGCGGTGTCGCTGGTGTCCACTTTCAGCAATTTCGCGCCGCGGGCGGATGCGAGTTTTTCGATCGCGTCATAGAGCATCGAACCCGCACCCATATGGGCGGCATCGGGATGCACATAAAAGAGGTCAACGATTTCGTTGCCCGCCAGCGAGATGAAGCCGACCGGCTCGCCGTCGCTGGTGGCAATCAAGGTGAGCGCATTCGCAAGGCGCTGCGCGAAGGCTTCCTCGTCCTCTTCCACCGACGCGGCCCAGGCGTCCTGCTGGGACGCGGTGTATTCGTCCGAAGTCAGTTCCGCGACGCTCGAGCGGAAGATTTCCGCGAGCACCGGCAGGTCTTCCGGCAACATGGGGCGCAGCGCGAATTCGTCGCTCATCGCGCGACCTCCCATGTGGTGGTGCCGTCCTTGTTGTCTTTCAGGACGACGCCCATTTTGGCGAGTTCATCGCGGATGCGGTCGGACTCCTTGAAGTCCTTGGCCTTGCGGGCGGCGTTGCGGGCGGCGATCTGATCTTCAATCTTCGTCTGATCACTATTTGATAAAATAGCCTTTTGCATCTCGCTCTGTTCGCGCCTAGAAAACGAAGCATGCGATACGAGGCCAAACCATTTGAGTGTATCGTGAAGAAGCTGCGCACTGGAAAAGTCCCCAGCGCGCGCATTACTAGCGAGACGATGCAATTCTGTTATCGCTTGCGGTGAATTCAAATCGTCATTTAGCGCGCTCACTACGCCGTCGGCGACTCGCGAGTCTGAATTAAATGATGTTTGGTTTTTAGCCAAAACATCTACCCAATTTTGCAAAATCTTTTTTGACTCTGTCAGAGAGTTCAATGTCCAGTCGAGTGGCTGACGATAGTGCGTTCGCAGCATATTTAAGCGCAATTCGTCGCCTTCCCACCCTTCGTTCAACAACTGCCGGATCGTGATGAAATTCCCGGCGGACTTCGCCATCTTCTCGCCTTCGACCTGCAGAAAGCCGTTGTGCATCCAGACCTGCGCCATCAGCTTGCTTCCGAAGGAGCAGCGCGATTGCGCGATCTCGTTTTCATGGTGCGGGAAAACCAGATCGATGCCGCCGCCATGAATATCGAAGGTCTCGCCGAGATGCTTCCACGACATCGCGGAGCATTCGATATGCCAGCCGGGACGGCCCTTGGTCTTGATGCCTGACGGCGAATCCCACGCCGGTTCATCCTGCTTCGACGGCTTCCACAGCACGAAGTCCATCGGGTCGCGCTTGTAGGGCGCCACCTCGACGCGCGCGCCCGCCATCATTTCATCGAGCGAACGGCGGGCGAGTTTGCCGTAGTCCGGCATCGAGGCGACATGAAACAGCACATGATCGTTCGCGACATAGGCGAAGTCCGCTTTCACCAGCCGCTCGATCAGCGTCTTCATTTCCTCGATATGCTCGGTTGCGCGCGGCTCCACGTCCGGCGGCAGGCAGCCGAGTGCCGCAACGTCGTCCTTGAAGTTTTGATACGTCGTCTCGGTCAGCTCGCGGATGGAAATGCCGCGCTCGGCCGCGCGCGCGTTGATCTTGTCGTCCACGTCCGTGATGTTGCGGACGTATTTGACGTGATCCTTGCCGTAGAGATGGCGCAGCAGCCGGTAGAGCACGTCGAAGACGATGACCGGCCGCGCGTTGCCGATGTGGGCAAAGTCATAGACCGTCGGGCCGCACACATACATGCGCACGCATGACGGATCGAGCGGCCGGAAGACCGCCTTTTCCTTCGTCAGCGTGTTGTAGAGCTTCAAGTCCATCACGTCCGGTCCAGTCGTATCCGTACACTCCGCACCCTTCGGGCCGGAACGTTCGTCTCAGACTGTGAGAGATATGAACGGACCTGCCCGCGCCCTGTCAGGCGCAGATAATCTCGCGGCAAATGCCGAAGAAACGGTTGCAGGATGCCTTGTTCATGGCCGGGACAATGGGGGTGCCGCCATTGGCCGTCAAGGCCGCACAAAGGTGCCGCCTGTCCGTGTTCATGCCCCATCTTCGCCACCTGCCATGGGGATAAGGCCGAACGGCCAAGTGAGTCGGCCGCCGGCGGGCTTTATCCGTCCGCCATCGCTCCGTTAACGGACGGTCAACCCAACGGGCGCACCTTGTTCCCGGGGACTATCAGGGGACTATGGAAATGCGCTCTCTCCGCTTCGGGGCCTTCCTGCTTTTTGCGCTGTCCGCAGCGCCGGCATCCGCCGAAACCCATATCTTTATCGTCGACGGATCGGACGGCTACGGCATCGACCGCTGCCTTGCCTCGGGCGAGCCATGCGGTGAGCCGATGGCGTCCGCCCTGTGCCGTTCCCGCGCCTTCGTGAAGGCCGTGGACTACGGCCGCATCGATCCGGGCGAAATCACCGGCGCCATTCCGGCCGGGGCCAGCATGCCCCGCTGCGAGGGCCGCAACTGCCCGCAGACGGTCGCCATTACCTGCACGCGGTAAGACGCCAACAGCAGCGCCCGCGCGCGGCACACATCACCCAAAAGAAAACGGCCCGGTGATTTCTCACCGGGCCGGTTTCGTTTCCAAGCTCTTGCGAGCCGCTCAGCTTACTTGAACTGCGAAGCGGTCGCGTCGAAGGAGAGCTTCACGATGTAAGCTTCGCCGCAAGTCCGGGAGGTGCTGGACGGGATCGCCGCAGCGTTCCAGACGTTGGCGCAGCTCACCTGGTTCATGTCGGTGTCGTGATAGCGGAAGTCGAGCGTGAACATCTTCCAGGTGTAGCCGAAGCCCACGTTGTAATAGTTGTAGCTCGGAACCGGCGTGCCGGTGGTGCTGGTTTCGCCAAGGTGCATGTGGGCGATTTCACCCGACACGTAGGCGCCGACACCCTTCGGCAGGTACGGAGCGGAAGCCATCGTGTACTTGGCGTTCAACGCCGTGTACCAGCTGCTCATGCCGTAGTTCAGGTAGTCCGGCGAGTAGAACGCGGCACCGCCGACGGTCAGAGAGTCGGTCACGGTGTAGGCGAACTTGCCGTAGTATTCGATGAACTCGGAGTCGGTGACCGTGCCGACCGGCTTCTCGCCCGGATAGTAGTAGTAGATCACGCCGAGGTCGTAAGCCATTTTGCCGGCGGTGATGCGAACGCCGCCGTAGTAGTCGATTTCGGAAGCCGGATCGGTGAGCGCGTTGGTGCTCGGCCAGCTGATCGAGTTGCCGGCGATGCCGAGGTACCATTCGGTGC
>VFQR01001460.1_pt1 | contig 18120 bp, 11 predicted proteins | sample 3512321 | NCBI WGS metagenome assembly VFQR01 (sample SAMN10412374, study PRJNA504923) | tailings metagenome | isolation source: Relicate 3 Philex TSF1 revegetated site | place: Philippines: Tuba, Benguet | collected 2017-08-29
CGCATGAGTATTTCCACAACTGGACCGGCAACCGCATCACCTGCCGCGACTGGTTCCAGCTCTGCCTGAAGGAGGGCCTCACCGTCTTCCGCGACCAGGAGTTCTCCTCCGACATGCGCTCGCGCGCGGTGAAGCGCATCGCCGACGTGCGCCTCCTCAAGAGCCACCAGTTCGCCGAGGACGCCGGCCCCCTCGCCCACCCGGTCCGACCGGAAATGTATCACGAGATCAACAACTTCTATACGGCGACGGTCTATGAGAAGGGCGCCGAGGTGATCCGTGCCCTGAAGGTGCTGATCGGCGCGGAAGCCTTCCGGAACGGCATGGACCTCTACCTCGCCCGCCATGACGGCGACGCCGCCACGGTCGAGGACTTCATCGCCTGCTTCGCCGAGACGAGCGGCCGCGACCTCAGCCAGTTCTTCCTCTGGTATCGCCAGTCCGGCACGCCCGAGGTCACCGTCAACACACGCCACGACCCCAAGGCCGGCACCTTCACGCTCGACCTCACCCAGTCGCACAAGCCGACGCCCGGCCAGAACGACAAGAAGCCCATGGTCATCCCGCTGGCCTTCGGACTGATCGGGCCCGACGGCACGGAGCGGCCGCTCTTCGACGAGGACGGACGGACGATGCCGGGCGTGATCGCACTCGACGAGGCGCATCGCTCGGTGACATTTTCCGGCCACCCGACGCGGCCCGTGCTGTCGATCAATCGCGGCTTCTCGGCGCCCATCGTGCTGAAGACCGATCTCGGCCGCGCCGATCTCGCCTTCCTCGCCCGCCACGACGGCGATGCCTGCAATCGCTGGCAGGCGATCCAGACGCTGGCGACCGAGCATCTGGTCACGGTCAGCCGGGGCGGCTCCGATCCCCAGGGTGCGGTCTCCGTGGCCGAGGCGGTGGCGGCCGTGCTCGACGGCGCCGAGGCCGACCCGGCCTTCGCGGCACAGTGCCTTGCCCTGCCCTCGGAAGCCGACATCGCCCGCGAAACCGGGAGCAATGTCGACCCCGACGCCATTTTCCGCGCTCGCGGTGCTCTCCGACGGCTGGTCGGCGGCCATCTCTCGACGAGACTGGAGGATGCCCTCGCCCGCTTCGCGACGCCCGGTTCCTATTCGCCCGATGCCGCCTCGGCTGGCCGCCGCGCCCTGTCCAACGTCGCGCTCGACCTGTGGGCGTCGAACGGCGCCGAGGAGAGGCTGGCCGCGGTGGAATGTCGCCATCGCGACGCCGACAACATGACCGACCGGTTCGCCGCGCTGGCCGTCCTCGCGCAGCACGCAGGGCCGCGACGCGAGGCGGCGCTCGCCGCCTTCCGCGAGCGCTACCGGGCCGATGCGCTCATCCTCGACAAGTGGCTCGCCCTGCAGGCCGCCATCCCCGAGGCCGCGACGCTGGACCGTGTGCGCGCCCTTCTGGCCGACCCCGCCTTCGCCATGTCCAACCCCAACCGCCTGCGCGCCCTTGTCGGCAGCTTCGCCACCGCCAACCAGACCCAGTTCAACCGGCCGGATGGCGCGGGTTACGACTTCCTCGCCGATGTCGTCGTCGACACCGACAGCCGCAACCCGCAGGTCGCCGCGCGCCTGCTCTCCGCCTTCCGCAGCTGGCGGGCGCTGGAGCCCGGTCGCCGCGACAGGGCGCGGGCGGCGCTGGAGCGCGTCGCGGCGGTGTCGACCCTGTCTCCCGACGTCCGCGACATCGTCGCGAGATCGCTGGGATAGGAGCGGGATTCATTCCTAGCGGCGTTAACCAAATATTTCCTTCCCTGTGATTCCGCGACTCTAGACAGCCCTCCGTCAAATCGATTCTTATGGCCGTGATTCGGAGGGGCTGGGGCTCGATCTCCGGGCAATCATTCAGAGATTCGACGGGGGTACCGGCGATGGAGCGCAGTTTCGCGCCCAGCGCGGATGCGCTGATTCATGCCACGAGATCGCATGGCTTCGCCAAGGCGCTCGACGCCTCGCTGGAGACGTGGCTGACGCCCTACGAGCCGCTCCTGCGCCGCCTCGTCCCGACCCTGATCATCGCCTTCCTCGTCGTCCTCGGCGCGGGCGCGATCCAGCAGATCCTCAACAGCCGCGTCGAGGCGCTGAAGGCCATCGGAGCGGATCTCGCGGTCGCCGCCTCGGCCATCGACATCGACCTCGGCCATCGCATCGCGCTGAAGGGCGGCGATGTCGACATGGCGGCGCAGATGGCGCTCGACCTCACCGTCCCGCGGATCGGTGCCGCCGCAGGACGCACCATCCTCGCGACCGATGCAGCCGGCCGGGTCATCGCGGCCACCCCGCAGGCCGCGCTGCACCAGTGGATCGGCAAGCCCGTCGCCCAGGTCTTCACGACGCAGCCGGACGCGGCATCGGCCGCCACCCGCACGACGCTCTCCTCGGGGGCCGACGCCCTGGTCATCGTCCGGCCGCTGCCGCAGCCGCTTTCGCACCTCTACGTGGTGCAGACGACCGAGGCTGCCCTGGCTCAATGGCGCCAGTCCTCATGGATGACCGGCACCCTGTTCACCACCACCGGCCTGCTGCTCCTCGTCATCGGCCTCGCCTTCCACATCCAGACCATGCGGGCCGCCACCGCGGACATGATCAACCACAACGCCCGCGCCACCATCGACGCGGCGCTGGAGAGCGGCGGCTGCGGCCTCTGGGACTGGGAGATCGGCACCCACCAGATGTACTGGTCGGCCTCCATGTTCGAGATCCTCGGCATGGGCGGCCGCGAGGGCCTCGTCACCTTCGACGAATTGCTGCCGCTGCTCCATCCGGAGGACGGCTATCTCGGCGGCATCGCCGAACTGACCGATCTCGACCCCCGCAACGCCGTCGATTTCCAGTTCCGCATGCGCCATGCCGACGACCGCTGGATCTGGCTGCGGGCGCGCGGCCGTGGCCTGACGCTGGCCGGTGTCGATCATCCCCGCTTCGTCGGCATCGTCGTCGACATCACCGAACAGCTCGAACTCGCGGCCCGCAACGCAGCGGCCGACCACCGCATCCGCGAGGCCATCGAGACCATCTCGGAGGCCTTCGTCGTCTGCGACGATCAGGACCGTATCGTCGTCTGCAACTCCAAGTTCCGCGAGCTGAACGGGTTGAGCGAGGAGCAGGCGCTGCCCGGCGGCCGCTATGACGAGATCCTCGCGGCAACAGGCGGCGGCGCCAGGGTCAAGGACGGCCGGGTGCTGTCGGACCGCTCCCAGGACGGCTCGCGCGACCTCGAGGTCGAACTCGTCGACGGCCGCTGGCTGCAGATCAGCGAGCGGCGCACCCACTGCGGAGGCTTCGTGTCGGTGGGCACCGACATCACCGCGCTGAAGCGGCACGAGACCCAGCTCACCGCCAGCGAACAGCGCCTGCGCGCCGGCGTCGCCGACCTGCAGCGCAGTCAGTACGCCCTGGAGATGCAGACCCAGCAACTCGCCGAGCTCGCCGAGAAGTACTCCGAGCAGAAGACCCAGGCCGAGGAGGCGAGCCGCGCCAAGTCCGAATTCCTCGCCAACATGAGCCATGAGCTGCGCACGCCGCTCAATGCCATCATCGGCTTCTCGGAGGTGATGAAGGACGGCCATTTCGGCCCGCTCGGCGCGCTGAAATATGTCGAGTATGCCCGCGACATCCACGCCAGCGGCCATTTCCTGCTGTCGCTGATCGACGACATCCTCGACATGGCCCGCCTCGAGGCCGGCAGGCTCGCCCTGGAGCCGGGCCCGACATGCCTCGAGGAGACCCTCGACGAGACCATGCGCGTCGTCTCCAAGATGGCCTCCGACAAGGAGATCCTCATCGAGGCCGAGGTGCCCACCGGCATGGACCTCATCGCCGACCGCCGCGCCGTCAAGCAGATCGCCCTCAACCTGCTCTCCAACGCGGTGAAGTTCACCCCGCGCGGCGGCATGATCTCGGTGCGGGCCCGCAAGGCCCGCGGCGTCATCGCCATCGCCATCGAGGACACCGGCATCGGCATTCCGCGCCACGCCCTGCGCAAGCTCTGCAGGCCCTTCGAACAGGTCCAGAGCCAGTTCTCGCGGGATCACCAGGGGTCGGGTCTCGGCCTCGCCATCGCCAAGTCGCTGGCGGAGATGCACGGCGGCTCGCTGCGCATCCGCTCCACCCTCGGGCAGGGCACGACCGTCGTCGTCAGGTTGCCGGTGGACGGCCCGGGCGCCCCGATCAAGACCGACGAGAAGGCTTGATCAGAGCGGGCCGACGATGCTCTCGAAGGCCTTGCGGACCTGCTTCTGCACCTCCGACAGATGAGCGTCGACGGTCGCGAAGTCCGGCAGCTCGCCGGCACGGGCCAGAAGCCGCTTCAGGCCCGGCGCCGCGGTCTTCGGATCGAAGACGTCCACCAGACAGAGCCTGAGGATCTGCGTCAGCCGCTGGTAGAAGCGGCAGGCCGACCGCAGCACGTCGCCCTCCGATGGCTTGAGCAGACCGGCCGCGGCTGCCTTGTCGAGCACCCTGATGGTGTTGGTGTCGAGAATGTCGGGGTGGCGCGCGCCGTGGACGAGCTGCAGTGCCTGGGCGATGAACTCGACATCGATGAGGCCGCCCCGCGCATATTTCAGGTCCCAGCGGTCGTCCTCGCCCTTGTCCTCGGCGATGGCGGCGCGCATGTCGACGATATCGGCGAGGGTCGTCTTCGCCGAACGCTTCGCGGTCAGCACACGACGGATCGCTTCGCCCACCTCCGCCTCGAAGCCGGGCGTCGCGGCGATCACCCGGGCGCGCGTCAGCGCCATGTGCTCCCAGGTCCAGGCCTCCTTGGACTGGTAGGCGCGGAACCCGTCGATATGGGTCGCGACGGGTCCCGAGCGGCCGGAGGGGCGCAGGCGGAGATCGACCTCGAACAGCACGCCCTCGCTGGTCGGCGCCGACAGGGCGCTGATGAGCCGCTGGGTCATGCGGGAGAAGTAGTGGCTGCCGGTCAGCGGGCGCGGTCCGTCGGAAGCGCTCTCGCTGGCATCGTGGTCGTAGAGCAGGATGAGGTCGAGATCCGATCCCGCGGTCATTTCGCGGCCGCCGAGCTTGCCCATGGCGATCACGGCGGTGCGCATGCCCGGAATGGCGCCATGGGCGGCGACGACCCACTGGTTCACCGCCTCGTAGAGCGCCTTGATGAGCTGTTCGGCGAGGCGGGCGAAGGCCTGACCGGCAGCCTCCGCCGAGACGGTGCCGGCCAGCACCCTGACGCCGGTGAGAAAGAGCTGCTCCTGGCCGAAGATGCGGGCGCGGTCGAGGACATCCTCGGCATCGACGGCGAGCGAAAGGGTTTCGCGGATCCGCGCTGCGAGATCGGCGTCGGTGGGCAGTTCGCCGAAGAAGGCCGGCTCCAGCAGCGCGTCGAGGACATGGGCCCGGCGGCCGAGAAGGTCGGCAAGGCGTGGTGCCGAACCCAGCACCTGCGAGATGAGCTCGAGCAGGTCGGGATGGGTGCGCAGGATGGCGAGCAGTTCGATCGGCTGCGAGTGGCGGGTCAGCAGGCGGTCGAAGGCGCGCAGGCCGAGATCGGCATCGCCGCTGCGCGACAGGGCGTCCAGCAGGGCCGGCGCCAGTTCGGCGACGCGCTCGCGCGCCTCGCGGGCGCGCAGACCCCCGGACTTCGGGTGCTGCCATGACTGGACCGTGGCGATGACCGCGCCCGGATCGGTGAAGCCGATGTCCTTCAGCGCCGACAGGGTCGTCGCCTTCGGCGGCTCGGAGGTCAGGTCGAGCGTGCCCTTGACCTCGGCCAGCGGCGGCAGTGTCTCGAACAGCTTGGCATAGGCGGCCTCGACCGGCCTGAGCTCCGCCGTCAGCGCCTCGGCGAAGGCCGCGTGATCGCGATAGCCGAGGAAGAGCGCGATGCGCTCCACCCCCTCCGTCGTCTCGGGCAGGCTGTGGGTCTGCTCGTCGGCGACCATCTGGAGGCGATGCTCGACCTGCCGGAGGAAGCGGTAGGCCCGCTCCAGCGCCTCGCGGGTCTCGGGTGTCACCCAGCCGGCTTCGCGCAGGCGATCGAGCCCGGTGATGGTGTCGCGGACGCGCAGGGTGGTGTTGCGGCCGCCGGCGATGAGCTGCTGGGTCTGGACGAAGAACTCGATCTCGCGGATGCCACCACGGCCGAGCTTGATGTTGTGGCCCTCGACGGCCAGGGCGTCGTGGCCGCGGAAGGCGTGGATCTGCCGCTTCATCGCGTGGACGTCGGCGACCGCGGCATAGTCGAGATACTTGCGCCAGATGAAGGGCTGCATCTCCTGCAGGAAGGCCTCGCCGGCGACGATGTCGCCGGCACAGGGGCGTGCCTTGATGAAGGCCGAGCGCTCCCAGGTCTGACCGATGGTCTCGTAATAGTGCAGCGCCGCCGGGGTGGAGATGGCGACAGCCGTCGCGCCCGGGTCGGGCCTGAGCCGCAGGTCGGTGCGGAAGACATAGCCGTCGGCGGTGCGCTCCTGCAGGATCTTCACCAGCCGCTGGGTGATGCGCACATAGGCCGGCTGGGCGTCCTTGCCCGGCTTCATCGGCGCCTTGTCGGGATCGAAGAAGACGATGAGGTCGATGTCGCTCGAATAGTTCAGCTCGAAGGCGCCGTGCTTGCCCATGGCGAGGACGATATAACCGGAGCCGGCCTCGGCATTCTTCGGATCGGCCGGCGCGAGAATGCCCGCATCGGCGAGATCGCGCATCAGGTGGGCGACGGCCTCTGCGACGGCGAGATCGGCGGTCTCGGTCAGGGCACGGGTGACGGCCTCGAGCGGCCAGACGCCGCCGATGTCGGCCAGCGCGACGAGCAGCGCCACCTGGGCGCGGAAGCGCCGGAGCGCGCGGCCCACGCCCTCGTCCGAGCGCGCCTTGCGGCAGGCGGACGACGCCTCCGCCTTCAGCCGCGTGAAGCAGGCTTCCGGCGATTCGGTGAGGCACGCCGCGAGATGGGCGGGATCATTCACCGCGATGGCGGTCAGGAAGGGCGAATGTGCGAGGACGCCGGCGAAGAGGGCGCGCGGCTTCGGTGTCTTCAACAGGCTTTCGAGGCCGGCACGCATCGCCGGATCGTCCACACCGTCGAGGAACTCGCCGATGCGCTTCGCAGCCGTCGCGCCCTTGGGCATGACGGGGGCAGCCTTCAGCCGCGCGGCGAGGCTCTTCGACGAATCAGGCGGGCCGGACCGGGAGGTTCGTGTCATCGGCCAATCGTGGCAGACGCAGCGCCACCTTCAAACCCGGCCGATTGTCGTCCAGCGACAATCCACCGCCGTGGAGGCGGGCGACCGCCGCCGCGAGGCTGAGGCCGAGGCCGGAGCCCGGCCGCGAGCGGCTCGTCTCCAGCCGGACGAAGCGGTCGAGCACCCGTCCGCGGTCACCGTCGGCGATGCCGGGGCCGCGGTCGGCGACACTGATCACCGCATCGGCGCCCTCCGCTGCGACAGTGACGACGACGCGCCGCTCGCCGCCCTCGGGAGCACCATACTTGAGGGCGTTGTCGAGGAGGTTGGCGACGACCTGGCCGAGCAGTTCGCGGTTGCCGGTAACGCGCACCGGCGCCGCCACGACGTCGAGTGCAATGCCCGCCTCCTCGGCCACCGGTTCATAGAGTTCCGCCACGCCGCGGGCGATCTCGCCGAGGTCGAGCGGCACCATGCCCTCGCGCTGGTTGCCCGCTTCGGCCCTGGCGATCATCAGCAGCGCGTTGAAAGTGCGGATCAGCCCGTCGGATTCCTCGATGATGCCGGTCAGCGCGGCGCGGTAGGCGTCATCGCCCGAGGCCATCCGCAGGGCATCCTCCGCCTTGTTGCGCAGGCGGGTCAGCGGCGTCTTGAGGTCATGGGCGATATTGTCGGAGACCTCCTTCATGCCCGCCATCAGCGCCTCGATGCGCCCGAGCATGTCGTTGACGCTGCCGGCGAGGCGGTCGAGCTCGTCGCGCGAGCCGGAGGTCGGCAGGCGACCCGCCAGGTCGCCCTCCATGATGCGGCGGGACATGTCGGTCATGGCGTCGACGCGCTTCAGCACCCGGCGGGTGACGAAATAGGCGCCGAGAAGCCCGAGGACGAGCGCCACCATCAGCGCGAGGCGAAAGCCGCGTCCGAAGATCTCGCGCATGCGGTCGCGTTCCTCGAGGTCGCGGCCGACGAGAAGGCGGAAATTTCCGGGCAGGCCATAGACCTGGACGATGGCACGGTGCGGCCGGTCGGTGGAACTCTCCCCGGCGCGACGATAGTCGGTCTCGATCCAGCCGGGCCGGTTGAGCGTGCCGAGCGGCAGTTCTCCGATGTTTCCCGCGAGGGAATCGCCGGTGAAGCTGGTGACGAGATAGAGCGAGGCGCCGGGACGGTTGCCGCGCTCCTCCACCACCTCGACGAGCCGGCGAATGCCGCCGACCGCATATTGCTCGGCAAGCCCCCTGACCTCCGCGGTGATGGTCTCGGTGAGTTGGTCCGTGAACAGCCGCTGTGTCGCGAAGCCGAGCCAGCCGATGACGAAGCCGGCGAAGAGCACGAAGATCAGCAGATAGGCCGCGATGATCTTGAACGCGGTCGTCGACAGCAGCGTCCGGAAGCCCGAGACCCGGCGCGGCGGCTTGGCCGGGGACGGCGTCGCGGCGGTCACGCGCGCACCGTGTAACCGGCACCGCGAATGGTGTGGATCAGCGGCCGCTCGAAGCCCTTGTCGACCTTGGAGCGCAGGCGCGACACGTGGACGTCGATGACATTGGTCTGCGGGTCGAAGTGATAGTCCCAGACATGCTCCAGCAGCATGGTGCGGGTCACCACCTGGCCGGCGTTCTTCATCAGATATTCGAGCAGGCGGAACTCGCGCGGCTGCAGCAGGATCTCCTCGCCCGCCCGGCTCACGCGGTGGGACAGGCGATCGAGTTCGAGGTCGCCGACGCGGTAGATCGTCTCCGGCGCACCGGCGGCCCGCCGTCGCGACAGCACCTCGACGCGCGCCAGCAGTTCGGAGAAGGAATAGGGCTTGGGCAGGTAATCGTCGCCGCCGGCCCTCAGGCCCTGGACGCGGTCGTCGACCTGCCCCAGCGCCGAGAGGATGAGCGCCGGCGTGTCGCGCCCCGACGCCCGCAGTTCGGCGATAACCGAAAGGCCGTCCTTCTTCGGCAGCATGCGATCGACGACGAGCACGTCATAGGGGCCGTCGCTGGCCATGGCGAACCCGTCCTCGCCGTCCGCCGCGTGATCCGCGACGTGGCCGGCCTCCCGGAACGCCTTGACGAGATAGGACGCCGCCTCGCGGTCGTCCTCGATGATCAGAATCCGCATGATGGCCATGATACACGGGCTCCGCGAGCCATATCCAGTTGGCGACCGCGCTGTCGGTGCGTGACTGGCGCGCGACGGCCCGGTTCGGCGGGGGATGATGGGCGGGGAAAAAATGGCGGGGCGACCGGACATGGAGATCCGACCGCCCCGCTCGGGACGATCCTGGCCGGCGGGGGGCGACTGGGGTTGCCGGGCCAGGATCATCAGTGAGTTGCGATCGGCGTCGAAAAGGTTCGACGCCGGCATGCATTTCTCAGCTCGGGTTGAGCGGGATGGCGACGAAGCGCTGGCCGTCACCGGAGCGCAGGCGGATCAGGGCGGACTTGCGCCCCTCGCTGCGGGCGGCGCCGAGCGCCTCCCGCACGTCGCGCAGCGAGGACACCGCGCGTCCGGCGACGTCGAGGATGACGTCACCCTGGCGGATGCCGCGCTGGGCGGCGGGGCCGGAGGGATCGACCTCGGTCACCACCATGCCCTGGCCGCGGCCGGCGGGCTCGAGCGACAGGCCGAGGCGCGGACCGGCGGGAGCCGTCTCGGGGGCGGCGTCGTTGCGCGGGGCACGGCCGCCGTCCTGGAGGGCGGCGCTGCGGCGCTCGTCCGGCAGGCGGCCGAGCGTCAGGTTCACCGCCTTCTCGGCGCCATCGCGCATCACCGTCAGGCGCACCGTCACGCCGGGCCGGGCCGTGCCGATGCGGCGCGACAGGTCGCGGGCGTCGCGCACCGGCTGGCCGTCGACCGCGACGATCACGTCGGAGGGCTTCAGGTCCGCCGCCGCGGCCGGGCTGCCGGTCTGGACGCCGGCGACGAGGGCACCTTCGGTCTTCGACAGCCGCAGGCTCTCGGCGATCTCGGGCGTCACCGCCTGGATCTGGACACCGAGCCAGCCACGCTGGACCGAGCCGCCCTCACGCAGCGCCGTGACGACGTTCTGCGTCACCTCGGAGGGGATGGCGAAGGCGATGCCGACATTGCCGCCCGAGGGCGAGAAGATCGCGGTGTTGACGCCGACCACCTCGCCATTGACGTTGAAGGTCGGGCCGCCGGAATTGCCGCGGTTCACCGCCGCGTCGATCTGCATGAAGTCGTCATAGGGACCCGACCCGATGTCGCGGCCGCGGGCCGAGACGATGCCGGCCGTCACCGTGCCGCCGAGGCCGAAGGGATTGCCGACCGCCAGAACCCAGTCGCCGACGCGCGGCGCGTTGGCGGCGAAGCGGACGAAGGGGAAGTCGCTGCCCTCGGCCTTCAGCAGCGCGAGGTCGGTCCGCTCGTCGGTGCCGACCACCTTCGCCTTGAAGGTGCGGCCGCCATCCATGACGATGTCGACGTCGGTCGCGCCGCGCACCACGTGGTTGTTGGTGACGATGAAGCCGTCGGCCGAGATGAAGAAGCCGGAGCCCTGCGACATGGCGCGCGGACCGCCGGGGCCGCGCGGGCCGCCGAAGCGCGGGCCGCCCTGGCCGCCGGGACCGCCGAAGCGCGGGTCGTTGCGGAACTGCTCGCCGAAGCGGCGCATGAACCGCTCCATCTGGCCGTTCTCGTCCTCGTCGCCGCCCGGCAGGTCGCGGAAGCTCATGGCCTGGGTGGGGGCCGGCTGGGAGACGCGGACGGAAACGACGGCGGGCTTCACCTTCTCCACCACGTCGGCGAAGGACATGGGCGCGGTCTGGACGCCCTGGGCGGTGGCGCTGGCGACGAAGGGGGACCGGGCGGGCTGGAACGACAGTGCGCCGGCACCGACGGCGACCACTGCGACAGTGCCGAGAAGGGCGGCGCGAATACGGGACGTCATGGGGGATCTCCACGGAAAGGGGCACAGGGTGCGTGCCGTCTATGACCGGACCATGGAGGATCGTGGATTACGCCACCCTGTCGGGGAAGTTACATCTCTGTAAGGTTGGGGCTTGTCGAGGCTCCGGCAGGAAGGCCCCGCCCGCACGCTCTCGGCTTCAGGACTTCAGCGCCGCCTCGAGCTTCGCCTTTTCCTCGTCCGTCAGCGGCGCAGGACCGACAGACGGAGCCGACTGCCGGCGGCGGATCCAGAGCAGGAGGTAGCCGCCGCCGAAGAGGAGAAAGAGCACCGGCGCGCCCCAGAGCACTGCCGTGTGCCAACCGAGGCGCGGGTTGAGCAGCACGAATTCGCCATAGCGGGCAACGAGATAGTCCATCACCTGCCGGTCGCTGTCGCCGGCCTTCAGCCGTTCGCGCACCAGCAGGCGCAGGTCGCGGGCGAGCGGCGCGTCGGAATCGTCGATCGACTGGTTCTGGCAGACCATGCAGCGCAGATCCTGGCTCAGCGCCCTGGCGCGGGCCTCAAGCACCGGGTCGGCCAGCCGTTCCCCCGGCAGGACGGCGAACGCCGGGCTGGCCATCAGGAGCGCAAGGAGAAGGGCGAGGACCCGCATGGCCGTCACTCCGCCGGCTGCGCGGCGGCGTGGCGACGGGCCGAGGGTTTCGGCGCGCCGACCCTGAGCCTGCGGTCGGAGAGGGAGAGAAGGCCGCCGAACATCATCACCAGCGTGCCGATCCAGATCAGCAGCACCATCGGCTTGTAGAAGAAGCGCAGCGCGATCGAGCCGTCGGTGCCGGCATCGCCGGGGGAGACGTAGAGCTGCGACACGCCGCGCGTCTTCAGCGCCGCCTCGGTGGTCGGCATGTTGCGGGCATTGTAGATGCGCTTCGCCGGCTCGAGCACGCCGGTCGCCACGCCACCCTCGCGCACGGAGAGCCGGGCGACGAGATCGCGGTAGTTCGGCCCCTGGACCGGGGCGAGGCCGAGCAGCGTCAGGTCGTAGCCGGCCACCGAGACGCTGTCGCCGGGCTTCATCTGGACGATGGTTTCCTGCTTGTAGGCAGTCTCGCCGACGATGCCGAGCAGCATGACGCCGACGCCGGCATGGGCGAAGGCCGTGCCCCAGGCGGAGCGCGGCAGGCCGCGGGCGCGGGCGAGGCTGGTCGCCGCCGGGGCCCTGAACAGTTGCACCCGCTCGGCGATGTCGATCAGCGAGCCGACGATGATGTAGACGGCGAGGCCGACGAAGACCGGTGCGAGGATGGGGCCGCCCGATTTCATCGCGAAGGTCACGGCCATGCCGACGAAACCGGCGGCGAAGGCGAGCGTCAGCCGCTGGGTGACGGCGAGAAGGTCGCCGCGCTTCCAGGCCAGCAGGGGCCCGAAGACCATCGCCACCGTCAGCGGCACCATCAGCGGACCGAAGGTCCAGTTGAAGAAGGGCGGGCCGACCGAGATCTTGGCTCCGGTCAGCGTCTCCAGAGCCAGCGGATAGAGCGTGCCGACGAAGACGGCGGCGCAGGAGGCGGTGAGGAAGAGGTTGTTGAGAACCAGGGCGCCTTCGCGCGACACCGGCGCGAACAGGCCGCCCTGCTTCAGCATGGGCGCACGCCAGGCGTAGAGCGCCAGCGAACCGCCGATGAAGGCGACGAGAATGGCGAGGATGAAGACGCCGCGCTCGGGATCGACGGCGAAGGCGTGGACGGAGGTCAGCACGCCCGAGCGCACCAGGAAGGTGCCGAGCAGCGAGAGCGAGAAGGTGAGAATAGCGAGCAGCACCGTCCAGACCTTCAGCGCCTCGCGCTTCTCCATCACGATGGCGGAGTGCAGCAGCGCCGTGCCGGCGAGCCAGGGCATGAGGGAGGCGTTCTCGACCGGATCCCAGAACCACCAGCCGCCCCAGCCGAGCTCGTAATAGGCCCAGTAGGAGCCCATGGAGATGCCGGCGGTGAGGAAGATCCACGCGACGAGCGTCCACGGCCTCACCCAGCGGGCCCAGGCGGCGTCGATCTTGCCGTCGATGAGCGCCGCCACGGCGAAGGCGAACGACATGGAGAAGCCGACATAGCCGAGGTAGAGCAGCGGCGGGTGGATGGCGAGGCCGACATCCTGCAGCAGCGGATTGAGATCGCGGCCCTCCATGGGGGCCGGCATGACGCGGGCGAAGGGGTTCGACGTCTTCAGCACGAAGACGAGGAAGGCGGCGGTGATCCAGCCCTGCACCGCCAGCACATTGGACTTCAGGGAGAGCGGCAGGTTGCCGCCGAACAGGGCCACCAGCGCCGAGAACAACGTCAGGATCACCACCCAGAGCAGCATCGAGCCCTCGTGGTTCCCCCAGACGCCGGAGATCTTGTAGATCAGCGGCTTGGTGGAGTGGCTGTTGAGCACGACGTTCTCGACGGAGAAGTCCGAGACGAGATAGGCATAGGTCAGGGTCGCGAAGGCGAGGCCGACGAAGGCGAACTGGCCGAGGGCGACGGGACCTGCGATGCCCATCAGCCCGGCGTCGCCCTTGCGCGAGCCCCAGATGGGGACGACCGACTGGATCAGCGCCAGCGCCAGGCCGAGGACGAGGGCGTAGTGACCGATCTCCGGCGACATCAGCGCGACCCCGCCGGTGCTGGCGTCGCGGCGGGACGCGGATTGGCGGCGTTGGGGTTCGGGGCCGCATCGCCGGGTTTCCAGTGGCCCTGGCGCTTCAGGCTGTCGGCCACTTCCTTCGGCATGTAGTTCTCGTCATGGCGGGCCAGCACGCTGTCGGCCCGGAACGAGCGGTCGGCGCCGAGCACGCCTTCAGTGACGACGCCCTGCCCTTCGCGGAAGAGGTCCGGCAGCACGCCGCGATAGGTCACCGGGATCGAATGGCTTCCGTCGGTGACGGTGAAGCTCACCTGCATGTTCTCGCCGCGCCGCACCGAACCGGTCTCGACGAGACCGCCGAGACGCATGCGCGAGCCCGGCGCGAGGTTCTTCTCGACGATGTCGGTCGGCGACTGGAACAGGGTGATGGAGCCGGACAAGGCGTAGAGCACGAGGCCGGCCGCGATCCCCAGCACGGCGAGCGCCAGGCCGATCAGCGTCAGCCGGCGCTGCTTGCGGGTCATGCCCTTGCGGACGAGGACGGGAGTGCCGGTCATGGTCATGAGCCACCGATCCCCAGTTCGTTGAGGAGGCTGTCGAGCCGGGCGATCTTGTCCGCTTCGGCGGCGAAGCGCTGGCGGACGCTTGCGGCCGCCTCGCGCGCCTTGGCGGCCTCGCCAAGCACGGCATAGGACCTCAGGAGCCGCAGCCAGCCCTCGAAGTCGGAGCCGTCCGCGGCGAGCCGCTGCGCCAGGCCGTCGACCATGGCGCGGATGTCGGGAGGAGCGGCCGATGCCGCGGGTGCCGGGGCCGCTACGGGCGCACCGCCGAGACGGGCGATCTCCGCCTGAACCAGGCCGACCCAGGGCGCGCCGGGCGGCGCACTCTCGACGAGCTTCGTCCACATGGCCCGCGCCTCTTCGGGGCGACCATCCTGTTCGGCGGCGATGCCCATGAAATATCCGGCCTTGGGGTGGCCGGGACCCAGGGCGAGCGCACGCTCGAAACCCGCCTTCGCCTCGGCGGTCACCACGCCGCCGCCGGCAATCATCTGCGCCTCGGCGAGGTCCGCCTCGCGATCGGCGGTGGCACCGAGGATGCGCAGGGCATTGGCGCGGGCCCGGACGGCGTCTGGGATGCGGCCGAGCCGCAGATAGACGGGGGCGATGACCTCCCAGCCGCGGCCATCCTCAGGGTTGGCGGCGAGATGGGTCTCGATGCGGCCGACAAGCGAGGCGATGTCAGTCTGCGACGGTGCCGCTCGCTGCCGCTCCGCCAGCGGCTGGCCGGGATAGTTCGGCTGGCCGCGCTGGCCGTAGACGAGGGCGGCGACCACGGGAACGAGCACGATCGCCGCGACGGCGACAATGCGTCGACGGCGCGTGGTGCCGCCGGGATCACCCGTCGGGCCCGGCTCGGCAGCCGCGATCAGGCGCCGCGACACCTCGATGCGCGCCGCCTCGGCCTCCGCGGCGCCAATGAGACCGGCCTCCTGGTCTCGCCCGATCTCGGCCAGCTGGTCGCGGTAGACGGCCGTATCGACGCCGGCCGCCACCGCCCTTGCCGGGCGCGCCAGCGGCAACAGCACGGCGAGGATCGCCACGCCGGTCATTGCCGCGATTGCGAGCCAGATGGTGAGGGAGCCGTCCATGACCTCGGGGGCGATCTTGATCCTTGCGTGCGCCGCGCGACGCTTTCGCTCCCTGCCAGATAGACCACACGGTCCCGCCGGACAATGTTCAGGTTGTCGCGCTCGTCAAGGTTTGATGTGGCGCAAGCGCCGCCTCAACGTCCCTGCGTCTTGCCGCTGTTGATGGCAACGTCCGCCGCCTTCTGGAGGAGCTGGGCGTAGCTGGCGCCGAATATCTTCGCCGAGAAACGCACCGCCGCCTCGATCTGGCTGATCTTCAGGGCGCGATCGGTATCTGGGGCGCTGCGGATGTTCTCCATCAGCTGCGTCAGGGTCGGATCGAGATAGCCCTGGATCTCGGCGAAGACGCGCTGGGTGATCTCGTTCAGGGCGATCTCGGAGGCATAGGTGCGGCAGTGGTTGAGGAGTTCGAGGCGCTCCTCGATCTCCGCGACGATCTCCTCGGCGACCGGCTGCATCGGCTGCTCGCTGCGCTGACGCGGGCGGATCAGGCGGCGGACCTCGCCAGGCACGCCCTCGATCTGCGCCGACAGCAGGGTCGCGAGATCGGCGCGCAGCTTGCCGATGCGACGCGTCCAGGGACCGTCGCCGGTCAGGCTCATGTCGGTGCGCAGCGACCGCACCGAATCGTGGAATTCCTTGATGCCGGCAGCCGCGCGGTCGCCGCGTCCTTCCTTGAGGGCCCGCGACACGCGCTGCGTCGCCCGCTCGATGTCGCCGATCACCAGGTCGACGGCGGCACGGTAGGGGTTCGTGGCGATCTTGCTCGGCTCGTCGCTCTCGGCTGCGGACACAGCCAGCCGCGCGAGATGGGCGCGGTTGAGCAATCGCCCCTGCAGCAACGCCAGCGAATAGGCCAGCAATGCAGGTCGGCTGGCGGCCAGGGGATCGAGCATGGCGCGGGCGTTGGCGAGGCCTTCGTCCGCGAGATTCTTGATCGAGGTCGGCGCCTTGGCGATGGCCGCGGTGATCGTCGGCAGGTCACTGAGGATCGTCAGGACGTCGATCAGGTCGTCGCGGACCCTCTCGTCGCCGAGCCTGACCGCCAGCCGCTTGCGTTCCTGCTCGCTGCCGTTCGACTGCTCGATCGCCGCTTCCGCGACGGGGCGGATCATCGGCAGGAAGGCAGCGATGGCCTGGTTGGCCCGGGCGTCGTCACCCGCCTCCATGGCCGCCCGGCAGGTCTCCTCGAGACTCGTGGCCTCCGCCGGCTTGAGGTCGCGGCGGAAGAAGGTCCAGATGGCAGGCAGCGAGGCCCGCATGATGCGGCCGCGGACCTTGGTTTCCAGGCGCTCGTCGATGAGGAAGGGCTCGAGCGGGCGGAACATCAGCCGCGGCACGACCTCCTCGCGCTCGGGCGGGGCCTCGGCGGCGGCCGGCGGCGCCGCAGCCGGCGCGGAGCCCTGGCGAAGGGCGGCGAGGATGAGTTCGCCGCCCGGCACCTCCTCGCCGCGGGCCTTCGCGCGGGTGATCTCGGCGGAAAGCAGCTGCTTGGCCGCCTCGGGCAACGCGGTCAGATAGGCGCGCAACCGCTCCACCGGAGATGAAGCGGCGGCCTGGTCCTGTCGCGGTGCTGTGGCAGCCTCGGTCATGAGCCCCCGACGTTAACCGCCGGGCGTTAAGAAGTGGTGGCCGCGCCTTCAGCCGACCTGAGACCAGCTGCCGTCGGGATTGCGGCAGGCCGTGCCGACCGCCGTCTGCGGGCGACCGCCGACATAGATGGTGTGGGTGTATTCGCGGCAGTAGACCGCGCCGCGGTAGTAGGTGCGGCCCGGCTCGACATAGCCGTAGGCCTTCTCGGAGCGCCATTCGGAGCGGCGACCCTCGACCCAGACGACGCGCTCGGCGGCATAGGCGCGCTCGCGGTCCTGGGCGTCGAGGTCGCGGCCGATGGCATTGCCGATCAGGCCGCCGATGGCAGCGCCGGCGAGGCCGGCCGCCAGGCGCTCGCCCGGTCCGCCGCCGAACTGCGAGCCGATGAGGCCGCCGGCGACCGCGCCGATGGCGGTGCCGGACTGCTCGCGGGTCTCGCATCCCGCGACGGTGAGACCGATCAGGACAGTGGCGGCGAAGAGGCGCAGGCGCATGGAATGGTTCCGTTCATGGAGTCCGGCCACGGGGCGCGGGACGTGAAAGACGGCGCCACTCTCCAGCCGAATGAGGCAAAAGCGCGGCGTCGGCCCCTCACACCGCGGGCAGGCGCAGCACCGCGCGCAGGCCGCCGCGCGGCGAGGCGTCCAGCCGAAGGCTGCCGCCGTAGAGCCCGGCGAGTTCGGAGACGATGGACAGGCCGAGACCAGAGCCCGGCTTGGTCTCGTCGAGGCGCTGGCCGCGCCGGCCGACGGCCTCGCGCTCCGAGGGCGTGAGACCTGGACCGTCGTCGTCGACGGTGATCGAGAAGAAGGCGCGGTCGGCGGAGGTCGGGCTCTGCTCGCGCCAGCCGGCAATGGCGACGCTCGACGAGGCCCATTTGCAGGCGTTGTCGACGAGGTTTCCGACCATCTCCTCGAGATCATTGCGCTCGCCGCGAAACTTCACCTCCTCGGGCACGTCGCAGGCCACCGAGAGTGCCCGGTCGCGATGGATCTTCTCCATGGTCCGGGCGAGCCCGCCGACCACCTCGCCGACGGGCACCATGGTGGTCGCGACGCGGGCGCGGGCAGCGGCCCGGGCGCGGTCGAGGTGGTGGGTGACCTGGTCGCGCATGATCAGCGCCTGCTCGACGACCTTGCTGGCGAGCGGGTCGGCGCGGCCCGCCGCCTCGTTCTGGATCACGGCGAGCGGCGTCTTCAGCGCATGGGCGAGGTTGCCGACATGGGTGCG
>VFQR01001461.1_pt1 | contig 18120 bp, 18 predicted proteins | sample 3512321 | NCBI WGS metagenome assembly VFQR01 (sample SAMN10412374, study PRJNA504923) | tailings metagenome | isolation source: Relicate 3 Philex TSF1 revegetated site | place: Philippines: Tuba, Benguet | collected 2017-08-29
CACGTCGGGCATACTCCGCCCTTGTTCGCCTCGGAACGGAGGTCATCGACCCGGCACTCCGCCTGGCGCCCCTCATCAGGGCACAGGAGGGCCGTGACGCGATGACTGACGCGGCGGCTGAACTGGCCGGAGGACATGGGCGACCGGTGAACCTGATTCACGCCTTGCAGGCCGACGGTGCCGACCGCCTGCGACGGCTGGAGGAGATCGCCGCAGCCGATCCCGACTTCGCGCCGGTCCACTACCTCATTGCTGCGCAGCTGTCGGGCCCAGAGGCGGAGAGCCGGACTCTCGCCGAAATGCGCCGCGAGCACGACGCCCTTGACCGCTTCCTCACCGCCAGCGGGGAGGGCTCGCTGCAGCGCTTCGTCGTCGACCCCGCGACACGGACGTCGTGGATGGAGCGTGCCCGGTACAGGAAGGCCTTGCTGGCACGCTTTTTCGCAGAAGGACGTGACCGTCCTTCCGTCGCCTTCACGCCCACCACGTCAGGCTGGGTCGGCACCATCGCCCTGCCTGAACCGGCGATCGCCATCGAGTACCGTCTCGCAGAGTCCGGCCCGTTCCAGTCGACCGGTCTCATGCAGGTCAGAGAGCCGCGGACGGGACGACCGATGCCGAAGCCGAGCATCGCATTTCCCCACAGGCGTGATCCCGTCGACATCGCCCTGCGCTATATCGATGCCACAGGCGTGGCGTCACCGGTCACCACCATCGGCTTCGAGCCCGCAGTCGCCCTGCAGCGAGGCATGAGGGACATCCTCCTGGGCATCGCCTCCTCCTGGGCGCATTTCGGCACGGACCAGAACAGGGACAGGGTCTACCTGACAGCCCTCGTCAGCTATCGCTGCGCGATCGCGAAGGTCGAGGTCGGCTTTGATGGGCAAGCACCGGGGACGATCTTCCCACTGCCACCCTGTGACCCAGGCCAGCCCTTCGGCGTTTCCGCCGGAGCGCGCCATTTCCTGAGTGTTGCCCCCTCGGTCCGAAGCGTCGCTGTCAGGCTGACCTTCGTCGGCGGAGACGTCTCCGACGTCGCCACATTTGCCCGTCCGCCCCGTCCCTAGCGTCGAACCGGCGGATCCGTTCACAAATCCAGACTGTGCGCGGGAGCACATCCTCGTGGCCGCCCCAAGCCGCATCGTCAAAGCGTTCGGATTTCCGGAGGGCTGGCGGTCCACGACGCCATTTCGTTCCGGCGGGACAGGCGCCTTGGTTTTCCGATGAAGGCTCACAGGAACGCGGGTCTCGTCGCCGCCCTCGCTGCGGCTTGTCTGGCGCTGCCCCCTGACGCGCGGGCTGCGGGCGGCGAACCGGGGCTTGCCCTCAGGCTTCGCTGCTGGCTCACCCCCTCGCTTCCGACTTGCCGAGATATGGCCCGGGAGCGGGAAAATCGGGCACTTGAGGCAGTGGAAGCCGAGTTGCGGGGCCTTGGAACGCGGCCACCACCGATCGACCCCGATCGCGACCTTGAAACGACCATGCCCTCTCCGCCTTGATGGGCATCGAGGTGTGTTCTGCCAAGGGATCGGGTCGCGATCCCGCGCATGCCGTCCTGGCCCCGACGATGCCTCAAGGATCCCCGTGTGTGAGCGCCAGGGCATTCTGGACGATATGGACCGCCTCTGCGGGCGACCGTGATGGATCGACCAAGGTCACGATCCGGCGGCGGGTCACGGTCCGCCGGGGATAGCCGTCATAGACGAAGGAAAAGTTCCGCGTGGCGTGGTTCGCGCAGGCTCCTTCGGGAACCTCGGTCGTGCAGAAGCCCGATCTCTGTTCGGCTGCGCCGAACTCGTCGATGGCGCTGGGAAGCAAGACCCAGCCAAGGCAGGGGTAGATTGGGGCCGTGAAGTCCGGGCCAAGCGCCGGGATCGCGCAACGGGGGTCGCTATCCATCCAGATCCCATCGTGTGGCACATAGCCGATCCACGGCAGTTCGGCGCTGATGGCAGCACCATCCCGGATGATCACGAAACGCAGTTCGTCGATCACCATGGTCCGGTCGGCGTGATTGCCCTGGTTGAGGTCATAGCCCCAGGCCTTGAGACCCTGATGGTCGATGAAGCGGACCAGATCGGCCTCCGTCTCCAGGGGCGTGACGAAGGCGATAGCCAAGCCCGAAGGGTCCTGCCGGATGAAGAGGTGTTCGTCTGCCTGACGCGCAAAAGGGCCTGCCGAGAGCGCTGCCAGGCTCTGCGGGCGAAAGCCGGACCACTGGAGCGCTTGGGCAAGACCGAGCGACAGATCTGCCGGCACAGAGATCGCGGGGCCCTTCCGACGGCCCGAACCCCTGGAGCTCACTCGATGCCTCCTGTGATCATGGAGCCAATTCCGGCACCTGTAGGGTCTGGCGGAACCTCGTCTTGTGCGCGAGCGCACATCGTCGTCGTTCGGACGTGCCCATACAGGCCAAGATCGCCTGAGGATCTTCGACGCTGCGATGTGCAGTGCGGCTCAGCGACACTCGGCAAGAGGGGAACAGACGGTGCAGGACCTGATCCAGATCGCTCGCAATTCGTGGATCGTGATGCTCGCGGCCCTCGCCATCGTGGTGGGCCTCGGAATGGTCGGCTACGGCACGATGTCGGGCCCGCCCGCGCGCAGCAGCCTCCAGGTGGTCGAGGGCACGATCACCGAGGCATCCCGGGTAACGCGCCGGAGCCGTCGGACCGGCGCAACCTCCGCCTACTACGAGATGACACTGAAGCCGCGACTGAGCGCCACGGAGTTGAAGCTGCGCGTTCCCACCATCGAGATCGCGGAGTCGGATGTGCGCTCGCTGATTGGCGGGCCGGTCAGGGCGGAGTTCGATTCCGAGCAGGATGTCTATGTGCTCAGCAGGGGCAGCCGTGAGGTCTTGACCTATGCCAACACGCTCGAGCGCCGCAATCTGAACCTGCGCCAGTACCATGTCGACGGCGTCGCGCTGATGATCGCCGGTGGCGTCGCCCTCGCGATTGGCCTGGTCCTCGGATATCGCAAACGGCGCCGCGAGATGACTGACGACGCAACCGCGGTATCACGCTAGGGGCGACCCTTCGGCGGCCATATCCGGTCACCTGTGACCCTGAACGTCCTCAAGGTTTGAGTGGAGTCCCTCGCCCATGGAGACGGACGATGCGACCCTCGCGGTTCACGGAAGAACAATGCACTGGGGTCATCACCTGTCGGTCGCGCCCGCCAATGAGACTTGTCAGCCAGCGGGAGCGCCTGCGCGCACGTCGGACGGCGCCGCGTTGAACTCCCGCCGGAACGCCCGGTTGAAGTACGAGATGTTGCCAAAGCCGACATCGAGCGCGATCTCGCCAATGCTCTTCCTGCGGTGGGCCGGCGCGCGGAGCATCTGATGCGCCGCGGCGAGCCGGGCAGTGCGCAGATATTCGGAGAAGTGCGTGCCTGTCTGGGCAAACAACATCTGGACGTAGCGTGGCGTCACCTGATGGCGCGCGGCAATCTGCCCGACATCGAGATCCGGTTCGGTGGCGTTCGCCGCGATGTCTCGCTTGATCGCCCGCAGACGCGCCGCGGCGGCCCCGCCGCTCTCGTCCGCCGGGGAGGCCTTGCCGGGCACCTCCAACGCCATGGCAATGAGGTCGTGGATGTGCCCCACGATCCGCGTCTGCTGTTCGAGCGAGGCGAGCGCATCAGCATCGCCGAGCACGCCGACGTAAGCGCCTAGCAGGCGAAGCGCCACGTTGTCCGCCATCACGGTGCGCAGGATGCTGTCGTCGGCGCCCGGTATCGCCGAGCGTGGAATGCGCAGAGTGGTAAAGCGCGACATCCCGGCATTGGTGGTGCCACCGACGCGATCGGCGGCGAACAGGGTCGCCTGACCTGGTAACAGGGGCTGCTCCCGCCGGTCCATCCGCGCCAGATCGTACCCGGCATGGTTCACGACGAAGATGAGATCGTCGCTGTTGATCCGATGGGCAGGGCGCCAGTAGTGCGCGCCGGACGACATCCCGTCGGCGATGCCAAGGCCTGGCAACACGCGCACGGCCACCTTCGAAGTGAACGGCTGGTCGGGCAGGGGCTCGATCTCCAGCCCGCAGATCGCATGCCCGAAAAGGTCCCGCCAGGCCTCGACACTATCCTTGGAGGGACAGGCGGCCGTCGAGAAATGGAGCAGGCTTGGCGAAGGAGCGATCATCGACGAAAGGGATATGACCTGCGCCAAAGGGACAGGTGGGACGGTTGCGATTTGTCCCCGCTCCTTCGCTTTAGGTCAAGACAGCCCGTCGCCGATTTGTTTTGGTGCCTCAAAGATCAGCGCAAGACACGGGGGCGTATGGCGCGCCCGTTCTCTTCGTTTGACCTTGCGGCACATACCCTCTTCCTTCTGGCAGTCGATGCTCGGGTCTCTTCTTCGCGTCCTCACGTTTGCGTTCGTTCTGGCCTCCGCCACGGCCTGTACGACGCACGAACGCCTTCCCGCAGTTCCCAGCGACCAGGCACTCTCGGTAGCCTTCCTCGGCATCCCCGATTCAAGGTTCCACCTGACGACCGAGCCCGAGCGGTTCCGCGAGGTCTGGCTGGCCGCCGAGCGGCGTCTCGCTGTCAGCCGCGGCCGGCAGCTCGGCACGGAGCACATGTTGGCTCTGTCGGGCGGGGGCGACAATGGCGCTTTCGGGGCCGGCATCCTGTATGGCTGGACCCAGCGCGGCGACCGGCCCGATTTCGCTCTCGTCACAGGCGTGTCGACCGGCGCGTTGATCGCGCCATTTGCCTTTGTCGGCCGCGACTACGACGAGCAACTGAAGGCGGTTTATACGTCGGTCGACCAGAGCGACATCGCGATTCAGCGGCAAGCCCTGGCCGTCCTAACCAGCGATTCACTGGCCGATACTGCCCCGCTCGCCCGATTGATCGCCCAATACGTGACGGCGGAGATGATCGAGAAGATCGGCAATGAGTACCGGCGAGGCCGGCTCCTGCTGATCGGTACCACCGACCTCGACCTCGGCCAGCCGGTCGTCTGGAACATCGGTGCCATCGCCGCGAGTGGCCATCCCGCTGCGGGGGATGCGATCCGCAAGATCCTGCTGGCCTCCGCTTCCATCCCCGCCTTCTTCCCGCCTGTTCCCATAGACGTGGAAGTCGGCGGGCAGCGGCGACAGGAGTTGCATGTTGATGGCGGCGCCACGACGCAGGCGTTCCTCTACCCCGCCAATGTGCCGCTACGCGACCTGCCGCGGGATGTCGGCGCTCGCCGCCGGGTCGCCTGGATCATCCGCAACGGTCGCACCCTCGAGCGCCCCGTGCAGGTCGAAAGGGGCCTCGTTCCGCTGGCACAGCGGTCGATCTCAACCATGATCGCCGCCAATTCGATGGGTGACATCTACCGAATGTACCTCATCAACCGGCGCGACAGCGTCGACTTCAATCTGGCCCATGTGACGAGCCGCTTCACGCTTCAGAACGACAAGCCATTCGACCGAACCTACATGAATGCGCTGTTCGAGCATGGCCGCTCCGAAATTCTCCGCAACGCGCCGTGGGCAAAGAAGCCGCCTGGCTTTGAGCCCTAGCGGCGCGATCTGGCCGCTATCGCCCGACAAGCCAGTCCACAACGTGATCGAAGAATGAAGCTCTCATGGCCTTTTCGACCCGGCTTTCGCTGATCCTCGCCGCGGTTCTCGCCGTGCTTCTCGGCGCATTGAGTACGCTCGCCATGCTTGCCGCGCAGCGTGACCTTGTCGCTCGTCAGCGCAGCGAACTGGGCACGGTCGGCGTGCTGCTGCGCAGCACGCTCGATCGCACCAGTGCGTATGCCTTGATCCAGGTCGAGGCGATGGCGAGGCAGAATGAGCTGCGCGAGGCGATGGCGGCTTCGAACGGTCCGGCTGTGTACGACCGGTTCCGTGAAACCTTCGACTTCCTGAAAGCCGAGGCCGGGCTGGAGATCATGCAGTTCCAGACCGCAGGGCTGCGCACGCTGATCCGGCTCCATGACCCCTCCCGTGTCAACGATGACGTCTCGGCGATCAGGCCGATCGTCGTCGCCACGAACCGCGCCCGGCGCGGCCAGCGCGGCATCGAGATCGGCCCGACAGGAATCCTGGCGCTGCGTGGCGTCGCGCCCGTTTTCCGCGGAACCGAGTTCGTCGGGACGGCCGAAATCGGCTTCGACCTCCGGCCCCTGCTGCAAGGCGTGAAGATCGGCAGCGGCGCCGAGATCGCCATATTCGTCTCGACCGCGATGACCCAGAACGCCGGACGAACCGGTGGGGCCGACGTCGTTCAACTGAAGGACTCGACGGACTCGCGGCTGTTCACGTCCATCGCCAACACGGCCGGCTTTCGCCTCGGCCGGGACGCCATCCAGTTCGAGGCGGTCGTCGGTGCTGATCGATGGGGCGTCGTCATCGAGCCACTGCTCGATTTCAGCGGGCGCATGATCGGCGGCATGGTCGGAGCCAAAGACTTCACCGCCCTCTACGCCACTTACCGACGCGATGCGATGATCTTCGGGTTCGTCGCGCTGACGGGTGCGATCGTCGCCTTCTCGATCGTCATGGTCTCGCTTCGGGCCTTCATTCTCGGGCCCTTGCAGATGGTCGCCGACTATGCCGAGAAGGCCGAAGCGTCCCCGACGCCGCCGGAACCGCCGAAGCTCGGTGGAGCCCGCGAGGTGCGCCGCGCCCTGGCCGCCTTCCACACCCTGGCGACCCGACGTGCCGAACCTGCAGACCCCGCCAAGAGCCCGGGAGCGTCGGCGTGAGGGTGGGGATGCTGATCCGCCTTGCCGCGGCAGTCCTGATCGGGGTCGGCGGTCTGCTGACGGTCGCCCGGCCAGCCCTTGCACAGGCGCGACTTCCTGAAGGTGTCGAACTTCCGATTCAGGTGCGTCTCGCCGTGCGTGTGCTCAACATCATTCGCTTTCATGAGGTCATGGGCGAGGTCGGGGCCACCGTCGAGTTCACGCAGCGATGGTACGATCCGGCGATCCGGTTCGACCGGGTTGAGCGAGGGAGTGAACGGATCGACCTTGTCGGCTCGGAGGCAGAGGAGCGCCTGCGGGCGATGTGGTCCCCGGAACTGGTGATCGAGAGCATGATCGGGGTGCCGCGCGCGCAGACCGTCTCGCTGTCGCTATTCCACGACGGACGCGCCGTGCTGCTGCGCCGGTTCGATGCTGACTTCCGCGCCCAGGTCTCGATGGGGGCCTTTCCGTTCGACCGACAGGCGCTCACCCTCAGTTTCATACCTCCGCGCCACCCGGCGACGGAGCTCGTGCTGACGACGACCGAGTTCGACCGGCAGTACTCCAGCATCGCGCCGACGCTCTCGGCGGTGAACTGGATCCCCGCAAGGCTGAATTTCCGGCAGGGCACGTTCTATGGCTGGAACGCGCGGCCCTATTCGCGCTTGACCGTGGCGGCCGAAATCGGGCGAAACTGGCAGCGATATGTCCTGCGCGTTTTCGTCCCCTATTTCGCGATCATGTCGCTCTCGCTGTTCCTGCTCTGGGCGCCTGAGCGGGTGATCTCGAACACGCAGCGCGCGCCCATGGTGTTTTCCTCGCTGCTGGCGCTCGCCGCCCTCAGTTTCACGTTCGAATCGAGTTTTCCCGGCTCCATCTCGATGAATTCGCCGATCGCGACGATGATCTCGATGGGGTATTTCTACCTCGTCCTCGTTCTGTTGCTCGACCTCCTGCTCAACCAGCATGCCTCGGCCATCGCGCTGCGCTATCCGGCCCTGCTCGTCGAGGCGCGCCGCAATCTGCGCTACACGGTGCCGCTGATCTACTTCGGCCTTTGCCTCCTGGTCTTGCTTGCATCAGGAGATAGTGGAACTGCGCCATGAACCGAGGCGAATAGCCCTCTCCACTGGGACGTCGGCGCAACGAGGGATTGCAGCCGCCAGGGCAGGGGCGGTGGGAGCCGCGTCATGTGTCGCCTCCGTCTGTTCCGCGACTTCGAGACCCCGCCAGAGGTGCGGCGCTGAAGTTCTTGCGACGGGCCAAGAGCCGCCACGGTCCCGTCGAGGTGATCGCCACGGACCGGCTGGAGCCATACCGCGCAGCGCGTGGGGCCATGGGTACCGACAACATGCGGCAGGCCGGCTGTGGCCGCATTCGTGCGCGCTGCCGAAAGTCATAGAAAAAACGATGTTTTTCTGTGCGCAAAAACTGAATCTCCTCTAGAATTCCGCGAACTGAAGATTATATCAACAACGAAATCCCAGATGTGCGATTGAATTAAATCGTCCATCTCCGCCTGGATAATTTGGGCGCTGGCCTTGCGAGTTGGCTGACAGTGGTTCGGGAATTTTGAGGTCGGCGGGAAATCGTTTCGTCATCTCGACTGGAATGGGCGGAGCGGGTCGCACCGGTTGCGCTCCATCATGAGGAGACGTGATGACACTCGCCTTCCCGAATGCCAGCCGGAGCCTCGATGAGGAGCGGCGCGCCATCCGCTTCTGGGGACATCAGTCTCAGTTTGAGTTCACCTTCTACCTCGACATCGAAGCGCTCCAGCGTCTCAGCCCGCAAAGCGGGGCCGACGAAGCCTCCCTGCTGCGGGTCTTCGATGCAAATCGCGGTCGCATCGAGGCCGCAGCCGCTCTCGCGCATTCCCGAGGCCGGCAGAGCTTCTATCGCCTGCAGGCATCGGCGTTCTGACCCCACCGACAGAGGAGGCCTGCATGGCCAGAAGCGACAAGCGCGGCAATCGCGAAGCGAAGAAACCGAAGCAACCCAAGGCTGCTCCCGTCGCAGCGGCGACAACGAGTTTCGCCGCCGTTCAGAAGAAGATCCTCGACGCCGCCGCCCGGAAGAAATGACGCGGAGGCTTGCTGCCAGAGAGGCCGTAGCGGCTTCAGATGGGCACGCCATGCAATCCGCGTCAGGCGCCTGACGCCACGCGACAGGGGCGTCCTGTCCCTCGTTCAAATGCCGGGGCGCAGGTGCGCCCCCATGACAGTTGGAAGGATCGAGATGGCCTATCGCAGATCCCCGGTGGACAACCAGCCTCGACCGAGCGGGGGGCGTGTCGACACCCCGGAGCGGCGGAAGCGCGAAGCCGCCCGCCTGCTTGAAGCCCAGCGGGCCGGACGTGACTCCGTCATTGCCAACATGATGCGGTTGCGCGCCTTGCGCCTCGCGAAGGAAGCCGAGACCCGCGAGACCGGGGCTGGCGTTGCGGGCACTGTGGCGGCGCCCGTCAAGCGTCGGGCGAAGAAGAGCGTGTCTTGAACGGGCCGCAACCCGCGCGGGCGACCACTCGTTGGGGCAAGGAGCCGATGGCATGCTGATCCGCTATGGCTTCGACATCACGGTGACCTGTCAGGTGCCGACCCCCATGGTGAGCATGCTGTCCGCCCATGGCGAGCGCGCGCACCATATCCGCCAGGCAGAGCAATGGGTCACGACGCCACCGGTCGCGACCCGGACCTACGTCGATCTCTATGGCAATCACTGCCGCCGCTTTGTCGCGCCGCAGGGTGACATCGCCCTGTGGGGAGACGGGACAATCGAGGACGGAGGGGCACCCGATCCCGTCCTGCCCGGAGCCCGCGAGGTGCCCGTCCCGGACCTGCCCGACGGCTGCCTGATCTACCTGCTCGGAAGCCGATACTGCGAGACCGATCGTCTCAGCCAGATCGCCTGGGACTTGTTCGGACATATTCCGCCAGGCTGGGGACGGGTCCAGGCGATCTGTGACTTCGTGCATGGACATATCCGGTTCGGCTATCTCGATGCCCGGGCCACGCGGACCGCCGCTGAAGCCTATGAAGAACGGATGGGGGTCTGCCGCGACTACGCCCACCTTGCTGTGGCCTTCTGCCGGTGCCTGAACATCCCTGCGCGCTATGTGAACGGCTACCTTGGGGACATCGGCGTGCCGATCGTCGATCCCATGGACTTCAGCGCCTGGATCGAGGTGTATCTCGACGCCGGCTGGCTGACCTTCGATCCCCGCAACAACACGCCGCGCATCGGCCGGATCGTGGTTGCGCGCGGCCGTGACGCGGCTGACGTACCGCTCATCAACTCCTTCGGACCGCATGTGCTGAAATCATTCCGGGTCTGGGCTTACGACATCACCAGCATCGGAACTGAACAACTCTCATAGCCGCAAGCTGGAAACGACGGTTCGCTGCCTCGGAGGAGAGCGTCGACGACGCCCTTGAGCTGTCTGCACAGCTCGACCTTCGAGGTTCTGGCGGCGCGGCTTCACGACGCCGTTCCGCTGCCGTTGGGCTTTGGGGGCTAAAGCCGGCATCTGGAGCGTCCGGGCTAATCCGGTGCAATTATTCGAGGTCTGGCGACGTCGCGTCCCGGGAAAAAATCTGTTCGAAAATATCGGCTTCGCCGCCGAGCCGCGCAGCAAGTGCGCCGGCGTCCAGACCCTCGACCAGCGTCATCCAGTCGAAACCATGGTCATGGGACCGCAATTGCCTTTCGTCCGTTCTGATGTTCGTGGCGTCGGCATCGGTCCTGAGCAGGGATGCTCTGACGATGCGGTCGCGGGACATGATCTCGGAGAGGTCAGACGGAGCCGTGCGAGCACCTGCGCCGGCGATGATGGGAGCGATGAGGGCGCCATGCCCGTAGCCCTCACTGGCCTCAACGCGGCCGCCTCCACGTCGGAAGTTGGTCAGCATCGGCATGATGCGGCGTGACCAGGGCGTCGGGTTGTTGAGGCGCGCGAGATACGCGGTGCTGGCCATCACCTCCGGATGGTCGAGGGTGTAGAGAATGAAGAAGCGCCGGTATTCGGTGTTGATGTCCCGGAACAGTCGGACCTTGCGGAAACCGGGAATGGCGAGCCGTTCCTGTGCGTGCTCGCGTGTCATCCAGTGGAGGTAGTCCGTCTCCCGCTCGGCGGGAACATCGCTCCAGATCGCGAGAAACCCCTGGTCCGCAATCATCGCTGGCCGCCTGCGAGGTGGACCGCCGCCTCCAGTGCCGCGACGTAGCCATAGGGTCCTAGACCGCAGATGACGGCGGTTGCGGCCGTCGACGTGATGGAATGGCGGTGCAGCTCGTCACGCGCGTGGATGTTGGAGACGTGGAGCTCGATGATCGGTTTGCCGAGCGCCTTCATCGCATCGATCAGCGCGACCGAGCGGAAGGAGTAGGCGGCCGGGTTGATGATCAGCGCATCGGCGGCCTCGCGGGCCTCCTGGATCCAGTCGACGAGGACGCCCTCGTGGTTGGACTGGCGGAAGGTGAGGGCAAGGCCGAGCTCTCCTGCCCGCTTGCTGCACATGGCTTCGATCTCGGCGAGCGTCGTATGGCCGTAGATGTGCGGCTCGCGCGTGCCGAGGAGATTGAGGTTCGGGCCGTTGAGGATGGTGATGCGCAGCGTCATGGGATCAGTCCTGGCAGACGTCGGGGATCGGCGCCGTGGCGCCGCGCGGGGCTAGCCCTGGTAGCCGAGCAGACGGGGGAGCCAGAGGACCAGGGAGGGGAAGTAGGTGATGAGGGCCAGCGCGCCGATCATCGCCCAGAGGAAGGGCAGCGTTTCTCGCACGAGATCGCGCAACGGCACCTCGGCGATCTGCTTCATGATGAACAGCAGGAGGCCGTAGGGCGGCGTGATCAGCCCCAGCATGATGTTGATCACCACCACCACGCCGAAATGGACCATGTCGATGCCGAGCGCCTTGGCGGTCGGGATCAGCACCGGGACGATGATGAGCAGGATGGTGGTGCCCTCGAGCAGGCAGCCGAGCACCAGCAGCAGCACGTTGACGAGGATGAGGAAGGCGAGAGGCGAGAGGTCCCAGCTCGTCAGCAGCACACGCAGCGCATTGGGAATGTTCTCGATGGTGACGACGTAGTTGAAGACGAGCGCACCGGCGATCAACATGCCGATGGTGGCCGTCGTGCGGGCACTGTAGGCGAGCGAGCGATAGAGGTCCGGAAAGCTGACGCTGCGATAGAGGATCACCGAGATCGCCAGGGCATAGGCGGCGGCGACGGCCGCGGCCTCGGTGGGTGTGGTGGCGCCGCCATAGATGCCGCCGAGCAGTACCACCGGCATGAGGATGACGGGCAGCGCGCGCCAGGTGATGCCCGGCAGCGCCCGCACCGGCACCGGCGCCTCGACGGGGAAATTCCGCCGCTTGGCCGTGGCCGCGACAATGCCCATTTGGCTCAGTCCGAGGAGGAGGCCTGGAATGACGCCGCCGAGGAAGAGGAAGCCGATCGAGGCGTCGGAAACGAGCGCGTAGAGCACCATCGGGATCGACGGCGGGATGATCGGCCCGATGACGGAAGAAGCGGCGGTCAGCGCGGCGGCGAAGGCCGGCGGATACTTGCCGTCCTTGGTCATCATCGCCTGCATCATCCGGCCGGTGCCGGCAGCGTCGGCGATGGCCGAACCGGACATGCCCGCAAAGATGACGCTCTGGACGATGTTGACCTGGGCGAGCCCGCCCCGGAAGCGTCCGACCAGCGCGTCGCAGAACTTCAGCAGGCGCTCGGTCATCGAGCCGATGTTCATCAGCTCCGCCGCGAGGATGAAGAGCGGCACCGCGAGGATGACGTAGTTGGTGTACATGCCATTGAGCAGCTGCTCGGCGGCGATGCTGAGGTCCTGTCCGGCGACCAGAAGATAGAGGATCGATCCGGCGATCATGGCATGGCCGATCGGCAGGCCGAACAGCGACAGGGCGATGATGAGCCCCACCGCGCACTGGAACGCGACACTCATATGCCCGATCCGATCTTGGTCGGGTCGTCATCCTCGGGCTCGTCACCGCGAAGGGCTGCGAAGCCTAGCCAGAGATAGCGGATGATCGCCGCGACCGCGAAGACGATGTAGATCGCATAGACCCAGGAGAATGGCAGCTTCATGTAGGCGGTTCGCTCCACCTTCATGAAGGACACGTAGTCGACCATGGCCGGCAGCGCCGTGCCGTAAAGCACGACGACGGCGAGCGCGGTCACCACGCCCATCACCCGCCTCGTCCGCCGTCCGACCGCAGCGTGCAGGAGGTCGAAACGGATCTCCTCGCGCTCCGTCAGCACGAAGGCTGCGCCCCACAGGACCAGCCAGAGCCACAGGATGACGCTGATCTCGTGCGTCCAGCCGATCGGCAGGTTGAAGAGATACCGGAAGGCGATCTGGATCAGGAAGGCGAGGAAGAGCGCCGCCAGCATGATCACGGCGACGTTTTCCGCACGCCGCGCGAGCCATTGCGCCCAGCTGTGGAGAGTGGACTTCACGGGGAGCGCCTCCGGCCCGCGCAGCGCGGTTGAGGGAAATTGCCGCGGCTGGCCGCGTCAGAGTGCGTTGATCTTCTCCAGCATCCCGGGGACCCAGGACTTCGCCAGATCGGAGGCAAGGTACATCTTCTGCGCATGCTCGCGGAAGGCGGCGAGGTTGGGTGTGTAGACGTCGAGGCCCTGCTTCTTGAAGAAGTCGACGAGCTCGCCTTCCCGCTTGACGTGTTCCGCCGTGCTCCAGTCGATGGCGGCGTCGGCCGCGCGCTGGAAGGCCGCCTGCTGCTGGGCGTTCATGGCGTTCCAGGCGCGATTGGTGATGCACAGCAGGTCGAAGCCGACGAGGTGCGAGGTCAGCACGATCTGCGACATCACCTCGTAGAACTTCATGTTCTGCACGTTGGGCAGCGGGTTGTCCTGCCCGTCAACGGCGCCGGACTGGAGGCCCGTATAGACCTCGCCATAGGCCATCGGGGTCGGGTTGGCGCCGAGCGAGCGGCCGAGGAACTGCCAGGCGTCGCCGCCCGGCATGCGCAGCTTGATGCCGGCCATGTCGGCGGGCGTGGTGATGCGGGTCTTCGGCTTCAGGCCCACCTGCCGGGCGCCGAAATAGGTCGGCCCGAGGATGCGGATGTTCAGCTTCTCCTCGGCCATTTTCTTGAGGTCGCGGCCGACGTCGCTGGCGAAGACGCGCTTGAGATGATCGGCGTCCTTGAAGAGATAGGCCGAGGTGACGATCGACCAGGCGGGGATCTGGTTGGAGATGTCCTGCGGGGCGATATTGCCCATCTCCAGGTTGTTGCGCTGCATGGCGACGAGTTCCGTGCCCTGCCGGAACAGCGTGCCGCCATAGTAGGGCTGCAGCGTGAAGTCGTTCTTGATGGCCTCGGCGAAACGCTTGACCATGTCGGCGCGGATGTCCTGCTCGGAGAACACCGCCGAGAAGCGCAGGTTGGGCTTGGCCTGGGCGAAAGCTCCGGTGGCGGAACCGGCAAGACCGGCAGCGGCGGCGCCCGCCATGAAAAATCGACGATCGATGCTCATCTTCAATCCTCCCTTGGCCCTCTTTCGGGGCTCGTCCTCAATACTATCGCCCGATCCTCATCCAGAGGCAACAGACAGTCGCCGTTTCATCGGATGATTCGAAAATTCTCATATGTTCAATCTCGCGCAACCGGGCGGGGCAGGGTGGGCGGCGCGAGATGCCGCTTCTGGGCAGCGATCCGGAACGGCGCGTTGAAGGCGCCATAGCCGGCATAGCCCCGGCGCTCGACGATCTCGAAGAAGAACCCGTCGTCGCCGGTGCGTCCGTAGAGCTGGAAGAATTCTCCGCCGGCATCGCGGTCATAGAGGATGCCGGCTGCTTGCAGCGCCTCGATCTCACTCGCCGGAAGGCCGAAACGGGCAGCGAGATCGGCGTAGTAGTTGGGCGAGACCCGGAGGGGTTCGAAGCCGTTGGCGGCAAGCGCCTGCGCCGTGCGCGATATATCGCCGGTGGAGAATGCGATGTGCTGGATGCCGGCGCCGAAGAGCTCGCTGACGAAATGCCCTGCGAGCGTCCGCCGGTTCTCCGCGCCGTTGAGCGTCAGGCGCAGCCCGCCCCGCTCGTTCTCGATGACCTGGCTGCGGACGAGACCGCCGGGATCGACCACGTCGACCATTGGAAGTTTCCGGACGTCAAAGAGCGAGGTGTAGAACAGCAGCGACGTCAGCAACTCGTCGACGAACATGGTCTGGGCGACATGGTCGATGCGCTCGAGCCCCGCATCGGTAGTGACGGCACCGTCGGCGGCGTTGACGAACTCGTGCTCCCAGAGCCGGACGAGATCGGGCGAGCGGTCGATGAAATAGATGACGCTCCCGCCGATGCCGCGGATTCCCGGCAGACGGATGTCGCCGGGGTTCGGATCCTGGTCGAAGGGTTCGGCGCCCAGTGCCACAGCCCTCGCCAGCGTCGCCTGCGCATCGTCCACCTGCAGGCCGATGGCATAGGCAGCCGTGCCATGGGCGAGAAAAGCCGAGCGCGCCTGCCCGGCCTGTTCGGTGTTCACCACGAGGTTGATCTGGCCCTGGCGGAAGAGATCGACGGACTTGGAGCGATGCCGCCCGGCCTTGCGGAAACCGAGTGTGTGCAAGGTCGACGCGAGTGCCCCGGCCCGGCGTTCGTCGGCGGCGAACTCGACAAACTCGACGCCATGGACCACGGACCGGTCGGGCAGGGGACGCGCCGGCGTCCGGCCGGTCGTGCTCTCGCGCGACACCTGGTCCATCAGGTGGACGAGCGAGCGGTGGCCGTCCTTGGCGACGACGCGAGCCGATCCGCCGCGGAACTGGTCATTGAAGATCTCGAGCGACAGGTAGCCCTGATAGCCCGTGGCATAGATGGCCCTGACGAAATCCTTGACCGGCAGGTCGCCCTCACCCGGCATGTTGCGCAGGTGGCGGCTCCAGTGCAGCAGGTCCATGTGGATGAGCGGCGCATCGGCAAGCTGGACGATGAAGATGCGATCACCGGGAATGGAGCGGATCGTTTCGGAATCGATCCCCTTCGCCAGCGAGTGGAAGCTGTCGAGGACGAGGCCGATGGCCGGGTGGTCGGCCCGGCGGACGATCTCCCAGGCGTCGCGATGGTCACTGACGTGGCGGCCCCAGCACAGCGCCTCGTAGCCGACCCTGAGTCCACGCCGTGCGGCCCGCTCGCCGAGCTCACGAAAATCCGCCGCCGCACGGTCGATGCCGCCGAGCGCCTGTGGAGCGACGCTGGAGCAGACCAGCATGAGGTCGGCGCCCAGCTGCTGCATGAGGTCGAACTTGTGCTCGGCCCTGTCGAAGGCGGCCGCCCGATAGGGCTCTGGCAGCGTCTCGAAGTCGCGGAACGGCTGATAGAGCGTCAGGGCGAGGCCATGGTCCTCGATCATCCGGCGGACCGTCGCGGGCGTCTCGTCGGTGACGAGCAGATCCTGCTCGAACAGTTCCAGCCCGTCGAAGCCGGCCGCGGCGATGGCGGCGATCTTCTCCGGCAGCGTGCCGCTGACCGACACCGTGGCGATGGAGGTGCGCATCAGGACGCCTCCCTCAGCGCCGCGCCTGCGAGTTCGCGTCGCAGGGCCTCCGCATCGACCTGGTGCCCCGTGAAGATGCGGAAGGCGTCGATGCCCTGGAACAGGAAGAGCTCGTAGCCGCTGAGAATGTCGAGGCAGGCCTCGCGCGCCCGGCTCAGGAACTCGGTCCATTCGGGCGTGTAGACCGCATCGAAGGCCCATCCGGTTCCCTCGAGCGCCGCATCCGGAATGGCATTGCCGCCGACGCCTGCCATGCCGAGGGGCGTGGCGTTGACAATGCCGTCGACCCCCTCGGCCGCCTCTGTCATGCCGTCGCAGAGGACGATGCGGGTACCCTCGGCGTCGGCGCGCGGCGCGAGGGTTGCGGCGAGGGCCTCGGCCTTGGCGCGATCGGCGTCGCAGAGCCTGATCTCGCTCGCCCCCAGCCCGACCAGCGCGAAGGCGATGGCCTTGCCGACGCCGCCCGCCCCCGCCATGGCGACGATGCCGGGCAAGGCGTCGCCGAAACGGTGACGAAAGGCCGAGCCAAAGCCGGTGCAGTCGGTGTTGGCTCCGCGGGGCCCGTCAGAGTCGAAGACAACGGTGTTGCAGGCGCCGAGCGCCACGAGGTCCGGCCCCGGCGCGACGAGCCGCGACAGCACACGCTCCTTGTAGGGGAAGGTGACGTTGATGCCGCGATAGCCGCCGCCACGGCAGTGATCGAAGACGGCATCAAAGGTCTCACTCCGGGCCGGGGGAATGAGCAGGTCGTAACTGACATCAAGTCCGCAAAGGCGGCCTGCGAGGCGATGAAGGTCGGGAGACCGCGAGGTCTGGATCTTGTCGCCGATCAGGCCGAGCTGGACATGCATGGGGGTCGCCCCGCCCTCGTGGGAGCATCAGGACGATCAGTCATACCCGATTTCATATGAGATTCAAGAAAACATCATACGCTCAGGAAATGGCTCCCGTCGCGAGGGCATGGTCGACGCCGCCGGCGATGTGCCGTTCGAGGAGCGCGCACCCCTCATCCGCATCCCGTCGCAGGGCCGCCTCCTTCATCGCCAGGTGCTCGGCGGCGGCGATGGCGCCCCGATAGCTCAGCGCGATCATCTGGTAGCGCAGGTAGCGCTCGAAGATGGCCGCGTGGGCGTGCATCAGCACTTGCGACCCGCAGGCCGAGACGAGCGCCTGGTGAAACTGCCAGTCGTAGCGCTTCCACAGATCGGTATCGGTGCGGTCGCCGCTGGCCATCCGTGCTTCCATCTGGGCGAGCTTGTGATGAGCCGCGATGACCCGCGCCTCCCATTCGAGATCGCCCTGGGCGAAGGACTGGCGCAGGGCATGGCATTCCAGCAGCTGCCGGAGCGCGGCGATCTCCCGGAGATTGGCGGCCGAGATCGGGCCGACCTCGAAGCCGCGCTGTCCCTCGGCAACGACGAGCTTCTCGGAGACGAGGCGATTCAGCGTTTCGCGGAGCGTGCTGATGCTGGCGCCGTAGTCGCGGCGCAGTGCATCGAGCCGCAACCTGCGCCCGGGCGCGAGGCGTCCGGTGATGATGTCGGTACGAATGCGCTGGTAGGCGCTCTCGCCGGCCGACGTGAAGAGATCGGCACTCATGTCGCGACCCGTGCCGGAGGAAGCACCTCGCGCGCCTCGATGGCGTCGACGCAGGCGCGTATGTGGGTTGCGAGGATGGCCTTGGCCGCGTCGATCCGACGTGCCAGCGCCGCCGCGAGCAGGTCCGCATGCTCGCGCGCGGCGACATCGCCGCGGAAAATGCCGACCACCATCTGGTAGCGCAGATACTTGTCGTAGACGCCGGCATGAATGTCGAGGAGTTCCGCCGAGCCGCATGCCGAGATCAGGCTGTGATGGAACTCCCAGTCGTAGCGC
>VFQR01001462.1_pt1 | contig 18117 bp, 2 predicted proteins | sample 3512321 | NCBI WGS metagenome assembly VFQR01 (sample SAMN10412374, study PRJNA504923) | tailings metagenome | isolation source: Relicate 3 Philex TSF1 revegetated site | place: Philippines: Tuba, Benguet | collected 2017-08-29
GCTGCCAACCTATCCTTTTTAGAGAAAACGGTATTGGTTGGCACTGGAAGGCAACAATTATAGCCAGATTACCCCTACATTAAATACGCAAGGGGCAAGCGGCGAACAAAGTAGCAAAGCCATTCATTTGAACCACCAACAGCAGACAGTAGATTCACCTAAAACTAGGAAGTTAATTACTTTGGTGGACGCTGACAAAGTTCAGCGCCACAGAATTAATCGCCAAAATCGACAACCTATTCACCTGAGGGATCCAGCCGAACTGATATCGCAGACTAAAGTAACGTCATCTTTTCTCAGTGTTTCCCCCCAAGGTGAGGGAATAGTGGAAATCAGAATCGCTGCCGCCCATCGCCCCTTAGATGGTTCCAGGCTCAGTACTGAGCTAAGGGATAAGATGCCCGACGAAGTGCGTGTTTTATTGCTAGTTGACGATGGCGGCTTGTTTTCTGACAGCACAACTCACGACGATGCGCCCGTGATGCGGGCGTTAATTGGTTTTCTTTTGGAGTTGGAATTACCCGTAATTGCCTTACTTAAAAGTGATATTCGCGGATTGGGTTGGAACTTAGCTAGCCTCTGTGATTTCCTCATTTTCCGTGAAAGCGGTCAGTTTGGTCACCGAGGTTTGAGCGATGGCGATCGCTCGATAGTTGAAGAGCGATTTGGCAAATCATTCGCGTCTCGATTTTTTGCTGTGCCACATCTGTGTAGCGGACAAGCATTGGTAGAAATGGGTCTGGACTGCCTGGTTGCTGCCGATTATCGACTCGACGATCTTGCCCGCCATCTTGCCGATCGAATTTCTCACTCACCGCAACGATCGCTGATTGAATTAAAAAAACAGCTATCACGTAGCGTTAAAAGCCTGGTGCGTCATATCTATTTCCCATCTCCAGCCAATAGTATCGAGTTGAGCAGCGTGTCGGTAGTTCCATTCTTTACCCACCAGGATCTAAAACGAATGGTGGAGGAAAATAACCAATGGCTTGACAATCCCACCTTAGTGGCTAAGTACTGCGATGTAGTCCACGTCCATAGATTTGGCAACGGTGTTGTGCAGGTTACACTTGCCGATACAGCCAATAAAAATATGTTTTCCCATGCCTTTAGCGAAGGATTAACTCAAGCGTTCAAGCATATTGCAAGTGTGCCCGCTTATAAGGTCGTGGTACTTATTGGTTACAACCAATACTTTGCGTGTGGTGGAACAAAAAGCGGCTTGCAAGATATATATAACGGCAGGGCGCGATTTACCGACAACGATATTCACAGCCTACCCCTGCGATGTCATTTACCTGCGATCGCCGCCATGCAGGGTCACGCCATTGGGGGCGGTTGGTCATTAGGGATGTTCTGCGACGTAAACATATTCAGCGAAGAAAGCATCTATCAAGCTCCTTATATGCAATACGGCTTTACCCCTGGAGCCGGATCGACGCTGATTTTTCCCGCACGCTTGGGGCCAAACTTAAGTCGTGAAATTTTGTTTGCAGGACGAGAATACAAGGGAGCCGAGTTAAAACAACGGGGTATCTCAATGCCTGTGCTTCCTCGTAGCCAAGTTCTTGGTTATGCCCTGAAGCTGGCTCATCATCTCGCCAAGTTTTCTAAAAAGGAGCTGGTTCAGCGAAAAAACCAGGCAACCGCAAGGCTAAGGGATTTGTTGGACACGGTTCACACGCAAGAGTTGGCAATGCACGAGAAGACATTTGTTGGTCAATCCCAGGTGTTGAAAAACATTCACGAACGTTTCGATGGGGGCATTGAACTAGGGACTGGGGATTGGGAAGATAAATCTGTGGATTCAGCCCCCAACCAACTTGTTATTCAGACACTCAAAGAAACCATCGCGGCGGAATTGTTTTTAGAACCGGAGGAAATTGACGAAGATACAAAGTTTGTCGATCTGGGGCTAGATTCCATCTCTGCGGTCATGTGGATCAAAGGCATCAACGCCAAGTTCGGTCTGTCTCTCCCCGCCACGAAGGTTTACAGCTATCCAACTCTGCGAGAATTCGCCAACTACGTGCAGCAGTCTAGCAACGTCCTCAATAATTTGAAGGAACAGCCAGCCACTCCTGAAACCATGATAATTGTCCATGGCGTTGAGAATTGTCCGCCTGCTCCGATGCCGTTAAACACAGAGTTACCCTCATCGCCATCGATTCTGAATATCCTCACCGAATCTCTGGCGGAAGAACTATTCATGGAAGCAACCGACATCGACGAAGAAGCGAAGTTTGTTGACATGGGGATGGATTCCATTACTGCGGTGACGTGGATGAGGAAGATAAATCAATTATTTGGATGTTCGTTGCCAGCAACGGATGTTTACAAATATCCCACACTCAGCGACTTTGCCCGCAACATTGAGCAAACCGTTGCCAAAATGCAGCCCAACAATGCTGCGGTGGCACTTCCCCCCCAAACAGCGTCCACTCACCAAAAAAGTGCTGAGTTAGAAATCAGAAAAAATACATCCTTGCTTCAATCCCCTAGTTTGAAGGATGGGGTACAACTGGACACTCAGCAAGGACTAAAGGCCCCGACATTACTCAGCACTACTGAAATACCAAAGCAGTCTTTGTCTACCCCTGACAGAAATTCTTATAAGAGTAACGCCATCGCTGTTATCGGTATGGCAGGGCGATTTCCCCAAGCAAAAAATTTAGCAGAGTTCTGGGAGAACATCGCCAACGGCAAAAACTGTGTCTCGGAAATAGCAAGCGATCGCTGGAACCTTGCTGATTTCTATGACCCGGATAGAAATGCGGCAAACAAGACATACTGCAAGTGGATGGGTGCGCTAGAGGATATCGATCGCTTCGATCCCCTCTTTTTCCATATTTCCCCACGGGAAGCGGAATTTATGGATCCCCAGCAAAGGCTGTTTCTCGAAACTAGCTGGCACTGCATTGAAGATGCGGGATATAACCCCACATCCTTTGCAGGCAGCAAGTGTGGCGTATTTGTCGGCTGCGAAACGGGAGACTATGGAAAGATTGTGCAGCGATATGAGTTGAACGCTCTCGGATTGCTAGGCTCTTCTGCGGCACTACTCCCGGCAAGGATATCTTATTTTCTCAATCTCCAGGGCCCTTGTATGGCCATTGATACAGCCTGCTCTGCATCCCTAGTTGCCATAGCTAACGCCTGCGACAGTCTGCTACTGGGTCACTCCGATGCAGCCTTGGCTGGAGGAGTTTACGTAATCTCCGGGCCAGAAATGCACGTTATGATGAGCAAGGCTGGTATTTTGTCACCCGATGGCAGATGTTTCACCTTCGATCGCCGTGCTAACGGCTTTGTACCAGGGGAAGGTGTGGGTGTTGTATTACTCAAACGCCTTGCCGATGCCGAAAAAGACGGTGATGACATCTACGGCGTGATTCGAGGCTGGGGGGTGAATCAAGACGGCAAGACCAATGGAATTACAGCCCCTAACGGACAGTCACAGCAACGATTACACAAAGAAGTCTACGAACGGTTTCAGATTCAGCCAGCAGACATTCAATTGGTTGAGGCACACGGTACAGGAACGCGACTTGGCGATCCAATTGAGGTAGAAGCTTTATGCGAAACCTTTCGCGAGTTCACCAATAAAGAAAAGTTTTGTGCCATCGGGTCGCTCAAAAGCAACATCGGTCATCTGGCCACCGCCGCAGGGGTGGCTGGGCTAATTAAAGTGTTGCTTGCCATTAGGAATAAAAAACTCCCGCCGACAATCAACTATGAATCCTTAAACGAACACATCAATCTCGATCGCTCCCCGTTTTACATCAATACCGAATGTAGAGACTGGATTGTGGATGCAGAGCCTCGGCGTGCTGCCATCAACTGTTTTGGCTTTAGCGGGACGAACGCACATATGGTTATTGAGGAATATGTTAATCAAAGCGATGGACATCCAGCCATCACAGATGTTGCACCCGCTCAACAGTATCCGATCATTCTTTCCGCTAGGAACGAACAGCGCCTATGGGAATATGCACAACAACTGCTAAAACACCTGGAATCACAAACGCAACAACAGCCAACGACCTTGGGATATCGGCTATGTGACCTGGCCTACACATTACAAGTGGGGCGCGAACCGATGGATGCCCGTGTAGGATTTGTTGCTGACACCTTGACTGAAGTCAGACAAAAGCTGCGCCGCTTTCTTGACCGCAGTCAGTCTACTCCCCTGAGGAGTTTTGATGGTATCTATTGTGGCTTAGTTGGATCGGATTCCTCGGATTTGAGGAAATTTGCTGCTGATGCTGACATTGTGACGACGACTAATTCTTGGTTGTCTCAAGGAAAATACTCCCAAGTAATAGAACTATGGGTGCGGGGTGCTACCATTGACTGGACGCAGATTTATACCACTGGTGTAACAGCCCCGCAGCGAATTCACCTACCAACCTATCCATTTGCCAGAGAACGTTACTGGATTGGCCAAGAGATGGGAGAGATGGGGGATTTATCGCTCAAAAAATCAGAATTTGCCCATGCTCTCGACTCAGCCAGTCAACTGGAGTGGACTCTTGAAGCACTTCCAGAAAACATTCCGTGGAGCGATCGCTTTGCTCATTATCAAGACCAAAAAATCCTCATCGTCTACGCCAGCGACGAGGACAAGGAAGGAATCTGTAGTCTTGTGAGAAAAATTGAGGCTTCCGTTGGGTTGGAGCGATCGCTAAACTTGCAATGTCTTAGCTTCCACGCACTCGCCACTATTTCCATTGGGCAATCATTTGATGTTGTCCTTGCCTTGGAATCTAAAGATGATACCACAGGCAATTATTTTGAAATCCTTGGGGAATGGTTAAAATCCCAGCAAGGATTGTTTGATACATATTATCTAACTGCCAATACCGAAGGTTTTGCAGATCAACAAAATGGCACGGCGACGGTTGCCATTTCAACATCGCTCTTTAACAATTGTCGAATCATTAGTGTGCAGCAGGGTACATCCTGTACAGAGAAGTATCAGCTTCTCCTGCGGGAATGGTTGAGCCGCAACCCATTGGATGAACAGCCAAAAGAGTTGGAACGGGTACGCTACGATGGAGGCGAACGATTCATTTTGAGTCGCCCTAAATACCAGCCTGTAGAGTCTGGGGAGAAATCAAAGCGCTTCTATTCGATCCAGAAAAAGTGGAAACAAAGCGCTGTTACACCGACAAAAACTTTGTCTTTTCAAGGCGAAATGCTGATTTTGGTAAACGAAGAAACCGCCGATTTAGGGCGACGTTTATTCAGTCAACAACAGGCTGTGATTGTCTACTGTGCAAATGATCGCAGTGACCGAAATCGTCAAATATCAGCACAAATACTTGATTTTCGCGGTTCCTCCTGCGGATTGGAAAGTGCAAAGACGATCCTTTCCCAACTCGAACGGATTCGCATCGTTGTAGATCTCAGCGCTCTTTACCAAAGTTCTCAGGATGGCGATGGCGATGCACTGGGAAAAATTGCGTTTTATCAACAACTGATAGCTGTCAGTTCCGATTTGGACATATTATATATCACAAAGGGGTTGCAGCATTTTTGCTCAGATACGATCGGTCTTGCCGGAGCGAAACTTGCCGGATTGATTAAGGTACTGAGTGCCGAACACGCTTATGTCACATCTCGACATATCGATATTGATGCAGCAATGCTCCGTAATCCAGGTTTGCTCGAACAGGCACTGACTCAGGAGCTTACCGCTAACCTGGAAGAAACAGAAATTTGCTATCGCCAGCAACAACGGTTTGTCCCATACCTGGAAGCTGAACTTGCACAATCAAGGACGGATTTATCGATTCGTAGCGACGGAGTTTATGTTATCAGTGGCGGAACGGGAGGAATCGGGCTGGAAATAGCTGATTATCTCGTAGCCAAAGGTGCGAGGAAACTCGTCTTGATGGGACTGAATGCCTTACCACCCAAAACAAAATGGAGGAACGAAGGCGAAGAATATTCCGAACACTTAAAGGTGAAACTTGGCAAGCTAGCCTCGCTACATCGCCAGGTTGAGCATTTGAGTATATATACGGAATCGTTAACCGAACCTCAGCAGTTAGCGAGCTTCTTTGCTGATATTCGCCATCGGGTTGGTTCCATCAGTGGTGTAATTCACAGTGCTGGCATCACTTCTGACTTCAAAAAGCCCGCTTTTGTAACCAAAGATTTGGCTGGCATAGCTGCCGTCCTCGAACCCAAAGTCGCAGGACTCGAAGCACTTGCCAGGGTTTTTGCAAACGACACCCTCGACTTTTTCGTGGCCTTCTCTTCATTGACGGGATTAATCCCTCGGTTTGCCAAGGGAAGTTGCGATTACGCCTTGGCAAATGCTTATGTTGACTGGTTCATGGCTTATCAAAACATTCAAATGCATAAACAAGGCTATAAGTCAATCACCTGGGTGGACTGGCACGAAACTGGAATGGCAGCACGGGCCCCATCATGTATCTTTAACGCCATGCAGAACAATCTTGATAAAATTGGCTTGTTTACCCATTCCAACCAAGTTGGTAAGGAATTATTTGAACTGGCGCTTCAGCAGCAGAAAGCAGCCTGGGTTCTGAATACTGAGCTAGACCCAACAAAGTTTGGTGAAGCTGCTCCCACGCTGCTTTTGGCGCGCCATCGCTCTGCCAGCAATTCTCAGACTGAGGTTTCAAGCATCCAGCACCACATCGAGCAATGGGAAGCTCTGGTTCAAAAACAAGGATTCATTGCCCCAGAATGCGTCACAAATATCATCAGTTTGTCAGAAATCAAAAAGCTCGAACCGCAACTGATTCAACGCATTTACCGTTTGTTGTTTCCCCAAACTACTGCCAAAGCTTTGGACAACCACAGCCATAAAGCGATCGCTTTCAATGCCGATGACTCCCAACCAAAGCAGCCGGACGCACCCACCATCGACGTGATTCGAGAGGTTGCCACGCAGGTTTTAAAACTCCAGGGAATCGATGACAACAAAAAGTTTCAAGATTATGGGCTAGATTCCATTTCGGCAACTCAACTGGCAATTCACCTGGAAAAACGTCTTCAAAAAGAAGTACCACCCCAGTGGCTCCTTGACTTCCCTACAGTCAAGCTTTTGACCGACTGCTTGCAACGGCAGCCAGTACCACTGGCAGTACAAGGTGGAGTGATTGCCAAGGCCATCGAGAAGGCAGTGATGGAAGTACTTAAAATAACCAGCATCGATTACAACCAGAGCTTTCAGAACTACGGATTAGATTCCATTTCGGCAACCCAATTGGCACTTAAGCTTGAGAAGCAGTTGGAGCGAGAGATTATGCCCCAGTGGTTGATTGATTATCCCACGATTACATTGCTGACTAGTCACTTAAGTACCCAGGCATAAGTTGTAAAAAGCATGACTACTTCCATCGAAGAACTGCTCGGTCTACAGCCTCCAACGGCAAACCGTGAAAAGGAAACTAACAACCAAATTTCCTTCAGCTTGCTGTTTTTCTCCGACGTGAGGAAAGATGTGACGGACAAGCAGAAATATGAATTCGTGCGCGACATCACGGTGTTTGGCGATCGCGCCGGGTTTACGGCAATCTACATACCTGAGCGACACTTCTACGAGTTTGGCTCTATTTTCGCCAATTCGGCGGTGATGGCATCCTATTTAATTCCGCAAACCACCAGGATTCGGTTTAGAACAGCCGGGATTTCCCTACCTCTGCACCATCCGGCTGAAATCGTCGAGTGGTGGGCGATGAATGATATATTATCTGGTGGACGAGTGGATCTTGGTTTTGGGTCGGGATGGAATAAGCCGGATTTTATTTATGCGCCTGAAAAATATGCTGAACGACGGAAGATTTGTAGTGAGTGGATTCCTCTGGTGCAAAAGCTTTGGCGTGGCGAAACTGTCGCCTTTCCCGGCCCGGACGGCGAACTAATACCGATTGTGGTTTATCCACGTCCCCTACAAAAAAAACTGAACGTCTGGCTGCTTGTCACAAAGAATGATGACGGTTTTTTTTATGCAGGTCGTCAAGGCTATAACATTTTCACCATGCTCTACGGAAATAACTTTGAAGCCATGCGAGACAAGATCGCATTATATCGTCAGGGACGCAAGGAAGGGGGTCACGATCCCAAGGAAGGCATAGTGACTCTCATGCTACATACGTTGGTTCACGAAAGCCGTGACTTGGTGCATCAGGTTGTTGAATTACCCTTTAAGGCGTATATCAAAAGTTCTCTAGACGCCCACGTACAAGCACTGGATGATAATGAAGGTGTCTCAGCGAAAGAGAAGGCCAAAATACTCGATTACGCATATCAACGGTATGTTAAAACAGCAGCTATTTTCGGGACAGTGGACGATGGCAGGAAAGTCATTGATGAAGCGATGGCCATCGGTGTTAACGATATTGCCTGCTTGGTTGATTTTGGGGTGGATTACTCCTTGGTAAAGGAATCGCTCTTCTATTTGGAACAATTGATTTCGCCTTATTTGCCATAAACATATTAATAAATATTAATTATGGATACGGAATACCAGCTCAAATGTATTGAAGAGGCATTTTATCGGGACTCAAGACAGTCGCTCCCTTCCAAACAACCACAATTGATTGAGCCGATCGCAATTGTGGGACTGTCCGGCTACTTGCCTGGTTGTATGTCCGTCCGTGAATTTTGGCAAGCTTTAGACACCGATTGTTCCTTAATTCAGGAAATCCCAAAAGAACGCTTTGATTGGCGCAAGTATTACGATCCGACAGGTAAAGATCCTGGAAAGACCCAGTGTAAATGGGGCGGCTTTATTCCAGATGTTGCCGGCTTTGACGCGCATTTCTTTAAGATTCTTCCCTTCGATGCAAAGCAAATAGACCCAAGGCAGCGGTTACTGCTGATGTCGGTGTATCAAACTTTATGTGATGCCGGATACGCCCCCGCAACGCTGAAGAAATCCCGCACCGGAGTCTATGTTGCTCATCAAGACGATGATTATCTCCAGATATTGAATGAACGCGGCATCGATCCTGGTGAAGGATACGGGCAGGCATCGCTGCTGGCCAATCGAATCGCCTACTTTTTTGATTTTCGCGGCCCCAGCGAGATCGTGGATGCACAGTGCGCTGGTGGGGCAGTGGCTCTACATCGAGCTGTATCGGCACTGCGATCCGGTGAAATCAGTTATGCTATTGTCAGTGCCGCCAACTTGCTCTTACGACCGCAGCCTTTCTTGGCACTGTCGCGCACCAAGCAATTGAGCCGCAGCAATTTTGTGAAGTCGTTTCAAGAAAACGCAGACGGACATTTACGGGCTGAAGGTGTTGTGAGTGTGATGTTGAAGCCCCTCACACAAGCCGAAGCAGACCGCGATTTTATATATGCGCTGATATCGAATACGGCGGTTAACTTTAATGGTCAAGGGGGTACTTCGAGTGCTTCTCCGAACATAGACAGTCATGTAGAGTTGATCGAGCGATGCTATGGCGAAGCTGGTATTGACCCGCGTGATGTCAGCTACATCGAAGCTCAGGGCATGGGGAATCGTCTTTCGGACTTGGCGGAGTGGGAAGCCTTTAATCGGGCGTTGCGATCGCTAGCCAAAGCTAGAGGGGTGACTTTGGATCTCCACTTTTGTCGAATTAGTACGCTCAAGCCTTTAATTGGGCACATGGAATCGACATCTGCTTTGGGGGCGCTGCTGAAGATCCTCCGCAGTTTGGAAACCGAGCGGATTCACAAGATTCTCGGCTTTTCTGGCGCGGATTTGGCACTGGACACAGACAATCAGCCCTGTGTTTTGGCCAGCGAAACATTGCCTTGGAACAAAACGCACAAGCCGCGCCTTGCCGGACTACATTCTTTTGGGATGAGCGGCAACAATGCTCATATTTTAATTCAGGAGTATCGTCCCTCAGAGAAAGAACATTCTCCGACTCAATCTTTGCCAGTGATTCAAGAGTTTCTCATCGTACTTTCTGCGAAAAGCGAGAAATCGTTAACAGCCCTCGCTAGGGAACTCGACCAGTTTCTTGCCACTGCCTTAGTCCCTGATTTAAAGGACATTGCCCACACATTGTACAATGGGCGCGAACACATGGACTATCGAATGGCGATGGTCGTTTGCGATCGCCAACAATTGAGAACTGCACTGCAATCCTATATCGAAGCGGTCAATGGCGTTGCGACGAAAACAGAAAATCCCAATGTCTTTATTGGCACAGTGAGTTCTGCTCAAAAGCAAGATACTTCAAGTTTTGCCGGAATGCAAGGGATGGCGGCGGCATGGGTGCAAGGTAGTGCAATTTCATGGCCGGAACATCCCACCGCCCGCCGAGTGCCACTTCCTGGTTATCCTTTTGAGACACAGCGCTATTGGCTCGATGAACAGATGCAGCATTCTCCATCTCTGGCGGCAATGCCTAAGCCAGGGTTCGAGGAGTTTGCCATCGATGTGGGGCAATCTAGTGAAGACAACCTGCGTCGATATCTCACCTGTATTCTAGTGGAGTTCCTTGAACTACCACCAAATGAAATCGACGAGAATAAACATCTGCAAGATTATGGCATCGATTCTCTTGTGGGAATGCGGGTGATTCGTAGTCTGTCAGAAACTTTCGACATCGAAGTTTTAGGTAGAGATTTGCTCCAGCATCCGACAATCCGATCGCTAGCAAAACACCTGAGCCAAAGAATCGATTTGGAGGCCAACAGCCCGAACTTTAATCCCCAGGTGAGTGAACCTGAAAATCGAGAGGTTGAAAATTTTCCGCTCTCGGAAGGCCAAAAAGGATTATGGGCGTTACAGAAGTCCTTTCCGCTAATGACTGCCTACAATATTCCGTTGTGTCTTAAAATTCGCAACACCATTGATACTTCGATATTGTCAAAGGCTCTGAAGTCATTACTCAAACAGCATCCTGTTCTCGGCTATCACCTGTTTGAAAAAGACGGCATTCTCACACAAGGGCTAACCCCGGACACTGAAATCGGTATCAATACTGAAGATGTTTCAGTTTTGGATGAGCAAAGCATCCTATCTAAACTCAGAGAAAAGTCAAAACAGCCCTTCAATCTGGAACAAGGCCCCTTAATGCGGGTGGATCTGCTGCAAAAATCTTCGACGCAAACCTATCTTTTGATTTGCGTACATCATATTGTGTTTGACGGTGGCTCCTTCCTGCCATTAATTGATTCACTTTTTGATGCTTATCGCCGCTTACTGCACAAAGAATCGCCCCTTGCTGTGCCGATATCCACAACCTATCAGGATTTCGTTCTCTGGGAGCGGCGGATGCTAGAGTCTGGCGCTTGGGAAAAACATCGATCCTATTGGCGGGAGACACTTTCCGGCAACCTGCCTGTACTTGAACTACCCAGCGATCGCTCGCGGTCAAAAGCACAACTGTTTTCCGGCGCAGTCATTTCGACATCGATTGAGTCGTCGCTGGCGGCTCAAATCCGCAGTTTTAGCAAAGCCCAACGAGTCAACCCTTCTACCATATTTCTGGCTCTATATAAAATCCTGTTACATAGATATACCAACTTGGATGACATCATCGTTGGGATGCCAAGCATGGGACGACCGCAAGAACGATTCCGTTCGGTGGTTGGTTATTTTATAAATATGGTGGCCATCCGCAGCAAAAACTTCAGTCAGCAGACATTTGCAACTTTTCTGGAACATCTCAAGTACACCATGTCCGATGGTCTTGACCACGCCACGGTTCCTTTTACAACTGTTGTCCGAGATATCGGCATTCTCCCCAATGCCATGGCCGCCCCCGTATTTCAAGTGGCCTTTGAGTATCAAAACGGTCTTGCACCTAGCGATTTGCAACACTTATGCAGTTCCTATGGCGACCTTTTCGATTTAGAAATTAACTTCGATATCCACCAGGAAGGTGAATACGAGCTGGTATTGGAGGTATTTGAAGCCGCAAATGGTTATCGAGTCGCTTTTAAATATAATCCGAGCTTATATGACGCCACAACGATTCAACAGATGCTCGGTCATTATTTGCAGCTGACCCAAGCGGCAATTTCAAATCCGAATGCCTTGGTACACAAGTACGAAATGATGGACGACGCACAACGACGGTTGATTCAGTGGGATTTGAATGCAACTTCCGTAGAATATCCCAGCAATTGCATTCACCAACTGTTTCAAGCTCAAGTCAAGAGAACTCCCAATGCTGTGGCGGTGGTTTGTGGTGAGCGGACTCTATCTTATGAAGAATTGAATCGCAAAAGTACAGCTTTAGCTAAATACTTACAGCAACAAGGAGTCCAGCCAGAAACCTTGGTTGCGGTTTGCGTCGAGCGATCGCTTGATATGATGGTGGCCTTGCTGGGGATTATGAAGGCTGGCGGTGCTTATGTGCCTTTAGACCCGCAATTTCCCCAGGAACGTTTGACTTATATGTTACATGACTGCGGTGCGTCATTCCTCGTTACCCAATCGTGGCTAAACAATCGAATCGGTTTCATCGATGCACAGTACATCAACCTGGATAAGCAATGGAAAGAAATCGAACAGACTGCGGAATCGATGGAGCCTCTAAAATGTTTGGCAGGTCTGGGAAATCTCGCCTATGTAATTTATACATCGGGAAGCACTGGTAAACCAAAGGGAGTCGCCATCGAACATCGGGCGCTGACCAACTTTCTCTACGCGATGGCAGACCAAATCGGCAAACAGTTCGTGGCTGATTTTCTGGCAGTTACAACCTACAGTTTTGACATCGCCGCGCTGGAACTGTTTTTCCCCCTCATTCAGGGTGGGCGTTGCCTTATATGCGATCGCCATCAACTCAAAGACGTTGAGGTGATTAAGGCACAAATCCGGCGATGGAAACCGACTATTATGCAAGCTACACCATCCTTTTGGACTATGTTGCTCCAGTCAGGATGGAAAAATGACGAGAACTTAAAAATTCTCTGTGGTGGTGAGATGTTAAACGATTCCCTACGATCGATGTTTGCCTCCATCGGCTGCGAAGTATGGAATCTTTACGGCCCCACTGAAACCACAATCTGGTCGATGCTTGCGAAGATCCAACCAGGTGATTCAGTCACCATTGGCAAACCGCTTGCCAATACCCGTGTCTATATCCTGGATGCCCACGACCAACTGGCTTTGATTGGTGTTCCCGGCGAACTTTGCATCGCTGGCGCGGGTTTGGCGCGGGGGTATTGGAACCAGCCCGAACTTACCGCCCAAAAATTTATCGATCATCCCCTAGAGGCGAATCACGGCAGCAAGTTGTATCGCACGGGCGATTTGTGCCGCTGGCTACCCAACGGCAACCTCCAGCATTTGGGTCGGTTGGATCTTCAAGTGAAGATTCGTGGATTCCGCATCGAACTCGAAGAAGTCGAACGCGAACTGAGTCGCCATCCCGCAGTAGGGGAATGTGCTGTTGTCGCAAAGGAACGCCAGGGAGTCCAGAGTCTCATCGGCTATTACGTTCCCAGGCAAAGCGACGAAAACAACTTGCCACAAGACTTCGATTTCATCACCCATCTCAAGCAGTGTCTCCCCGATTACGCGATTCCCACAGCATTCATCTCACTGGATCGCATACCTCTAACTGCCAACGGCAAGGTCGATCGAAAATCCCTCGCCAACCGAGAGGTGGCGATCCAACGGCAGACAGAGAAAGTAACTGCCAAGACTGAAACTGAGGCGATTCTGGCAGATATTTGGAAGAATGTGCTAAATGTCACGGATATTAGCATTAACGACGGATTTTTTGCTGCTGGCGGCGATTCGGTTTTGTCTGTGATTCTGGCGGATCGGATAGCGCGAAGATTTAATCGAGAGTTTTCGGTGACATCCTTGTTCAAGTATTCAACAATTCGAGATATTGCCGCTTATTTAGGAGACAAACAGGCTGAAAATCTGGGAGAAACTCCGTTACAAAATTTCATGTCTGCGTTTGATGAAGACGGGCAAGACCGAGTAGCCCTAGCCTTGGGCAACGCCAAAAACGAAGCACTGCAAGATAGTCTGGCCATCATTGGCATCTCTTGTCACTTTCCCGACGCCCCAAATCATTATCAGTTCTGGCAAAACATCTGTGCCGGCAAGGAAAGCGGGAAATTCTTCTCTGAGGAAGAACTACGCCAAGCTGGTGTTTCAGAAGACTCGATCCGCAATCCCTATTTTGTGCGAGTCCAGCGAACAATTGAAGGTAAAGGCAATTTCGATCCCGAATTCTTCAACATCTCGCCACGCAACGCCCTATTCATGGATCCACAATTCCGTTTGCTGCTGATGCACGCTTGGCGGGCGGTGGAAGATGCGGGATATGTGTCAAGCGACATCCCTCGTACTGGCGTGTTTATCTCCGCCAGCAACAGTGGTTACAACACCTTGGTTGACAAAGCTGGAATTATCGAAGCCACGGACGAATACACCGCTTGGATGTTGAGTCAGAGTGGCACAATTCCCACCACGATTTCTTATCAGCTAGGCTTGATTGGGCCAAGCGTATTTGTGCATACGAACTGTTCTTCGTCCTTGGCAGCCCTTAGTGCCGCTTATCAAAGCCTCAGCCTGGGTCAGTGCGATTACGCGTTAGTGGGCGCATCAACCTTGTTGCCTCATTCCGAGATGGGATATCTGCATCGTCCCGGTTTGAATTTATCCCGTGATGGTCACTGCCGAACCTTCGATGCGGCGGCTGATGGATTGGTTCCAGGTGAAGGGGTAGCGGTGTTATTAGTGAAAAAAGCTCCTTTAGCCATTGCCGACGGCGATCGCATTTATGCCCTGATCCGAGGTATCGGTATCAATAACGATGGCAGAGACAAAGCTGGTTTCTTCGCCCCCAGTGTACGCGGTCAGTCCCAGGCGATTAGTATGGCACTGACTTCTACAGGTATTGGGGCAGAGACCATTGGCTATGTCGAAGCCCACGGCACTGGCACCAAGCTAGGCGATCCCGTGGAGATTCAGGCGCTCTGCGACAGCTATCAACAACATACCAACCAAAAACAGTATTGCGCCATTGGTTCGGTAAAGCCAAATATTGGGCACTTGGATACAGGGGCAGGGCTGGCAGGATGTATTAAAGTGGCGATGAGTTTATACCATAAAAAGATTCCGCCGTCAATCAATTTTAGCCAACCAAATCCCGCCATAGATTTTGAGCGATCGCCCTTTTTTGTCGTGGATCGTCTGCGTGAGTGGGAGGCAGCACCCTGGCCCCGTCGCGCGGCTTTGAGCGCCTTCGGCATTGGTGGAACCAATACCCACGCGATTCTGGAAGAATATTTGCCAAGTCCCAAGTTATTGCCAGAGAAACTCAATACTCCGGTTCTGATTGTGCTGTCAGCCAGGAAAGACGATCGTCTTAAAGAATACGTCGAATCACTGGTTAATTATTTAGAACAGGGCATTGGCAAACCCAACGATTCCAGCGAAACCGAGTGGTTAATAAATCTTGCCTACACCTTGCAATGCGGTCGCCAGCCGATGGAGAGCCGTGTCGCCTTCATTGTCAGTAGCGTTGAAGAATCGATCGCTAAACTTTGCAGATTTGCTACCCACTGGCAGACTTTTGAGGGTTGCTATTTCGGTTCGCCATCTAAGGAAAATCAGATTCTCAAACTATTTGCAGATGACGAGGACATGCAAGGATTATTGGCGCAGTGGCTAGTAAAACGGAATTTAGCCAAGTTAGCGCAGGTATGGATTCAGGGGGTGCAGGTGGATTGGAGTCGATTGTACTGCGATCGCTTGCCGTCGAGAATTAGCGCCCCCACATACCCTTTTGCACCAGAGTACTATTGGCCGTCCCCTAATTTTTCCTCGGTCAGCTTTTCGACACTTACACCAAGCCATGCCATCGATGCGTTGCAGCACAAAAATGTTTCGGTATCGGCGCAACATTACAGCTACGAGTTCACCGGGGATGAATTTTTTCTAGCAGATCACCAAATCCGGCACAATGGTTCTGGGAGAAAAGTATTGCCTGCTGTGGTGTATCTAGAAATAATTCACCGCGCTTTCTGGCAAAGTATCAGCCGTTTGCTGCCAAAGCTAGAGTATCCAGTCAATGACAGTAAACCAGTAATTATATTGAGTGATGTTGCTTGGGTGCAACCTTTCTTTGTTGACGAATCGCCAACAGCCCTAGAATTGAAATTTTTGGACGGGACGCTGAACCAAACGCGCTTCGAGATGGGCAGCACCTTCAAAGGCAAAACTTTGCTTCACTGCCACGGTGACGTAGCAGTGCGTTTTCATACCGCTCCTGTTCTCAACTTAGCGGAACTACAGCAACAAATACAAGACCGGCAACTTTCATCATTAGAATGTTATGAGATTTTTCGCACATTAGGACTGGATTATGGGCCTGCCCACCACGCCATTGATACTTTGTTCCTGTCCGCAGGCAAAGCTTCAGAACCACAGGTATTAGCAAAGTTGGTGATTCCTGATGCCGTCGCTCAAGAGCAGTCTCGATATGTCTTGCACCCCAGTTTGTTGGATGCTGGGTTGCAGTCCTGCGTTGGCTTATTGCTACAGACCAATTCCCCAGAATCGCTGCGGTTGGCGTTGCCATCGTCCTTGGAACAGATAGAAGTATACGATTCCTGTGCTGCCTTGATGTGGGCTTGGGTTCGTTTTGCGCCCCAAACCAAAAAACACAGCCCCATTCAACGCATGGACATCGATTTATGTACTGATGACGGTAAGGTTGCAGTGCGGATGAAGGGCTTTGTGGCCCGCGAAATTCCCCAGCAGGACTTTGATGGAGCAGTCACTCAACTTCAACCAAAGCCTTTGAAAAGTCACGACATGCCGCCCGGATTGGGTTCTGTCACCTTGAAACCAGTTTGGCAACCTGTGGCGATCGCACCTCAAAAGGAGCAATCAAAAGACAGCCCCACAGTAGTTTTCGGTGCAAACCAAACCTGGAAAAACCAAATTGCCGAACTGCATCGCGCCGCAGTGCTGGTTGACTCGGCAAAACCGCAATCCGTTGAGGAATTCTCCAAACAACTCGAATTGCTCGGATCGATACAGCGCTTACTTTGGCTGGCTCCAGCACCGATTAAATATGCCTTAGATGACGATCGCCTTGTCGATGAGCAGGAGTTTGGCGCTTTTGATTTGTTTCGCTTGCTGAAATCGCTTTTTGAGAGCGGTTACGGGAAAAAATCCTTAGCGTTAACTGTTGTGACGAGCCAGAGTGTCGCGGTTCGCCCATTTGAAACCGCAAATCCAACTACAGCAAGCATTCACGGTTTAGTTGCAACCCTCAAGAGTGAATATCCACATTGGCGAGTTCGGTTACTGGATATTGACGGGGACGAGTTGCCATCTCTAGGTGAGTTATTTGCTGACAATGACACCGCAAATTTTCCGTTACTTGCGAGGCGAGACAAACAATGGTTTACCCGCAAGCTGATCCCGATCGCCTTTGAAAACAACGGTTTTCCTGCTTACAAGCAAAAGGGAGTATACGTGGCGATCGGTGGTGCTGGCGGTGTTGGCGAAGTCTGGAGCCGACACATCATTGAGAATTATCAAGCGCAAGTAATCTGGATCGGTCGGCGAGAACTCGACGATCAAATCCGCGAAAAACAGGCAAAACTAGCTGCATTTGGTTCAAAACCCCTCTACATTCAGGCGGACGCTAGAAACAAAGCCTCTTTAGCAAAAGCCCTCGACGAAATTCGCCAAAGCTACAGTTGTATAAATGGCGTGGTACACAGTGCCATCGAGCTTCAAGACCAAAGTCTGGCGCAGATGTCCATTGCCCGTTTTCAAACTGGACTGCTGGCCAAAGCTGAAACCAGCGTTCGCTTAGTTCAGGTTTTCCAGCACGAGCCGTTGGACTTCGTTCTCTTCTTCTCTTCCCTAATCTCTTTCGGTGAGTCCCCAGGACAAGCCAACTATGCCGCCGGGTGTACCTTCCTGGATGCCTACGCCGAACAACTTGGCAAAGAATGGGCTGTGTCGGTGAAAGTGATGAATTGGGGATATTGGGGCAACACTGGTGTTGTAGCTGACGCTACCTATCGAGAACGAATGCGGCAAAACGGCATTGGCTCCATTGAATCACAGCAGGCAATGGTGGCTCTAAATCGTCTGCTGCAAGGACAAATCGATCGATTGGCATTCATCAACCTGCTCAAACC
>VFQR01001463.1_pt1 | contig 18113 bp, 7 predicted proteins | sample 3512321 | NCBI WGS metagenome assembly VFQR01 (sample SAMN10412374, study PRJNA504923) | tailings metagenome | isolation source: Relicate 3 Philex TSF1 revegetated site | place: Philippines: Tuba, Benguet | collected 2017-08-29
ATATTCAAAATTGAACTTTGAGCTTTGTCGGCGATAATTTTCTAATAATTGCAGGTCTTGGGGATTCTGGTTAATATCAAACACCCAGATTTTAACTGGTTGTGGCAGTGCTTTCACCAATTCCCCTGACTGTGGTGCAAGGGTGAATAATTGATTTTCTGTAAAATCTGCCTGGAAATGATAGCGAGTTCCTAAAAAGTTAATTAATCCCAAAATTGTTAATACTGCCAGAGTTGCCACCAAGGCATTAGTTCCAGCTTGGGTAGAACGGCGCTTCCATAAATTAGTTTGGTAGCTTTGCCATATTATCCACGACCCAATAATGGCAATTCCCGCAATCAAAAATGCTAGGGAAATTAATCCCCACTGTTCGGAGACTAACCCTACTGTTAATCCCACAGCAACTAAGAACGGGCCTAACCAAAACAGATATTTCCACAGTTTTTTATTTGCAACTATCTTCATATTAATTAGACTGAAGTGAGGAGTTAGTAGTGAGAAATTAGAAGTTAGGAGTTGGGAATTTAGAGTGAGGAGTGATTTTAACTCTTTCTTGCTAACTTTTAATTCATAACTGATTGTGATTACTAGGAGTTATGAGTTATGAGTTTTAACTCTTAACTCCTAACTTTTAACTCATAACTTATATGACTACTGTCTTTGAAAGCGCAGTGCATCAATTGATTGAGCTGTGAGAAAGACGCCCAAAAAAATGTAACTGGCAAATAAAATCAAAGCGCTGGTATCAAAAATGCCTTGAATGAGGGTGTTGTAGTGTTTGAGCAACGACAGATAACCCAAGGCTTCACCTACGGAACCAGGGATATTTTTAGCGATCGCATCGAAAAATAACAGTGATAATATTACTGCAAAAGTCAGAACCGCAGCCAGAATTGTGCTGTCTGTTAGTGAAGAAATAAACATTCCTATAGATAAAATAGCCGCTGCTAGCAAGATTAAACCAAAATGACCCACAAAAGGAACTGAGGCCGTCATTGGTGGATTCGATCCACTGATGGCGATGGCTTCTAACACTAACACAGGCACAATCATTGTTATAAAAAATGTTACCACCCCTAATAACTTACCTACAGCTACTGCCCAATTGGTGATTGGTGATGTGGCTAATAGTTCTAAAGTGCCCCGCTTACGTTCTTCGGCGTAAAGTCCCATTGAAAGAATTGGCAGGATAAATAACAGTAACCCACCCATTGAATCTAAATATGCTCGCACAAATTCGTAGGCGAAATCTATTGTGGGTGTTGGTAAACCTTGTTGTGCTTGTAAATCTAGTGTCGCTGCTGCTGCAAAAATGCCATTTGGCCCGACTAAAATCATCACGAAAAATAACCCAGCGACGAACCAAAATACACTGGCGATTCCATAGGCCAAAGGTGATACAAAATAACTCTGTAACTCTCGGCGATAAATGGCAATAATATTACTCAGTACTACACCCATTTATGCGGCTTCTCCTTGTGTGACTGCTTCTAAATTCTTTTCTTCTGTGGTCAGTTGCAAGAACACATCTTCTAAGGTAGCGTTAACTCGCCGCAATTCATGTAAGCCGAATCCCGCACGTACTAAAGTTGTGGCAATATCCTTTCCTGGTTCTTTTCCCGGTTGGGATATCACCCGCAAATAAGCCCGGTTTGCCTGGGCTTGATGACCTCCTGCTGTGGGAATTGATTCTACCAAACTCACCCCTGCAATATTTTGCAATACTTGTTTCGCTAGGGCGGCTTCTCCTTCGATTTCTATTTCATACCCAGAACCGCCTGTCAACTGGGTCATTAAATTATCTGGTGTATTCGTTGCGACTACTTTACCGCGATTAATGATGGCAACGCGGCTACAAGTCATACTCACTTCTGGGAGAATGTGTGTAGAGAGAATAATTGTGTGAGTACCAGCGAGACTTTTAATTAAATTCCGTACTTCAATTATTTGTCGAGGATCTAGTCCCACGGTAGGTTCATCCAGGATGATTGCTGGAGGATCGTGGACGATCGCTTGAGCAATTCCCACCCGTTGGCGATATCCTTTAGAAAGTTTGCGAATAATTACCCGCCGCTTATCTTGTAAATTACAACGCTCAATGGCTGCTGTTACTTTTTGATGGCGATCGCCTGCTGGAATTCCTTTAATCTGTGCGACAAAATGCAAAAACCCCTCCACCGTCATTTCTGGATATAACGGTGGTGTTTCCGGTAAATAACCAATTTTTTGGCGCACAGCCAGGGAATTTTCATGGACATCGTAACCAGCAATCCGGGCATTACCATTAGTTGCCGGTAAGTAACCAGCCAAAATCCGCATGGTTGTAGTTTTACCAGCCCCATTCGGCCCCAGCAACCCTAAAATTTCCCCTGGTTCCACGTTAAAAGTGACATCAGTAATCGCTGGGGTAGAACCGTATATTTTACTCAGATGCTCAACTTCAATCATCAGTCTAGTGGCGATCGCTTGCTTCAAAGATACCTAATAATCTTAGATCGCTTCAGGAAGTTCTTGAAAATTGCTAATTGTAGTGAAAACTCCAGCATCAGCAGCAAGATTACCAATATTAATCTGAGTTGGATAACCTTTTTGTGGCTTGTAGGTTACACTCAGTTGGGATTCCCCGCGATTAATAGCATCTCTAATCAGATTAAAAAGTTTAGGAATTGTACTGTATGAAGTTAATAGCTCAGTATTTACAGGCTCACCAGTTTGAGCATTGGTGATAGAAGTTGTGATACCATTACGTACCTCAATGTTTAATGGCCCTCTAACTTCAGGAATGCAAAAGCAGTTATTAGTTAGCGTATAGCGATAGTTATCTATCTTTCGTCCATTCCATAATAGTTGGTAAATTCTTAATTGTTTTAAACTCAAATTATTGCTTTTTGGACTTTGTGCCACTTGCACAGGAGGCATAGATAATACTGGAGCATTTAAACTTAAAGATGATACTAAAATCACAGCAATAGAAATAGGTAAACGCATACAAATCATTAGTTAATTTTTACTTAAATTTTGACAAAATCAAATTTCAAATATGCAATCCTATTTGAGTTGTGAAAAATATTGGTGTTAATTGTTAACAGTCAACAGTCAACGGTTAACAGTCAACGAGTAACATGTAATTTCACAAACTATTTAAGATTGCTATAGTAGAAATCTTTTCTAAAATTAGCGTACACGATGTTTGGACGTAGCAATTTTGTGAGAAGTTCCGTTTTTGTTAAACGAGTACAAGTGTAGTAATCTCCCCTGACGTGGGGATTCCTTCCCTTATTGATGAATTAAGAATTGGCAATTAAATTAACGATCGCATTAGCTAAATCCAATGGTTCTACGGGTTTCGGTAGATGTTTTTGAAATCCTGCTGCCAGTGCTTGCTTATGGTTAATTTCTCCCGCATAAGCAGTCAAAGCGATGGCGGGAATCTTTCCACCTTGTTCTGGTGGCAATTTTCTCACTTGACGCAGCAGCATATAGCCATCCATCAAGGGCATTCCAATATCGCTTAACAGAATATCTGGCTTTGACTTTGCTAGTGCTTCTAATGCTTCAGTTGCCGATGCTACCGGGGTTACAGTTGCTCCATATTGTTCTAAGGCAAAGCTAAAAAAGTCGCGTACATCTTCTTGGTCATCCACAAGCAGAATTTGGACTCCCAAAAGCAATGATTCTTCGGTATTCAGTTCTGAGTTAGAAGATTCTGGGCTGGAAGTTCGTAACTCGGCACTTTTGAGCAAAGGTAGTTTCACTGTAAAGGTTGCTCCTTGTCCTTCTCCTAGACTGTCTGCCTCAACTGTGCCCCCGTGAAGTTCAACTAAATGACGCACAATTGCTAGTCCTAATCCCAGTCCACCAAATATTCTGGTTGTCTTGGCATCTGCTTGGCGGAAGTAGTCAAAGACATGGGGTAAAAATTCTGGACTGATTCCTTTACCTGTATCAATTACTTGGATTTGAGCATAGCCAGGAGAAGAGGACGCGGTGATGGGGAGACGCGGTGACGCGGAGAGTGTCCCCGCATCCCCGCGCCCCTGTGTCCCCATGTCCCCGTTTCCCCGTGTCCCCACGTCCCCGTTTCCCCGCGTCCCCGCGTCCCCGTGTCCCCGCGTCCCCACGTCCCCGCGTCCCCGTGTCCCCTCGTCCCCGCGTCCCCATGTCCCCGTGTCCTCTTCTCTTACCTCTTCTAAACGGACTTCTACTCGTCCTTCTGGTGGTGTAAATTTAACTGCATTGGAGAGTAAATTCCACATGATTTGTTGCAGGCGATCGCCATCGCCTAAAACTTTGCCGATATCATTCAGCACTGTCTGAATTTCAATTGATTTGGCTTCTGCTGCTAAACGTACTGTTTCTTGTGCGGCGGCGATCGCAACTTTTAAATCCACTGCATGGAGATTTAAACTCAATTTACCTTGTAAAATCCGCGACACATCCAGTAGGTCTTCAATTAGTTGGGTTTGTAACTTGGCGTTGCGTTCAATTGTTTCTAAGGCACGGATTTTAGTTGCTTCGTCAAAGTTGCGGGTTCTGAGTAACTTTGACCAGCCTAAAATCGGATTCAGGGGAGTTCTCAATTCATGAGAAAGAACCGCCAGGAATTCATCTTTAATTCTATTGGCAGTCTCAGCTTGTGCCCGTGCGGTTTTTTCTGCTTCGTAAAGTTGAGCGCGGGCGATGGCTTGTCCGCATTGCTGCCCCAATGTCAACATAAATCTTTGGTTTTCTTCGTTAAAAGTTAGGGCAGTAGCAAAGCTAAATCCCAGTGCGCCAATGGCTTTTCCCTCTGCTATCAATGGTATGGAAGCCCAGGCATTATTACCAGTCAAAGCTATAGCGTCAATTAAGTTGGGATAATTTACCCTCAAAGCTGCGAGATTTTCTAAAAAAATCGGCTTCTTAGTTCTGACTGTTTCTGCAATTGGGGTAGGAGCAGTAATCGGAAAACTTTCCCAGGTATCTATAACTGATTCGGGATAGCCAGTTGCTTGCAGAACTTTCAAGGTAGTATTTCCTTGAATTAGTAAGACAACAGAACCGGCACAGGCTCCCAAGGCTGCAATTCCTTGATTCATCACCACATCAGCTACTTCTTTGGGGGTGAGGGCTTCTGAAAGGGCGGCGGTGATGCTTTGTAAAAGTACGGTACGATTGACTGACAGCTCAGCTGCTTGTTTTGCCTGTTGAGTTTCTTGGTAGAGTCTGGCATTATCAATAGCTGTGGCAGCACGACGAGCAATATCTTCTGCTAAAGCTAAGTCTGCTTGTTGGTAGCGGCGACCAGACTCGGCAGTAAAAAAGGAAATTGCCCCAAATAATTGCCCGCGAGAACGCACTGGAATCACCATTAAAGAATGAATATCCAGGCTTTGTAGCAATTGCAGATGCTCCTCATCTTGAGCCATCTGTAAAAGATGGAAGTTAGATAATTCGGGATAAAACACAGATATTCCTAACTTGAGCTGCTGTAAAAGCTGCTGTGTCCCGCCCTTTGGTGGATAATGTTGTTGGATTTTCTTTAAAATATCTTGTTTTGTTGGGTCGGCAATGGCGATGGTAATTTGTTTATTCGACCAATCTTCCTGAAAAACATCCACAATACACCAATCGGCTAGGGTAGGAACTGCTAAATTAGCCACATTAGCTAAGGTAATTTCATAATCCAACGAGGCAGCTAGTAGGGTGCTGGCTTCAACTAAAAACTGTTGACTGGCTTCAATTCGTTTGCGTTCGCTAATATCCTCGATAATTCCTAACGCATACTTGAGTTGTCCTTGACTATTCCAAACTGCTGATGAAGTGAGATTAACCCAAACAATGGAACCATCTTTGCGGAAGTAGCGTTTTTCTACGGAATAACCGTTAATTTCCTGTGCCAAAACTCGCCCAGCGTTTTGCCTATCAACTTCTAAGTCGTCAGGATGAGTAATTTGCTGAAAGTTCATTTGAATTAACTCATCATGGCTGTATCCAGTAATTTCAGACAATGCCGGATTAACCTGAAGAAATCGTCCATCCAAGGTTACCAAAGCAATGCCCACAGCAGCTTGGTTGAACATTGCCCGGAATCTTTCTTCACTTTCTCGCAAGGCAACTTCTGTTTGTTTTGCTACTGTGACATCTGCAAGAATTATCCCAATGCCCACAGTTTCGTCCATGCTATTGTTCACTGGGTAATAGTTGCCCAGCCAGTGTTCGTAACTTTCGGCTTGTCCTGGTGTCTGGGTGCTAATTTCGACATTCAACAGTGGTTCTCCAGTCTCCAACACCCGCTGTAACTGTACTTCCAATTCAGCCGCCATTTCTGGTAGTACTTCTTGAAATCTGCGTCCTAAATGTTCTTCTATGGTTAAACCGTTAATGTCAGCAAATACCTGATTAATGCGGATATATCGCAGTTGGCGGTCTAAAAAGCATACAGCAACGGGAGCAGCTGCTAGCAGGGCATCTAAAAGAGATAAAGATTCGGCATAATGGACTAAAGTTTGGTGAATGTCTTGATAAAGTCCGGCATTTTCCACCGCTAAGGCGGCACGATAGGCAATATCTCCTGCTAATGTCAAATCAGAGTGATGGTAGCGACGATTTGATTGGGTAGTGACAAAACTAATGCAGCCGAGTACTTGCCCTCCTGCGATTAGCGGCACAATCATCACAGATTTCATCCCCAATTGCCGAACCAGTTGTAAGTGTTCCTGGCTTTGAGTATTTGCTACTAATAGCGAGTCAGATATTTCTGTGATTAATTCACTTTGCCCAGTTTTCAGGACTTTAGTAATTGCACTCTTGGAATCTGGCAGATACTCCTGAAGTTTAGCTGCTAATTCGGCTTTCGATGGGTCTGCATAGGCAATGGGTAAGCGGCGAATGGAACCATCTTCATTGACAATATCAACGCTACACCAATCTGCTAGCTGGGGAACTGAAATTTTGGCAATTTGTTCTAAGGTTTGCTCGTAATCCAGGGAAGTAGAGAGTATACTGCTAACTTGGGCAATGTAGCGGAGTCTTTCTTGGGCCTGTTTCTGTTCTGTAATATCGAGAACAAAGAAAGCTCCTCGTTGGAGAGTCCCCTCAAAATGGCTAGCACCCATCAAAACTGGCAAGCGCAAGCCGTCTTTGCGGATATATTCTTTTTCAAAAGGAATACAAAAAGGGCTGTTTTCCAGTTGAATCAGTACTTGCTCATCGAGTGGTGTATACTCTGGTGGAGTCAAGTTTCGCCAGTTAAGTTGCCCAGAAAGTAATTCTGCACGAGAGTAACCCAACATATTTAATAAGGCATCATTGGCTTCTGTGATTTTGCCGTCTTTCTCCCAAAAGCCAATGCCAATCATATTCGATTCAACTACGGATCTAAACTTGGCTTCGCTTTCCCGTAATGCTTGCTCAGATTGCTTTTGCTGAGTGATATCAATTGATGTAATTCCTACTCCTAGCAACTGCCCATCCGCTAGACACACCGGATAATAGCTGACAATACCGTAACGATACACCCCTGGAGGATAAGTTTCACCGCTGATTTCCTGGTTAAGTAAAGGCTGTCTGGTTGCCATTACTCTCTCAAACACAGGCTCTACTTGCTCTGCCCAGTCCGGTAGCACTTCCCGAAAAGTGCGACCGAAATGTTGGCTCAGTGGTACTCCATTGGTGGCTGCTAGAGCTTCATTAGCGTAAACATAGCGAAGTTCGGTATCGAGGAAAGCCAAGCCCACAGGTGAAGTACTCAACCAAGCATTAAGCAATGCTAAAGATTCATCTTTTTGTTGGACAGCTTGCTGAAGTTCTGTCTGTAATTTCGTCTTTTCTTGTTCTGCTTGCTGGCGTTCGGTAATGTTCACAGCCACACAAGTAACACCATGAATGCAATCATCTGCATCCTTTAGCGGTTCAATGAGCAAATCATAGTAATGGTTTTCTCCACACAGTGGCAAACAAACTTCTTCACGGGTGGAAATACCTGTTTTTAATACTCTTTCCTTGATTGCTGTTAATTTTTCTGCCACTGAGTCGGGAAATAAATCAGCATCAGACTTACCCAGGATTTCTAGTGTCGTGTCTCCACCTTGAGGATTATGAATCCACTGATATCGCAAATTGCGATCTTGCTGAAAGATTATAATATCTGAACTGCTCAAGGCTAGGCGGAATCTTTCTTCAGAGACTTTAAGCTTTCGTAAATTGATATCGGCTCCTTTTTCAGCAGTTTTTAATGCCTCGGATAAGACACTAAAAAGCAACCCCTGTATTGCAAACAACCCAATTCGCACACAATTGGATGTATCAAAACTCAACTGAAAAACAGGGGGCAAAAAGAAGTAATTGCTCAGTAGTACAGATAGGAGAGTTGCTAACAGCCCTGATTTCAAACCTCCATACCAAGCACTCACCATTACAGCGCTAAAAAATAGTAGAAAAGGAGTTCCACTCATGCTTAGCCAAGGGTCTAGCACCAGCATTAACACTAATGCCAGTGCCACATTTAATACAGAAATGCCATAACGCAGTAATTGTGAATAATGAATATGGAACATGAAAATGTTTAAAAACAACCAATACTTATTGCACAGGCTGTATACAACCTAAGCGAGTTTGCAAATTTTAGGAAGTGATCTCTAGATAGATTTTTATTGTATGGAAAAACTTCTCTCTTTAGAAGAGAATTCTGAGATGATGTAGTCCTTGTTAAAAATTTATGATTAATCTTCTCTATTAAAATTAAAAAAGGTAGTTATCCAAATTCATCTGAAAATTGCTCGAATAAAATCTGCTGATGGTTTGTTTAAGTAGATTGAGGCAAACATTTTTGGTTGGAAGAAGGCAGGAGGTATGAAGGGAGAAAATTTGAGTTTATTTGATTTTTCTTAACATAGTTTTGTTTTTTCACACCGTTTCCACTCCTTCAAGGAGTGGGTTTACCGTCGCTTTTGATAAATATAAAGTGTTACTTGCCAGAAGTGCTTCTGCTGTTTGGCGATCCAGAGGTTGGGAGAATAGGTAACCTTGACCCAATTCGCATCCTAGCTGCTGTAACCATTGAAGTTGCTGTGGTGTCTCAATACCTTCTGCAACCACACCTAATCCCAGTTGATTGCTCAAAGCAATGATGGTACTGACAACTTGGTAATTACGGTTTCCTTCTTGCATCTGGCTGACAAAGGAGCGATCGATTTTTAAATTATCGGTGGGTAAGCGATGGAGATAATTGAGTGATGAATAACCAGTACCAAAATCATCAATACTAATTTGAAGTTTTCTGGCTTTTAACTCGGTTAATAAATGAATTGTCTGACTAATATTTTCAATGAGCATACTCTCAGTAATTTCTAAGACTATGGAATCCCCTGTTAAATTTGTTTGGTTTAGGATGCCATCGATGTCTTCAATTAAACTCGGTTGGCGAATATCTTGAGCTGAAAGATTAATACTCATCTTGAGCGGTAAATGAGTAGTAAAGTTTTTTTTCCAGGTTGCCAGTTGTTGACAAGCTGTGTAGAGCATCCAGCGATCGATTTGCACAATGAGTCCGGTTTCTTCAGCGATCGCCATAAATTCCCTGGGCAAAACAAACCCGCGGGTGGGGTGTTGCCAGCGCACCAATGCTTCAAATCCAATCAACCGCCCTGCTTGGGGTTGACTTTGCTTGTTGTCAGCATCACCAAGGAGATCGATAATCGGCTGGTAGTAAATGGCAAATTCTTCTCGTTCTAAAGCTTTACGGATATCAGTTTCTAAAGTCAGCCGATTTACTGCTTGGGTGTGCATTTTGACATCAAAAATTTTGTACGAACTTCTTTCCTGAGCTTTGGCTCGATACATAGCAATATCGGCATCCCGCAGCAAATCGGAGGCTTGACAATAATCGTTTGTTCCTAAAACAATGCCGATGCTTGTACTGATAACTACCTCAGCATCATTCAGTATCAACGGTGTTTGAAAATCTTTGAGGATACGCTCGGTAATTTGAATGGCTTTTTCAATCCCAGGAATATCTTCTAGCAAAATGACAAATTCGTCACCGCCAATGCGAGCAACTAAATCAACTTCCCGTAAATGAGCTTTGAGCTTTTGAGCAATATCCTTGAGTAGTTGGTCTCCAGCTAAGTGTCCTAAACTGTCATTAATCACTTTAAATCGGTCTAGATCTAGAAACAAAACTGCATAACGATAACTTTCTACTCGTTTAGCTCGGTTAATGGCTAGTTCCAGCCTTTCCACCAAAAGTGTCCGATTTGGTAAATCCGTTAATGGATCGTGCAAAGCATTGTGGATAATCAACTCTTGTGCTTGTTTTTTCTCCGTCACATCCAATAAAACACCATACCAAACAATATCCCCGTTTTCTCGACACTCAGGACGAGCATTTGTCTGTACCCATTTGAGTTTGCCAGAAGGTGTTACTAATCGCCATTCGTAAGAAAATGGTTTTAAATTTTGAGCGCTTTCTTTGGCGACTGTATAAAATTCTCTGCGGTCATCAATATGAATTTGTTCAAAGCAAAGAGAAGCATTTGCTAAAACTCGATGTGGCGTTAACTCTAAAAGATCCAGACAACCCAAACTGATATACTCAAAGACAGTAGAACCATCGCAATGGTATACAAAGCTGTAAATCATTCCGGGTATGTTAGATGCTAATGTTTGTAACAGCTTTTGGGCTTGTTTGCGCTCTGCTCTTACCTGTGCATCCCGAAGTTCTCGACGCACTGCCTCTGGCAATCGATTTAAGTTATCCTTCATCACATAATCATGCGCGCCGGCTTTCATCATTTCCACAGCCAACACTTCGCCAATGGTGCCGGAAACTAAAATAAAAGGAATATCTTTTTGACTTTGCTTGGCTATTTCCAAAGCCGCAGGAGCATTAAATCCTGGCAATCGGTAATCGGAAATCATTACATCCCAGCTAGCACTATTGAGAGCTGCAACTAGCTCTGGGGCTGTTTGGACGCGCTGCCAGATTGGATTGAAACCACCACGACGTAATTCACTGAGAACTAACACGGCATCAGCCTCGGAATCTTCAACAATCAGGACGTTCAAGGTTTCACTCATCCTACAATCTCCTTAGTAACCCATCGACTAATCCCACAATATTTGCTTTGAAATTTTTCTGAAAATTCCTCCAGTATTGGTAAATGAGTTAATCGGGTTTGGTTATTGTATAATCAACTTTGTGAATTAATTCTTTGGGAATTTCAAATTGCCGATTTCAGATTTTCTTAGGTTTTTGGGTTTGAAATTTATTCTAGATTTAAATTTTCTGGTTCTGAAACTATTTTTAAATTTGAAATTGAGAATTATTCTAGTTAAACTTGAAAATTCAAAATCTAAAATTCCGATCGACCAGGCTTTGTCCTTCTGTGTAATATTTGCAGGCGGTTAAGCTATGCTGGAAATTCCTGAATATCAAATTCGGACAAAAATCCATGAAAGTATTAATTCACGTGTTTACAGAGGAATTCATGAACCGGATGGTTTGCCTGTAATCTTCAAAGTTTTGAAGAAAGACTACCCCACACCAGAAGAAATTACGCGCTATAAGCTGGAATACGAAATTACACGCAGTTTATCATTGGCAGGTGTGATTCAGGCTTATGATTTCCAACAATATCAAAATACTTTTATACTCATTTTGGAGGATTTTGGCGGAGAGTCTTTAGCAAAAATTATCACTACTAGAAAATTTACCTTAACACAGTTTATTAAATTAGCGATTCAGATAACTCAGAGTTTATCCGAAATTCATAGTGCAAATATTATTCATAAAGATATTAATCCCTCAAATATTGTTTTTAATCTCGAAACACAACAGCTAAAAATTATTGATTTTGGAATTTCAACTGACTTATCGCGCGAGACTTTAACTATTAAAAATCCCACAGTCCTAGAGGGAACATTAGCTTACATGTCTCCAGAGCAAACAGGTAGAATGAACCGTTCCCTGGACTATCGAACTGATTTTTACTCTCTAGGTGCTACTTTCTATCAGCTGTTGACCAATCGATTGCCTTTTGAATCCAGCGATGCCCTGGAATTAATTCATTATCACCTAGCTTTAGAATCCGTTCCACCCCATTTTATTGACCCAGATATTCCGGTGATGGTTTCAGAAATTGTCCAAAAACTGTTAGCCAAGACAGCAGAAGAACGCTATCAAAGTGCCTGGGGAATTAAAACTGATTTAGAAGAGTGTCTCCAGCAGCTACAACACACCGGAGTTATCAAGTCTTTTTTGCTAGGAAAACAAGATATTTCTGACAAGTTTCAGATTCCAGAAAAACTCTATGGCAGACAAAGGGAGGTGGAGAGATTATTAGCGGCATTTCAAGGAGTGGCAGGCCGCCTGGGGATGGACGCGTCTGATGGGCAAGTTGAACTGATGCTGATTGGGGGATATTCCGGTATTGGCAAGTCAGTTTTGGTACAGGAAATTTCTCAGCTAATTACAGAACAACGAGGCTACTTGATTGCTGGGAAATTTGACCAGTATCAGCGCCATATTCCTTACTATGCCATTGCCCAAGCTTTTGAGTCATTAATCAAACAATTACTGACTGAAGATCGAGAACAACTATGTCATTGGCACGAGCATCTTTTAGCTGCCCTTGGTGCCAACGGTAAAGTCATTACCCAGGTAATTCCAGCATTGGAGTTGATTGTGGGTAGCCAACCAGACGTAGCTGTTTTGCCGCCAATGGAAGCCCAACATCGTTTTCAGCAAGTTTTCCAAAATTTCATCGGCGTTTTTAGCCGTTGGCAACATCCTTTAGTAATTTTTTTGGACGATCTTCAGTGGGTAGATAATGCCTCCTTGCAGCTAATTGAATTACTAGCCACTGCCACCAGAGGGCAATCTTTATTGTTAATTGGGGCATACCGAGATAACGAGGTAAATCCCAGCCATCCTTTGATGCGGATGGTGAAGCAAATCCGCGAAACTGGAGGAGTAGTAAATCAAGTTTATTTGTCACCCTTAACTCTCGCTGACATCAATCAATTAATCGCCGATACATTGCATTGTCAGCTGGGAGATTCTCTGTTGTTAGCAGAACTAGTACAACTAAAAACTGGTGGCAATCCCTTTTTCATGAATGAATTTTTGAAATCTCTTTATGCTGAGGGGCTATTAAAATTCCATTACCAAACTAAAAAATGGCAATGGTCGATGGAGGAAATTCAGCAGCGGCAAATTACGGACAATGTTGTAGATTTGATGGCTTTGAAAATTCAAAAGCTGAACAAACGGACACAGCAAGTTTTACAGCTAGCAGCCTGCATTGGTAACTGTTTCGATTTGTCAACTCTGACATTGACCGCCCAATTATCCCAGCGAGAAACTGCCCAGGCTTTAGAAATAGCGATCGCCCAAGGTTTGATTATACCTTTGAGCAATGCCCACAAATCAGTAGTATTAGGTATACCACTAACAGCCGACTCGCCTCCAATAAAATACAAGTTTGCCCACGATCGCATCCAACAAGCTGCCTATTCCCTAATTCCCCAAGCCCAACAGTGCAACGTCCATTGGCAACTAGGACAGTGCTTGTTGCAAATAACTCCCCCACAACAGTTAGAGTACAAAATTTTTGATATCACCAACCAATTAAACCTGGGGAAAAAACTCATCGAAAATCAATCCCAGCAAGATAAATTGTCTCGGTTAAACCTCATGGCAGGAGAAAAAGCCAAAGCATCAGCCGCTTATGACGCTGCTTGGCGATATTTGCAAATTGCTTTGGATCTCCTAACAACGGATAGTTGGCAAATAAATTGTGACTTCACCCTCAGCGTATATAATGCCACCACAGAAGCAGCTTATCTCAGTGGCAATTTTCAGCAAGTAGAGCCTTTATTCCAAGAAGTACTGCATCACACAACAACCTTACTAGCCAGGTTAAAAGTTTACGATGTCAAAATTCAGACTTGTGTGGCAGAAAATAAATTACTAGAGGCCATTCAAATTGGTTTAGAGTTACTCCAACAATTAGGAATTCATCTCCCCATTGCCCCAAGCCTTGGGGATGTTCAGCAAGCACTAAAGGAAACTGCCTCTCAATTGGCAAACAGACGCATTGAAGATTTGGTTGACCTGCCAATCATGTCCCAGCCAGAAATCCTGGCGGCAATGCAGCTTTTAGCAAGGATGTGTGCATCAGCTTATTTGGCAGTACCTCCCTTATTTCTACTGATTGTACTCAAAATGGTAGATTTACTGATTGAGTACGGAAATATGACCTTGGCTTCCTTTGCCTATGCTGCCTATGGAATTATTCTGTGTGGAGTCGTCTTTGACATTGAAGCAGGGTATCAATTTGGTCAACTGGCTTTAAGTCTGCTGGGCCCAGATACCAAAGCCATTCAAGCCAGAACCTTGTTTGCGGTGAGCAATCAAATTAACGTTTGGAAGACACACCTGAAAAACAGCCTCAAACTCCTCCAGGATTGCTATCAAATTGGTCTTGAGCAAGGCGATTTAGAATTTGCTGGTTACGCCGCCATGTATGTTTGTGGTTATTCATTGGCCATCGGCGAACCTCTCCCTGAACTTCAGCAACATTTGACTAGTTATACTCAAGCAGTAAAACAAATCAAGCATTCGGCTGGCATCGATTTTGTAGAAATTTGCTCCCAGACTGTTTTGAATTTGGTTGAAGAAGTTGCCGATGCTGGGATGCTGTCTGGTGAAGCTTTTGATGAAGCAACTAGGCTACCACAGATGCAACAAACGAACTTTCATGCAGGTTTGTTTTATTTTTACCTGAATAAATTATTTCTCTGTTACTTATTTGGCAATGCCAATCAGGCCATGTGTGCCGAAAACGAATCTTTGTTACAATTTCCCACGACAAACCATGCCTTAGCCAATGCAGTCCTGGCCAAAGAATATTTACCAGCCATGACGGGAGCGGCTTTAGTTGCCATCTTTAGCTTCTACGATTCTCTATGCCGACTGGCGGTGTATTGCGACACAGACACAGCAACACAATGCCAATTGCTGGAACAAGTGGCAGAAAATCAAGCAAAAATGCAAAATTGGGCGCACCATGCCCCGATGAACTATTTACACAAGTGGTACTTAGTAGAAGCAGAACGACATCGGGTATTGGGTGAAGTAGTTCCAGCAATGGACGCCTACGATCGCGCCATCGCCTTAGCCAGAGAAAATCAATATCTGCAAGAAGAAGCTTTAGCAAAGGAACTGGCAGCAAAGTTTTATTTAGCACAAAACCGCATTATCATCGCCAAAGCTTATTTGCAAGAAGCGAAGTACGCTTATCTAAAGTGGGGAGCAACCGCGAAAGTGCAAAATCTGGAAAAACAGTATCCCCAACTGTTAGAAGTGTACTTGCCAACAACTGAAGTCCGACAAATTAACGTCACAGAATCAGCAGCAACGAAGTTAGCAGCACTGGATTTAGAAACAGTGTTGAAAGCCTCCCAAGCGATCGCCAGTGAAATTGTATTAGATCGACTCCTGGCAAAACTGATGACAATTTTAATTGAAAATGCCGGGGCGCAAACAGGTTATCTAATTTTACCCACAGAAGGCCAATGGCGCATTGAGGCGATGAAATCCATTGGCGAGAATCAAGCCACTTTACAATCAAAAGACAGTAATCCTGATTTACCCACCGCCTTAATCAACTACGTGGCTCACACCAAGGAAAGCATCGTCCTCGATCGTGCTGCTGCTGAAGGCAACTTTCAGTCCGAACCTTGGATTGCCCTACGTCAATCGAAATCAATTCTTTGTACTCCGCTGTTGAACCACGGAAAACTAACAGGAATTGTGCTTTTAGAAAACAATCTGATCGCCAAGGCATTTACTCCAGAGCGCATTCAAGTGTTGCACCTGTTGTTTACTCAGGCAGCTATTTCCATTGATAATGCCCGTTTATTAAAGCAGCAAGCAGAAATGAACGCATCCCTACGGGCTGAAATTGCCGATCGCCAACGGGCCCAAAAAGACCGCGATCGCTTAATGTCGATGCTGGAAGCCACCAGCGACTACGTTGGCATGGCAGACTCACTCGGCAATATGCTCTGGAATAACACTCAGTTACGCAAACTGCGCGGTATTTCTCTCGATACAGACCTTTCCACCTTGAAGATCTCCGACTACCATCCCCAATGGGCACTAGAAATTCTGCAAAATCAGGGCATTCCCACGGCAATTAGAGACGGGACTTGGGTTGGTGAAATTGCTTTGCTGGCCAGTGATGGCAGAGAAATTCCAGTTTCCCAAATGGTTATTGCTCACAAAGCAACAGATGGTAGCGTGGAATATTTTTCTACCATCGTCCGGGATATCAGTGAGGCGAAGCTGCGAGAAGCGGAATTAACAAGAGCAGAAACAACACTGAAAAATTTGGTGATGGGAACAGCTGCGGTTACAGGACAAGATTTTTTTCCGGCTTTGGTTCATCATATTGCCGCAGCCTTGCACGTCCCCTATGCCCTGGTAACTGAATTAGTAGAAGGCAAACTCAAAGCTTTGGCTTTTTGGGCGCATGGCGCATTGCAACCAGAAATATCGTATTTTCCAGCGCGTACACCATGCGAATTTGCTTTGAAATACGGATTGTTTTACTGTGAAAGCTGCCTTCAGCAATTTTTCCCAGAAGACTTAGACTTGGTAACAATGCAGGCAGATAGTTATCTGGGTATTTCCTTAAAAAATGCCAACGGCGAACCCATTGGTAATCTTTGCATTCTCGACGTGCGACCACTATCAGATCGGCGACGAATAGAAATTATTGTAGAGGTGTTTGCCGCACGGGCAGCAGCAGAATTAGAGCGCAAAAGGGCCATTGATGCTCTGCACCAACTCAACCAATCTTTAGAAATGAGAGTCAAACAACGAACTGCCCAACTAGAAACTGCTAACAAAGCTTTGGAAGCATTTTCTTATTCAGTTTCCCATGATTTGCGGGCACCGTTGCGGGCCATCGATGGCTTTTCGAGAATGATGCAGGAAGATTACGGCCAGCAACTCGATGCCGAAGGCAATCGTTACTTGAAAGTGATCCGCGACAATGCCAAACGCATGGGTGAATTAATCGATGATTTGTTGACTTTATCTCGTTTCGATCGCAAAGAAATTTCGCGACAGCCAGTGTTTGCCAATGAAATTATTCAAATGGCACTCAATGATTTAGCCCCGGATTGGTCTGGTCGTGAAATTGAATTTACCATCGCCGATTTACCTGTATGTCTAGCCGATGCTTCCCTGCTCAAACAAGTTTGGCTCAACCTCTTATCCAATGCCATCAAGTACACCCGCTACAAACCCCTTGCCTGCATTGAAGTAGGTTATCAGAGGATTGATGGCGAAGGAGTGTACTTTATCAAAGATAATGGAGCAGGATTTGATATGCGCTATGCCGATAATTTGTTTGGGGTCTTCCAACGCCTGCATCGAGAAGAAGAATTTGAAGGTACTGGTATTGGATTGGCCATCGTGCAACGCATTATTAAACGTCACGGAGGGCGCATCTGGGCCCAAGCACAGAGCGATCGAGGCGCGACCTTTTATTTCACGCTTCCCAATAACTAACCCATGATTTATCAACCGAGCCATCGCTCCACTGAACAATCTTCTGAGCAACCAATTTCCATCCTCCTAGTGGAAGATAATCCCACTGATGCAGAATTAACTATTCGGGCATTGCGTCGCGGCAGAATTGGCGATCGAATTCAACTGCTTGAGGACGGAGCAGCAGCTCTAGATTTTATTTTTTGCCAAGGAAACTATGCCCACCGCACCATCACCAATCAACCCAAAGTCATTTTGCTGGATTTGAAACTGCCAAAGGTAAGCGGATTACAAGTATTGCGGCAACTCAAATCCGATCCACGCACACAAATGATTCCGATTGTAGTCCTCACCTCTTCCGCTGAAGAACGAGACATGATCGAGAGTTACCAATTTGGGGTAAATAGTTACATCGTCAAACCTGTGGATTTTGAACAATTCAACCAAGCAGTCCAACAGCTTGGTTTTTACTGGGTCTTGTTTAATCAATTGCCTGTTTTATAAAACAGGGAATTCTGAGACGCTCTGACACAGAGAATTTTGAATCGTAAGTGATTACCCGAACTTGATA
>VFQR01001464.1_pt1 | contig 18112 bp, 17 predicted proteins | sample 3512321 | NCBI WGS metagenome assembly VFQR01 (sample SAMN10412374, study PRJNA504923) | tailings metagenome | isolation source: Relicate 3 Philex TSF1 revegetated site | place: Philippines: Tuba, Benguet | collected 2017-08-29
GGGACATGGACGGTCTGAAGTCCGGCGTGCAGGGCGCGCTTGGGCTTGAGCTGCCCATCGACCAGTGGGGCAAGGAAGAGGGCATAGCCGATCAGGAAGTGCGCGAACGCATTACGCGCGAGGCCGACGAGATCATGGCCGCCAAGGCCGCGAAATACGGCCCCGAGATCATGCGCTACGTGGAGAAATCGATCCTGCTGCAGACGCTCGATCATCTCTGGCGCGAACATCTCGTCATGCTCGAACACCTCCGGCAGGTGATCGGCTTCCGCGGTTACGCCCAGCGCGACCCTCTGCAGGAATACAAATCCGAAGCGTTCCAGTTGTTCGACCAGTTGCTCACGCGCCTACGCGAGGGGGTCACCACGCAACTGATGCGCGTCGAGATCGTGTCCTCACCGCCCACGATGAACGAGCTTCCGCCGATGGAAGGCCATCACATCAATCCCAATACGGGCGAAGATGAAATGGCGCTTGCGTCCGTATCGGCATCGGGCGAGCACGCCGCCCCCGTTGCGCGTAATGCGAATGACCCTTCGACCTGGGGCAAGGTGGGGCGCAATGAAGTTTGCCCCTGCGGTTCCGGCAAGAAATACAAGCAGTGTCACGGACGCCTCGCCTGAACGGCGAGGGTCCGGCCGCTTGGGCCGCCTACATCAATTGCTGAACGAGAAGCCGCCGGTCGACAGGATCGGCGAGGAGCCGGGCAGCGTCTGCGGCGATGCCGGACGCTGCTGAACAGGCGCAGGCCGCTGCGGCGGTAGCGGACGCTCTTCCTCGGCGGCATCGTTGCCGCCCAGACCGGCGGAGCGTGACCGCGACGTATTCGGCGGCGGGCTGAAAGCACTCTTGGACTTCGGCGCGGGCGTGCTTGCCGGTGTTGTCGCCGTGCGGCGCGGAGTGGCGGCAGTCGTTTCCGGCGCCGCCGTCGTAGCGACCGCGGAAGGCTGCTGGGCGGGCGCGGAGCGCACCGGGCTGCCGTATGCGAAAGCGGAATTGGTGCCGCCATCCTGGCCGGTCACGACCGGTGCCGCCGGAATATTCAGATTGGCAAGCATCGTGAACTCGCGGTCGTCCGACTGTTTCTTCGCAGCGACGAGCTTCGCGATGTCCGCCGGCACCTGATAGGCCGGGCACTGGCTCGTGGAACTGAACGGACGTGACGGATCGACGAGGCGGGCATTGAATACATAACGGCGGTCGCAAACATCGACCTTGAGCGCCGTCTTCGTCGTTTCGAAATGATCGCTGCCTTCCTTCAGCATCCGCCAGAAGGCGAGATGCGGATTTTTCCGGTGACGCGCCATGTTCTTGGCGGTCATGCGGAACGGATAGGCCTGCACCTGGAACGAGAGCTGGCCGCCGTCGAAGGCTTCACGCGCGAGCGCGAAGATTTCCGAAATCTGTTCGTCGGTCATCGCGTAGCAGCCGCGCGACGAGCAGTCGCCATGTACCATCAGGTGCGCGCCGGTGCGGTTGTGCGAACGGTCGAACTCGTTCGGGTAACCCATGTTGAAAGCGAGATGATAGCTGGAGCGCGGCTGCAGCAGTTCCGGCGTGATCGTGTAGAAACCTTCCGGTGCCTGCCGGTCGCCTTCCTTGATCTTCGGACCGAGTTCGCCGGACCAGCGGCAGATCGGATAGGTTTTCAGCAGCGCGTATTTTCCGTCGCGCGCCTGCTTCCAGACTTCAAGCTCGGACTCTTCCTTGTAGATGCGCAGCAGAATGGGCGAGCGCTTCTCCATGCCCTTCTGCTCGATCTGGGCGACCATTACCGGCGACAGTTCTTGCAGATGCTTCGGCCCGAAATTCGCGGCGATGGGTCCGCCCTCCGCAACGCAGCCGGCCAGCACGACGGCGGAAACCGCCGCGAGCAGGAAGCCTCTGGCTCCATTGCGGAATTTACGGCTCAACGCGGAACTCCCGGACCCGTCTCTGAATGGCACCGTCATTGGCTAAAGCGTTACCCTTGACGACTGGTTACCGCAAGAACCGGAGACAATCCGGCGCGGCCCTTTTGGGATTGGGTGAATCGCCCCGATTCCCGTCGATTTTCAGAGTTTACGGCCAATTGCGAGGAATTTTTGTTGCCGCCGGGAGCGGATTTCCTCGCGGGAGAGTGATTTCAGCCGTTCCAGCGAATTGGCGATCGCGTCTCCCGCGGCGGCAATTGTGGCATCCGGGTGACGATGGGCGCCGCCGGCGGGTTCCGGCACGACGAGATCCACCACGCCGAATTTTTCCAGATCGCGGGCGGTAATTTTCATGTTGGTGGCCGCGTCCTGCGCCTTGGACGTGTCGCGCCACAGGATCGAGGCGGCCCCTTCCGGCGAAATCACGCTGTAGATGGAGTGCTCCAGCATGATGACCGTGTTGGCCGTGGCAATCGCAATCGCTCCACCCGAACCGCCTTCGCCGATGATGAGCGCAACGTTCGGCACGCCGAGTGCGAGACACGCATCGGTCGAACGCGCGATCGCTTCCGCCTGCCCGCGCGCTTCCGCATCGATGCCGGGATAGGCACCCGCGGTATCGACGAGCGAAATCACCGGAACATCGAAACGATCCGCAAGCTCCATCAGGCGCACGGCCTTGCGATAGCCTTCCGGCTTCGCCATGCCGAAATTGTGCTTGATGCGCGCTTCCGTGGTCGAACCCTTTTCGTGGCCAAGCACGCAGACGCTCGCGCCGCGAAAGCGCCCGAAGCCGCCGATGATCGCTTCGTCCTCGCCGAATTTCCTGTCGCCCGCGAGCGGGGTGAAGTCGGTGAAGAGCTTGGCCACGTAATCGGAGAAATGCGGCCGCTGCGGATGCCGCGCGACCTGCGTTTTCTGCCAGGGCGTCAGGCTGGAATAGAGCTGTGAGAGCGTTTCCTTCGCTTTGGATTCCAGCCGTTCGACTTCCTCATCGACGGAAACGGGCTCCCCGCCGGCACCGACGGCACGCAATTCCTCGAGCTTGGCTTCAAGCTCGGCAACGGGTTTTTCAAAATCGAGATATGTGCGCATTGACTGACAGGATGGGAAACCGACCGCCCCTATATCAAGTCAATCGGGGGCAGGCAAAACCTTCAGTCATCTGTAAGGGGATGCAGGTCGCGCACAAGGCTTTTCAGGCGCTCGTCCAGCACATGCGTATAGACCTGCGTGGTGGAGACATCCGCATGGCCGAGCAGCGCCTGCACCACGCGCAGATCGGCGCCATTGGCGAGCAAATGACTGGCAAAAGCGTGCCGCAGCACATGCGGGCTCATCTTGCGAGGCTCGATCCCGGCCGCTTGCGCCAGCGACTTCAACTCGCGCGCCGCGTGCTGCCGGGTCAGATGCCCGCTTTGCCCGAATGAAGGGAAAAGCCAGCGCGCGCCTTGTGCACGCGGGTCTTCCCTCGTCTTCAGATATTCCTTCATCGCCTTGCGGGCGGCTTCGCCGAGCGGAACGAGCCGTTCCTTTTTTCCCTTCCCGCGCACCGTGATCGTTTCGCCATCGGCATGCGCGGCCGATGATGGCAGCGCGATCAGTTCGGAAACACGCAGACCGGTCGCGTAGAGAACTTCCAGCAGGCAAACGAGCCGCGATGCGCGCACGCGCTCTGCATAAGGCGCATCTTCCTTGCGTGCGGCGGCATGCGCGGTGTCGAGGAGCCGCGTCACTTCATCGACAGTGAGAATTTTCGGCAACGGCCGCCCGCGCCGCGGTCCTTCCAGCACGGCCGCCGGATCGTCCTTGCGTTTTCCTTCCGCATACAGGAAGCGATGCAGTTGGCGCACGGCGGAAAGCCTGCGCGCGACCGATGTTGCGGCGAGATGTTTTTTCGCGAGCTGCGCGAGATAGGCGCGGATCGTGTCGGTGGTCGCGGTTTCGGCGCTTGACGATTTCGAACCGAGAAAATCCGCGTAGTCCTCAAGATCGCGCCGGTACGCATCGAGCGTGTTGGCGCTCGCACCCCGCTCCGTCGCCATCATGTCGAGGAAGAGTTCGACCGGCTGGGCGGGTTTGCGGCGGGCCATCGCGGTTTACTTCCCGATCCGGTCGGACGGAATGGTGATCGTGATTTCCCGCGTCTCCGGCTGGATCAGATTCGCGAGCGACCAAATGCCGGCGAAGACGAGGCCGGCAAGAATTCCGATGACGGTCAGCAGGCGAATCAGGCTCGGCATCGATTGGGTTCCGCGTTCTTTTCGCTCTTTTATAAATGCGTTCGCGTTAACAAACACCCGTTTCGTCATGACGGATACGGCCGCGCGACGCAATTGCGTCCGCGTCTTCGTCATCCTTGCGTCTCCCAAAAAGGAGGCGCGGGACGCCGGGGACTGCCGGTCCCCACGGTGCTGTGTGTGTGAAAGAGAAAACACACAGCAGGCCTTCAAACCGCAGGTGCCGGAAAGTTTCCCGGCGTCCCACGCGCGGTGTTTGAGGCTTGCTCCTTGAACCCCCCGGTGGACGTACCGTTTCTATCCACCGCTCGGGCCGGTATTCAGGCCAGTGACGCGCGGCAGGCGCGCCAGGAATTCAAGGCTTGGGCCGCTCGCGCCGCGAGTGCGTTACGCCCGCGACGAGGCCACCGCTCCCGGTCCGCAACGTGGCCACGCATGCCACGCCGCCCTCGTGAACCGGGACGCAGCGGATATATGCGCGTCCGGACGGGGGGGGGATAAGTTTTCGCAAAAGCCCGGAATTGCTGCCTGCCGAGAGCCGCCAACGGGGATAAGCATCGTTAAGAAGAAGCAATTGCCCGCCACATCCCATGCTGTAGGTTCCGGCCATCATGGAGCCAGGCACCCCCATCGACGCCGCAAGCACCGCGGATAATCAGGGCGACAGCGCAAAGGCGCTGCGTTCACGCCTCGGCGCGCGCTCCATACTGATCGTCGGCATGCCCGGTTCCGGCAAGAGTTCGATCGGCCGCCGCCTCGCGCCCAAGCTCGGCCTCGATTTTTTCGACGCCGATGCGGAGATCATCAAGGCCGCGAACGGCATGACCATTCCGGAAATTTTCGCGAAGCACGGCGAGGCGGAATTCCGCTCGCTGGAAGCGCGCGTGATTGGCCGCCTGCTCGACGCCCGCTCCTCCGTGATCGCGACCGGCGGCGGCGCATTCATGAATCCGGATACGCGGGCCGCCGCGAAGAAAAAATCCGTTTCGATCTGGCTGAAGGCGGACATTCCGATCCTGCTGCGCCGGGTGAAGCGCAAGAACGACCGTCCGCTGCTGCGCGGCGACGATCCGGAAAGCGTGCTCAAGCGCCTGCTCTCGGAGCGCGAGCATACCTACGCGGAAGCCGATATCGTCATCGTCTCGCGCGAAGGGCCGCATGAGGCGGTGGTCGACGAAATCACCGACAATCTCGACCGCTGGCTGGCATCGCGCGAGGAAGAGGCAGGCAAATGAACGTGGCCCTGCAACAGAAGAACGCGCGCACCGTGCCCGTATCGCTCGGCGAGCGCAGCTATGAAATCCTGATCGGCCCCGGTGTCATCGACGCGGCGGGTGAGCGGATCGCGAAGCTTCGCCCCGGCGCATCGGTCGTGATCGTGACCGACGAACAGGTGGGGCCGCTGCATCTCGCGCGGCTGGAAAAATCGCTCGCCGCCGCCGGCATCCGTGTCGCGAAGACAGCGATCCCGGCGGGCGAAAGCTCCAAGAGCTACGCGATGCTGCAACGTGTGGTCGATGAAGTCCTTGCTTCGAAGATTGAACGTGGCGATCTCGTCATCGCGCTCGGTGGCGGAGTTGTGGGCGATCTCGCGGGTTTTGCCGCCGCGGTCGCGCGCCGCGGCGTCGACTTCGTGCAGATTCCGACGAGCCTCCTGGCACAAGTGGATTCCTCCGTCGGCGGCAAGACCGGCATCAACAGCCCGCACGGAAAAAATCTGGTCGGCGCATTTCATCAGCCGGTGCTGGTGCTCGCCGATACGAGTTTGCTCGACACGCTGCCGGAACGGCAGTTCCGCGCGGGTTATGCCGAGGTCGCCAAATACGGGCTAATCAACGACGCCGATTTCTTCGCCTGGCTGGAGGAGAACTGGCGCGAAGTCTTCAAGGGTGGCGATGCCCGCATCGAAGCGATTGCCAAAAGCTGCCAGTCGAAAGCCGCCATCGTCGGACGCGACGAGCGCGAGAGCGGCGAGCGCGCGCTGCTCAATCTCGGCCATACATTCGGTCACGCACTGGAAGCGGCGACCGGATTTTCCAGCCGCCTGCTGCATGGCGAGGGTGTTGGACTCGGCATGGTGCTCGCGTTCAAGCTTTCCGCGCGGCTCGGACTGTGCATGGACGCCGATGCGGCCCGCGTCGAAAAGCATCTCGCCGCCGTGGGCCTGCCGACAAGGCTTTCGCAGGTTTCCGGCGGGTTGCCGGACGCCGGAAAACTCGTCGAACTGATGGGGCAGGATAAAAAAGTCCGGCGCGGTGCCTTGGTGTTCATTCTCGCGCGCGGCATCGGCAAGGCGTTCATCGAGCCAAAGGTCGATCCGGAAATCGTGCGGAAACTTCTCGCGGACGAACTGGCTGCCTAGTTCAGGACCATGATCTCACGCTTAATCAGCTGGTTGTTCAGGGCCGCGAGCCAGGCGTTCCATGCGGTCAGGACATTCGCGCGCTGGACGCCGAGGCTCGTGGGCTTCAGCCGCAACGGCGCCTCCGCGCACGACGAACTGCGCGAGACGGTGAACGTGCTCCACCGCGAGGGCAGCGTCGTCAAATCCGACCGCGACATGCTCGGCGGCCTGCTCGACCTGAAAGAACTCGAAGTCGCGGATGTGATGCTCCATCGCACCGAAATGGTCGCGATCAACGCCGACGATCCGCCCGCGCGCATCGTCAACGAGGTGCTGGAATCGAAGTACAGCCGCATCCCGCTCTGGCGCGAAACACCCGACAACATCATCGGCATTTTGCACTCGAAGGATCTGATGCGCGCCTTGCAGATCGCGGGCGGCGATGTCGGCAAGATCGACATCGCAAAACTCGCGACCCCGCCCTGGTATGTCCCGATGACGCGGCCGGTGCCCGACCAGCTCAAGGCATTTCTTCGTCGCAAGACGCATTTCGCGCTCGTCGTCGACGAATACGGCGAGATGATGGGGCTGGTGACGCTCGAGGATATTTTCGAGGAAATCGTCGGCGATATTTCCGACGAACACGACGCGGCGATGAACGACGTCCGCCGCAACGCCGACGGCTCCTTCACCATCGACGGTGCGGCTCCCATCCGCGATCTCAACCGCGCGCTCGACTGGAAACTGCCGGATGCCGAAGCGACGACGGTGGCGGGCCTCGTCATTCACGAGGCGCGGCTCATTCCGGAACCGGGACAGACCTTCACGTTCCACGGCTACCGGTTTCAGGTACTGGCGAAGACGCGCAACCGCATCACGTCGCTGCGCGTGCTGCCGCTTGTCCGCAAGGATCAGCCGAAAACGGATAAGGCAGCCTGATTATTCGCCGGGCGCCTTCGCCTCGATCGCAAGCGCGTGCAGGCCAGCGTCGATTTCGTCCTTCATCAATGCATTGACGATGCGATGCCGGTCGATGCGGCTCTTGCCGCTGAAAGCGGCGGAGGTAACGCGCACGCGGATATGCGTCGTCTTTCCGGGAATATGACCAGAATGTCCGACATGCTGCCCGCTCTCGTCGATCACTTCGAGGCGAGCCGGTGCTAGGCCGCTTTGCAGGCTCTGTTGGATTCGTTCCACCGTACCCATATGAAGCGCATAGATCGGCGGCCCCGTTCGCGTCAACTTCGCGTCAAACTGTCGTTGTTAAGTTTTCGCCCGCCGCCTTGTTCGCCAACCCGCCCGCGCACATAATCCCGTCATGAAACTCGACTCACCGCTGTTCGACAAAATCCGCGTCAAGAAGGACAAGGATCGCCGCGCGAAGCGCGAGGCGCCGTCCTGCGAGTGGGCCGGCTGCAAGAAGCCGGGGCTTCACCGCGCGCCGAAGGGCCGCGGACAGGAAAACCAGTACTGGCGCTACTGCCTCGATCACGTGCGCGAGTACAACAACAACTACAATTATTTCGCGGGCCTTTCGGACGATGCGGTCACCGCATTCCAGAAGGACGCGCTTACCGGCAATCGCCCGACCTGGAAGATGGGCATGAACGCATCGCGCCGCGCGGGCGGCGGCGATGCCGCGACCGGCGGCTTTACGTTCAGCGATCCGTTCGACGTGGCCCAAAACATTGGCGGCTTCGAACGCGCGCAGCCCAGGCCCGAAGGCCGCGTGGTGCACAATGCCGAACGCAAGGCGTATGACGATCTGGGCCTGGATCCGGAAGCAACCCCGGTAGAGATCAAGAACCGCTTCAAGGAACTCGTGAAGCGCCACCACCCCGACGCCCATGGCGGCGACCGCACCTACGAGGAGCGGTTGAAGGTGGTCATTCAGGCCTACAACTACCTGAAAAGCTCCGGACGCTGCTGAACTAGGCGATTCGCGGAAGGCGGGAGTTATGTTGCCGCAGCCGCCCCGGGGCGCCCGGAATCGCGATTCCGCCAGTGTTCCCAGCGGCCTGATGGGTCTCGTGCCCCCGTTCCAAAGGGCGCTTCGTTTCTGCTAAATTGCACCTACATCCAGCACGACCTCAAAACAGACCGAACAGCCGCGTTCTGGCGATTCGGCCAACGGAGCGGCAATGACTACCGCCAATCAGGACGTAAACGGCCTCCCCGACATGAAGGTGTCGGTGCGTCAGGTCTTTGGCCTCGACGTGGACATGGACGTCCCCGCCTACTCAAAGCCGGAAGAGCACGTGCCGGATTCCGACCCGGACTATGTGTTCGACAAGGACACGACGCTGGCGATCCTGGCCGGCTTCGCGCACAACCGCCGCGTTCTGATCTCCGGCTATCACGGCACCGGCAAGTCTTCGCATGTGGAACAGGTCGCCTCGCGCCTGAACTGGCCGTGCATCCGCGTGAACCTCGACAGTCACATCAGCCGCGTCGACCTCGTCGGCAAGGACGCGATCGTGCTGAAGGACGGCAAGCAGGTCACCGAATTCCGCGACGGCATTTTGCCGTGGGCGCTCCAGCACAACATCGCGCTCTGCTTCGACGAATATGACGCGGGCCGCCCGGACGTGATGTTCGTGATCCAGCGCGTGCTGGAAGTTTCCGGCCGCCTGACGCTGCTCGACCAGAACAAGGTGATCCGTCCGCATCCGGCGTTCCGCCTGTTCGCGACCGCCAACACCATCGGACTTGGCGACACGACCGGCCTCTATCACGGCACCCAGCAGATCAACCAAGGCCAGATGGACCGCTGGTCGATAGTGACCACGCTCAACTACCTGCCGCACGACAAGGAAGTCGACATCGTGCTGGCGAAGAATCCGAAATACCGCACGACCGAAGGCCGCGAGACGATCTCCAAGATGGTCCGCGTCGCAGATCTCACGCGTTCGGCTTTTGTGAACGGCGATCTCTCCACCGTGATGAGCCCGCGCACGGTCATCACCTGGGCGGAGAACTCCGAAATCTTCAACGATGTGGGTTTTGCGTTTCGCGTGACCTTCCTCAACAAATGCGATGAACTCGAGCGTCCGCTGGTCGCCGAGTTCTATCAGCGCAGCTTCGGCCGCGACCTGCCCGAATCCACGGTAAACGTCGCGCTGTCCTGACGAATGTCGATTCCGAACTCGGGAAAAGGCAAAGCATCGGAGCCGCCGGCGGAACCGTTCAAGCGCGCGGTCGCCGGGTGCGCGCGCGCGATTGCCGGCAAGCCCGAACTCGAAGTCGCCTTCGCCGCCGAACGTCCAGCCCTCACCCCCGACCGCATCAAGCTGCCCGAACCGCCGCGCCGCATGAGCAAGACCGACGCCGCGATCCTGCGCGGGCACGCGGATTCGATGGCGTTGCGCCTCGCCTGCCATAACCCGTCGATCCACCGCCGGATGCTGCCGGAGGGCAGCACCGCACGCGCCGTGTTCGAGGCGGTGGAGCAGGCGCGCGTCGAGGCCATCGGCTCCCGCCGCATGAGCGGTGTCGCCGCCAATCTCAGCGCGATGCTCGAGGACAAATATCATCGCGGCTTTCAGGACATCACCGACCGCGCCGATGCGCCGATCGAGGAAGCGGTGGCGATGATGGTGCGTCAGCGCCTCACCGGACAGGAGCCGCCCGCAGCCGCAAAAAAGATCGTCGATCTCTGGCGCGAATTCATCGAAACGCGCGCGAGCCGCGAGCTCGATCGTCTGGGTGAAGAGATCGAGGACCAGCGCGCCTTCGCCGAGGGGATCCGCGAACTTCTGACTTCGCTTGAAATGGGCGAAGATCAAGCCTTCGACCGGGAAGAAGATTCCGGCGAGGAAGACGAATCCCAGGGCGAACAGCAGGCAAGCGAACAGGGCAACGCGGAAACCGACGAAGCGCAGGACGGAGAGTCGAAAGAAGATTCCAAGCTCGCCGCCGACGATCTGTCGGAAACGGTCACCGACACCGACGAGGCACCGTCGTCCGACCAGACGGAAGAATTCGAAACCGGAGACAGCAGCGACAGTTCCGAACCGTGGCGGCAGAACCGCTCCGGTTCGAACGAGCCGCGCGGTCCGGAGTATCGCGCCTTCGTCACGCGCTTCGATGAAACCATCGGCGCGGAAGACCTCTGCGACGCGGAAGAGCTGTCACGTCTCCGCGCCTACCTCGACAAACAGTTGAGCCATCTGCAGGGCGTCGTCGCGCGGCTCGCGAACCGGCTGCAGCGCCGCCTGCTCGCGAAGCAGAACCGTGCGTGGGAGTTCGATCTGGAGGAAGGCATCCTCGATCCCGCCCGCCTCGCCCGCGTCGTGGTCGATCCGTTCCAGGCGCTGTCGTTCAAGCGCGAACGCGACACCGATTTCCGCGACACCGTCGTCACGATGCTGCTCGACAATTCCGGCTCGATGCGCGGACGGCCCATCACGGTGGCCGCGACCTGCGCCGACATTCTCGCGCGCACGCTGGAGCGGTGCGGCGTGAAGGTGGAAATTCTCGGCTTCACTACCCGCGCGTGGAAGGGCGGGCAGTCGCGCGAAGCATGGCTCGCGGCGAACAAGCCTTCCAATCCAGGCCGCCTGAACGATCTCCGCCACATCATCTACAAGTCGGCGGACGCGCCGTGGCGGCGCGCGCGCAAGAATCTCGGCCTGATGATGCGCGAGGGGTTGCTCAAGGAAAATATCGACGGCGAGGCGCTCGACTGGGCGCATAAACGATTACTGGCGCGGCCGGAGTCGCGGAAAATCCTGATGATGATTTCCGACGGCGCGCCGGTGGACGATTCCACGCTGTCGGTGAACCCCGGCAATTATCTGGAGCGCCACCTGCGCTGGATCATCGAGGAAATCGAAACGCGCTCGCCGGTCGAACTCATCGCCATCGGCATCGGTCACGATGTGACGCGCTATTATCGCCGTGCGGTGACCATCGTCGATGCCGAGGAACTTGGCGGTGCCATGACCGACAAGCTCGCGGAACTCTTCGACGAACAGACAACCCACGCACCGGTTTCGCGTTCGGGCAGGCGCCGCCTGCAATGAATTTTCAGCGCGCGCTCCTGGTACTTGCCGCCACGATCCTGCTTGCCGCGCCGGCGGCGGGCGAGACCGCCGTTCCCGGTCCCGTGCAGATCGAGGTGAAGGCGACGCCGATCGATTTCTTCGAGACGCGGACGCCCGACCGCAAACGGTTCGGCAAGCTCGAATTCCGCGGCGGCATGGTGCTCACTTCTTCCAACCGGAATTTTGGCGGCTTCTCCGGCCTGCGCGTCGATGCGAACGGGCGCGGATTTCTTGCCGTCAGCGACCGCGGTTACTGGCTGCGCGGCACGATCGACGCGGACGGAGACAAGCCGACCGGCATCAGCAAGGCGGAAATGGCGCCGGTGATCGCACCGGACGGCAAGGCCGCGGGCGACGGCCGCCGCTACGATACGGAATCGATCGCGCGCGACGGCGACACGATCTATCTCGGCGTGGAGCGCGTGAATGAAATCCTGAAGTTCAACTTCGGCAAGGATGGCTTGCTCGCAAAAGCCGAGCGGGTGCCGGTGCCGGAAGGCATCAAGAAACTTCCCTACAACGGCGGACTGGAGGGGCTGGCCTTCGTGCCGAAAGGCATGCCGCTCGCCGGAACGCTGCTCGCCTTTGGCGAACAGGGCGCCAACCGCACCGACGACAATCCGGCATTCCTGATCGGCGGGCCGTCACCCGGCGCCTTTCATATCCGCAGGCTCGACGATTTCGATGTGACCGACGCCGCCATCACGGCGGATGCGAACGTGATTTTGCTGGAGCGGCATTTTTCGCTCAGCCGCGGAGTGAACATGCGCATCCGCCGTTTTCCGCTCTCCGAGATCAAGCCGGGCGTCCGGATCGAGGGCGATGTGCTGTTCGCCGCCGACGGCGGTTACGAGATCGACAACATGGAAGCGATCTCCGCGCACAAGAACGCTGTCGGAGAAACCATCCTCACGCTGATGTCAGACGACAATTTCAACACGCTGCTGCAGCGGACGATCCTGCTGCGCTTTGCGGTGGTGGAGTAACGCGGGAGAAATCCCCGTTCCCCGGCCGAGCGAAACGAATAGCCGGGGGCCAGTGAAATAGAAACCGATTATCTGGGCCCCGGGTCGCGCGCGAACATGCGTTCGCGCTTGCCCGGGGAACGTCGAAGTCGAAAAACGATGTTTAGCCCGCCGCTGCGGCCTTGATCTTCTTCTTCAGTTCGCGGGCGCGCGGGGAAAGCTCCGTGTCGCGCGCCTTCATCAGGAACGCATCGAGCCCGCCGCGGTGATCTACCGACTTCAGCGCGTTGGTGCTGACCTTGAGGCGCACATTGCGCTTCAGCGCGTCGCTCTGGAGCGTGACGTTGCAGAGGTTCGGCAGGAACCGGCGCTTGGTCTTGATGTTCGAGTGGCTGACCTTGTGGCCGACCAGAACGGCCTTGCCGGTGAGTTCGCAACGGCGCGACATCGTCGTAATTCCTTCGTGAAAGCCGCAAGCCGCCGGGTCCGTAACCGCAGCACTCACGGGGGATGTTCGAGAGTTGGGCAAGGTCATAGTGACCCCCCGCGCATGCGTCAAGGATCGGGTTCCCGGCCCGCTTCCCGGGTTCCGGCATGGCTGGCTTGCGCCCGCGCCTTTTGCCGCGCGGCGCGAAAAATGCTGCCGTTCCGTAGTATGTTGATTCTCGACTGCTTCGCGGGCTGAAGAAGCCGCGACAGGATTGACCGTCATGAAGCGCCGCTCACTGCTGCCCGGACTGTTCGCGGTTCTGACCGCCACGGGAGTCCTTGCTCAAGACGCGCGTCAGGAAGGCCGCATCGACATCCGCTATGCGGTGTCCTTTGCCGGCATCTCGGTCGGCCAGGGCGCCATGGTCGTGGAGGTCAACAGCGAAGGCTATTCCGCCTCCGGCAGCGGCGCCGTTACCGGCATGCTCAAGATCCTGACGCCGGGCAAAGGTACCGCTTCGTCGCGCGGACGAATTGCCAACGGCAAGCTCGTCCCGGCGACCTTCGCAACGGCTTCCGAAAGCGGCGACAAATGGGAGGACATCCGCCTCGCCATGGCCAATGGCCAGGTGAAAGAAGCGACCGTGCTCCCACCGCGCACATATACAAATCCTGATCGGGTCAAAGTCACCGACGATCATCTGAAAAATGTGCTCGATCCGATGAGTGCCGCGCTGATGCCGGTGCCGAGCGGCAACATCGCCGGTGCCGAAGCTTGCAACCGCACGCTGCCGATCTATGACGGCCGCATCCGCTATAACTTGGTTTTATCGTTCGACCGCACCGAGACGCTGAAGGACATCAAGGGTTTCAGCGGCCCGGCGGCCGTCTGCAAGGTGAATTACGTGGCCGTGGCCGGTCACCGCGCCAGCAAGGTCAAGGATACGAACCAGCAGAACATCATGGTGTGGCTCGCACCCATCGGCGACACGCGTGTCGTGGTCCCCGCGAAAGTCACCATCGGAAACTCGGTCGGTACGCTGACGGTGCAGGCGACCCAGTTCACGAGCGGCAAGCCGAACGGCAAGGACGCTTCGAAATAGGCTCGCTCGACTTTCGGCGGCCAATCGTTAACGCGAAACAGGAATTTTCCGGGTCTGCCGCCGCTCAATCGCCTTTGTCGTGGCAAAAGCCCGCGAGCGACCCAATATCTAGGCGTGAACGAAATCCGAATTCGGATGAATCAGCGATTCGGGCGCGATTCGTTCCCACACCGTTCCAAACCTTTCCAAAATCAAAGGCGTCCCGCCAAAACCGTCGCAATCTGGGACACTAAAGTGTACGGATACCTGTAGTGCAGATTTCCACGCTCACTTCGTCCCGTCCGGCAACGGCCCGGGGACCGCGCGACCGGGGCGTGACCGCGGTTCTCGGCCCCACCAACACCGGCAAAACCCATCTCGCCATCGAGCGCATGCTCGCCCATTCGAGCGGGCTGATCGGCCTGCCGCTGCGGCTGCTCGCGCGCGAGGTCTATAACCGCTGCGTCGAACGGGTCGGCCCGAAGGAAGTTGCCCTCGTCACCGGCGAGGAGCGGATCAAGCCGGCCAATCCGCGCTTCTGGATTTCCACCGTCGAGGCGATGCCGCGCGATCTCGATGTAGCGTTCGCGGCGATCGACGAGGTGCAGGTCGCGGGCGATTTCGAGCGCGGGCATGTGTTCACCGACCGGCTGCTGAACATTCGCGGCCGCGAGGAGACGCTGGTGCTGGGTGCCGCCACGATGCGGCCGCTGGTGGAAAAACTCTTGCCCGGCGCCGACATCGTCCAGCGGCCGCGGATGTCCGTTCTGGATTATGCGGGGGAGAAGAAGATCACCCGCCTGCCCCGGCGCAGCGCCATTGTCGCGTTTTCGGCGGACGAGGTTTACGCCATCGCCGAACTGATCCGCCGCCAGCGCGGCGGTGCCGCCGTGGTGCTGGGCGCGCTCTCGCCGCGCACCAGAAACGCACAGGTCGAGCTCTACCAGAACGGCGACGTGGATTATCTGATCGCAACCGATGCGATCGGCATGGGCCTCAATCTCGATGTCGATCACATCGCCTTCGCATCCGACAAGAAGTTCGACGGCTATCAGTATCGCCAGCTCACCGCATCGGAACTCGCGCAGATCGCGGGACGCGCCGGACGCGCAACCCGCAACGGAACATTCGGCACGACCGGACGCTGCCCGCCGTTCGACGACGAAACGGTGCAGCGGCTGGTGACGCACGACTTCGAGCCGGTGCGCGTGCTGCAATGGCGGAATTCAAAACTCGATTTCCGCTCCCTTCGCGCGCTGGCCGAAAGCCTGTCGGTGCCGCCGAACCAGGACGGTCTGACCCGCGCACCCACCGCCGATGACGTCCGCGTGCTCGAGCGGTTGTCCAGGGAAGAGGACGTAACGTCCTTTGCGGCAAATCCCGCCGCAATCGAGCGGTTGTGGCAGGTTTGTCAGGTTCCCGACTACCGGAAGGTCGCGCTCGCGGCCCATGCCGAGATGATTCAGACCCTCTATGGATTCCTGATGCGAGAGGGTAGGATTCCCACCGACTGGTTCTCGGGCCAGGTGGCGCTTGCGGATCGAACGGATGGCGACATCGACACACTTTCCAACCGCATCGCGCAGGTCCGCACCTGGACCTTCGTCGCGAACCGCGACGACTGGCTCGACGATCCAGCGCAATGGCAAGGCATCACGAGGGGAGTAGAGGACAAGCTTTCGGACGCACTGCATGAGCGGCTGGCCCAGCGTTTTGTGGACCGCCGCACCAGCGTCCTGATGAAGCGGCTCCGGGAAAACGCGATGCTGAATTCCGAAATTAGCAAGACCGGCGAGGTGATCGTCGAAGGCCATATCATCGGACATCTTCACGGGTTCGAATTCGCGCCGGACACTTCCGGCGCCTCGCAGGATGCAAAGGCGCTGCGGGCCGCGGCGCAGAAGGCGCTAGCGGGCGAAATCGAATCCCGCGCGAAACGGCTTTCCGAAGCGGGAGACGATCAGTTCATCCTGTCCAACGACGGCGCCATCCGCTGGGTGGGCGAAGCGGTGGCGAAGCTGACGCCGGGAGAAGCGGTGCTCGAGCCGCGCTTCCGGATTCTCGCCGACGAACAGCTCACCGGTGCCGCGCGCGACATGGTCGATGCGCGGCTCACACTCTGGCTGAAAACCCATATCGACAAATTGCTCGGACCGCTGCTGGCGCTGGGCAAGGCCGAGGACATCACGGGCATCGCACGCGGCGTTGTTTTCCAGCTCGTGGAAAACCTCGGCGTGCTGGAACGCCAGAAAGTGGCCGAGGAAGTCAAAGGGCTCGACCAGGAGACGCGCGGCATTCTGCGCAAATATGGAATCCGCTTCGGCGCCTATCACATTTATCTGCCCGCACTGCTGAAGCCCGCCCCCCGAACTCTTGCGCTGTTGCTGTGGGCGCTGAAAAACGGCGGCCTAGAACAGCACGGCGTCGACCAGTTGCCGGGAATCGCTTCGAGCGGTCGCACCTCGATCGCCATCGATCCGGAAACGCCGAAGACGCTCTATCGCACCATCGGCTATCGCGTGTGCGGCAACCGCGCGATCCGCGTCGACATTCTGGAGCGTCTCGCCGATCTGATCCGTCCCGCCCTGTCTTGGCGTCCGGCCATGCCCGGCGACAAACCGGAAGGCGCTTTCGACGGGCGCGGTTTTACGGTGACTGTTGCAATGACATCGCTGGCCGGATGCGCGGGCGAGGATTTTGCATCCATCCTGCGTTCGCTCGGCTACCGGCTCGACCGCCGTGCGCCGCTGCAGGAACAAAAGCCGGCCGAAGCCGGAGAGCAACAAACGCCCGTGGCTGCGGAAGAATCCACGCCTGCGGAGGCCGCACCGGATAGCGAACCGGCGGCCGAGCCGGCACCCGCGGCTGAAACCGCCGCTGCAGACCCTGCGGCGGAGAAAAAAGAACCGGAGCTGATCGACGTCTGGCGTCCGGGCCGGCCGGAAGGCGCGAAGCCGAAACATCGCTCGCGCCGCGCCGAACGCGCGCAGATCCCGCAGCCCGGCGATGCGAACGCGAGCGCTCCCTCCGCAGAGGGTGCCGCGAAGGAAGCCCGTCCGCCGCGCGAGCGGCATGACCGCAAGCCGCGCGACGGCAAGCGGCCTCATCAAGGAAAGCAGCGTGAACGCAAACCGCGCGACCAGAATTTCCGCGAGGCACCGCGCGAACGCGACAAGCCGATCGATCCGAACTCGCCGTTCGCAGCGCTGCTGGAACTCAAGGCCAAAATGACGGCCAGCCGCAAAGACGAGGCCTGATTGTCCGCGCTGCCGGACGATCGCCAGCGCATCGACCGATGGCTGTGGCATGCGCGCGTGGTGCGCACGAGAACTTCAGCGGCGTCGCTTGCCACATCCGGTCATGTTCGCGTCAACGGACAGCGGATTGAGACATCTGCCCGTCCGGTAAAGCCCGGCGATGTGCTGACGATCGCGCTTCCCAACGCGGTGAAGGTGCTGCGTGTGCTGAAATTCTCTGCACGCCGCGAGGATTCTAGCGCGGCAAAATGCCTGTACGAGGATTTGACGCCGCCAAAAGTGATCGAAAGCAAGCCGCTCGACGTATCGCTGCGCGAACCAGGCGCCGGACGGCCCACCAAAAAGGACCGGCGCGCGCTCGATCGCTTGCGCGGACGCGGTCTGCAGGAGTGAACTTGCCGCTTGGCGGCAAGGAACAGCCGCCCTAGATATCTGAACGAGAAAAAACTGCGCCAGCCGGAAGCCGCTAATGACCTACATCGTCAACGACAACTGCATTCGCTGCAAATACATGGATTGCGTGGAGGTCTGTCCGGTGGACTGCTTCTACGAAGGCGAGAACATGCTCGTCATCCACCCCGACGAGTGTATCGACTGCGGCGTTTGCGAGCCCGAATGTCCCGTCGAGGCGATCAAGCCCGATACGGTCCCGGGCCTGGAGAAATGGCTGGCGCTGAACGCGGAATACGCGAAGGTCTGGCCGAATATCACGGTCAAGAAGGAGCCCCCGGCCGACGCGAAGGACTGGGAGGGCAAGCCCGGCAAGGAAGCGGAGTTTTCCGCCAATCCCGGCGAGGGGGATTGAACGGAACAGGGCAAATACCGGCTCTGCGCCGG
>VFQR01001466.1_pt1 | contig 18096 bp, 12 predicted proteins | sample 3512321 | NCBI WGS metagenome assembly VFQR01 (sample SAMN10412374, study PRJNA504923) | tailings metagenome | isolation source: Relicate 3 Philex TSF1 revegetated site | place: Philippines: Tuba, Benguet | collected 2017-08-29
TTTGAGATTGAATCGCTGCCGGGACAAGGAACAACGGTGGTGATGAGCAAAAAATTATCGAAGCGCACGGCCACTTTTAGCGATTCGCAATTGCAGCAGATTCGAGAAACCGTCATTGGGCGTGCGCCCCAGAATCCCTATGAAGAAATCCAGCGACAAAACCAGGAGTTACTCCGGGCAATGGCAGAACTGCAAAAGCGCGAGGAAGAACTGATTTATCTCAATCGAGAACTAGAAGATACCAATCGCGGTGTGGTTGCCCTCTACGCGGAACTGGATGAGAAAGCAGACTCGCTGCAAAAGGCAAACGAGCTAAAAACCCGCTTTCTCTCGAATATGAGCCATGAATTTCGCACGCCGCTCAACTCGATTTTGTCGCTCTCTCGGATGCTGCTGGCGCGGATGGATGGCGATTTGACCGCCGAGCAAGAAAAGCAGGTAACATTTATCCAAAAGGCAGCCAGCGGATTATCAGAATTGGTCAACGACTTGCTGGATTTGGCCAAGGTGGAAGCTGGAAAAATTGAAGTGCGTCCCAGTTCCTTTGAAGTTAGTGACTTATTTGCCACCTTGCGGGGAATGCTGCGCCCATTATTGGTTCAAGACTCCTCTGTGGCACTGATTGTGGAGGAACCCAATGCCATACCTGTGCTTTATACCGATGAGGGCAAAGTCGCCCAAATTCTGAGAAATTTTGTCTCCAATGCCCTTAAATTTACTGAGGAGGGAGAAGTGCGCGTCAGCGCTATGCAAACAGGTCATACTGTGACCTTCTCCGTATCAGATACGGGCATCGGTATTGCTGCAAGCGATCGCGAGCGAATTTTTGAAGATTTTGTGCAAATTGAGTCCCCTCTGCAAAAGCAGGTTAAAGGAACTGGCTTAGGATTGCCGTTATCGCGCAAGCTAGCGGAGCTACTCGGTGGCAACATTTCGATTAAAAGCGAACTGGGTCAAGGCTCCACCTTTACAGCATCGATTCCCATCGTCTACCCACATACAACTGAATTTACCACCCTAGACCAACCCGCACCACTTGAGCCAAATCGCCTGTCCATTCTGGCAGTTGAAGATCATCCCGAAACGCTATTTATTTACGAAAAGCACCTCCAGGAGTCAACCTATCAATTGATTCCCACCCGCACCTTAGCTCAGGCAAGGCTTGTGTTACAACAAGTTCGCCCGACGGCGATTATGTTAGATATTATGCTAGAAGGGCAAAACGGCTGGACGTTATTGCGAGAACTCAAAGGAGACGCAACCACTCGTAGCATTCCTGTACTCGTTATTACTATCATTGATAATGAGAAACAAGCACTGGCGCTAGGAGCAGACGGGTTTCTAATTAAGCCCGCAGACAGATTGCCGCTGTTGAATAAACTCAATACCCTGATTAATAAGAATAGTCTTCAAAAAATTTTATTAATTGACGATGACCCCGCCTATCGGTATCTTGTAAAACAGCTGTTGGTAAATACACAATTGAGTATTTTAGAAGCCGCGAATGGACAAGAAGGATTAAATTTGGCAGAACACGAGCGTCCAAGTGCCATCGTGCTTGATTTGGAGATGCCGGAAATTGGGGGGTTTGATGTACTCCAGCAGCTGAAAAATAATTCCGTTACTCAATCGATTCCTGTAATTATCCACTCATCTGCTCAACTGGATGTAGAAGTACAAAGGCTGTTAGCAAAACAAAGTATCGCCATTGTTTCTAAAGAAACAGGCTCTCAAACGGCAGCTATCGCCCAACTTGAAGATGCACTCATTAAAGCCGGAATTGTTCTGGATGCTTGGGGAGAAAGCAATGTCTGATCTACACGTGACGATCCTGCATGTTGACGATAACGCAGCCAATCGTTACGTTGTCACCCGGATTTTGAAAAATGCAGGGTTTACCGTGCTGGAAGCAGCAACTGGAGCAGATGGATTAAAGGCAGCTGTTGAGTATCAGCCTGCTTTGGTAATTTTGGATGTCAAATTACCGGATTTGAGCGGCTTTGAAGTCTGTCGCCAAATTAAGGCAAACCCTCAAACGACTTTTATTCCGGTGCTACACCTGAGTGCAAGTTTTATCCAAAGCCAGGACAAAGTAGAAGGCTTAGACAGCGGTGCCGATGCCTATTTAGCACAACCAGTCGAACCCATTGAATTGGTTGCTACAGTGCGATCGCTACTGCGAATTCGACGGGCAGAAGAATGTGCTTTGTCCTCAGCGCGGGAGTGGCAAAGCACCTTTGATTCTATCAACGACGGTGTATGTCTGGTAGACCAACAAGGTAGAATTCTGCGCTGTAATCGAGCGATGATAGAGATGGTTGACAAGCATCAAAGCGAAATTTTGGGTCGTCTCTACCATGAGGTGATAAACTCCCAGTGGGGAGTCGGTGACGGCATTTGCTTTCGCCGTGCTAAAGAAACTCACCAACGGCAAGTTCTAGAATTTCAGTCTCAAGGACGGTGGTTTGCCAAAACCATCGACCCGGCATTTAATCGGCAGGGGACTCTCACAGGTGCCGTTTTCATTCTCTCAGATATTACCGAGCGCAAACAAGCAGAAGCTTTGCTCCAAGAACAGAACCATCGCCTCAATGAGCTGATGGTTTCTTTACAGCAGAAAACCGAACAAGCACAGCAAGCCAACCGAATTAAAGATGAGTTTCTCGCAGTCTTGTCTCATGAATTGCGATCGCCCCTGAATCCGATTTTGGGTTGGGCAAAAATTCTGCAAACAACCCACCCGGACACAGCCAGAAGTCGGTACGCACTAGAAACCATCGAACGCAATGCCAAATTGCAAGCACAATTAATTGAAGATCTGCTGGATGTGTCGCGCATTCTCCAAGGCAAGTTAAGTTTGAACACAATTCCAGTCAATCTAACTTTTACCATCAAAGCTGCCCTGGAAACCGTCCGTCTCGCAGCTGAAGCTAAATCCATTCAGATTGAAACATTATTTGAACCGAACATTGGTCAAGTACTTGGCGATTCTGCTCGTTTGCAACAGGTTATTTGGAATTTACTTGCTAACGCGATTAAATTTACCCCACAAGGCGGTCGAGTAAAGGTGCAGTTAGAAAGCATCGAGGATGAAGGAGAAGGGAACCTTTCAGAATACGCTCAACTCACTGTTAGCGATACTGGCAAAGGTATTAATAGTCACTTTTTACCATACGTTTTTGATTACTTCCGTCAAGCTGATGGGACAACCACCCGAAAATTTGGCGGCTTGGGGTTGGGGTTAGCGATCGTGCGTCATTTGGTTGAACTGCACGGAGGAACCGTTGCAGCAGCGAGTCCTGGAGAAGGACAAGGAGCGACGTTTACAGTCAAGCTTCCACTGATCGCTGCGGCAAAACTGAATCAAAATGATACTGCGTCTGATAATTCCTCAGACCTGAATTTCAATGGATTGCAAGCACTACTTGTAGACGATGACAGAGATTCGCGGGAGTTCATCGCCTTCGTGCTAGAACAATACGGAGTGCAAGTGACCCAAGCGGACTCTGCTAGTGAAGCTTTGAGCAGTTTGGAACAAGGAAAATTTGATTTGCTAATCAGCGATATTGGTATGCCTGATATCGATGGTTACACACTAATTCGGCAAATTAGAAAGCTCTTACCCAATCGCCGCAGAGAAATCCCGGCTATCGCCCTCACTGCTTATGCTGGAGAAAGCGATCGACAACAAGCATTAGCCGCCGGATTTCACCACCATATTTCCAAGCCAATTGAACCAGAAGTACTCATACAAGCTATTTTGACTACATTAGCCATTGAGCCAAAATATGTGTAGTTGACTGCAAGATCTTCGGATTCTGCGGTGTTTGCAATAGTGCTTTGCCTTCGATTCATCAATACGAGTTATCTTAAAAAATGTGCGCGGACGTAATTATAAGCTGTTACGCAAATAAGATTGCACATCAACTGGTGAGGTTGTCCTAAGTCAATTGTCCTTTGTCCTTGGTAAACACAAATGACTAATGACTAATGACTAATGACCGTCTACACGGAGTTTGTGCAATATGCAGGCGCGTCAGCTTATATCCAGCCCAGTTCGCTGATTTCAGCACAACTCACGACAAGTAGTAGCTTGCAAGGTTTCTTTTGATGAATAGCACAAAGTTTCGGTTTTTACATAAAAAATTTACTGGCTGGCAAAAATTGGTGTCCAAATGCCTGTTCTTGGTTGTTTGTCTGTTCATTATAAGTATGCAACCTGTATATGCTGGTCTCAATGATGATAGATATGATGGCAACATGTTTGTAGTTTATGCGGGTAACGGTTCATTAGTTCCCTCTAGGCAGACACTCGCACAGGCTTTAGCAGAACATAAACCCGTATTTTTGGCGTTTTATCTCGATGACAGCAGCGATTCCAAAAGATATGCCATTTCTATCTCACGAGTACAGGAATTCTATGGTCGGGTAGCAGAGATTATCCCTATTAGTGTAGATAGTATCGTGCCGAAACAAACCTACGACCCCACAGAACCAGGGTATTACTATTCAGGGAGTGTTCCTCAGGTTTTGGTGTTTAATCAATCAGGTGAAGTAGTTCTCAATAAAACCGGTCAAGTACCTTTTGAAGAGATAGACGATGAATTTCGCAAAATATTTAATTTATTACCGCGCACCGAAACAACAAAGCTCAAGCGACGGGCTTTCAATGAGTTCAGCAGCGAGTTAGCTAAGTAACTCACTCAGGCGACTCCAAAAAATAAACGATGGTTTGAAGTAGTTGACTGTTGACTGTTAAACGCCACTTGTGCCATTTGAGGGAACCCCTACGTATCAGTGGCTGCTGTTAACTGTGAACACTCAACAGTCAACAGTCTTCTATAGAATATTTTGTTACTTGGAAGTCCCTAGACCAATTGGCCTGCCCTAGTTTTTAGTGCTGTCTGTTACTGCATTATTTTTCATAGCCAAGCATAATCAGTAGAAGACAAGAGGCAGGAGACATGATTTCAGAAGGTTCTAAACTCAATTCTTTACTTGTTTTCTTTTCCATCTGTGATTTGTCTCCACAGTTGATGATGGCTACTTATTGAAATATTCTGTACAACACGCTAGAAAGTTAATTCATAGTCTATAGTTCATAACTAATGACAAATGTCCAATGCCCTATGTCAAATGCCCAATAACCAATGACTAACTAAAGTTTATTCTGATGTCAAAGGTTTACACCACTCAAGAACTAATCGAAATTTTGGCAGACGAACGCCAAGCTTGCCTCAAAGGAAAACGCTTGAAATTAGAGGTAAAAGTTTCTGGTAATCCGGTAATTGACCAGTTTATCAGAACTGATGGGCTGCAAAAGTTCACAGCCTATCAAGATTTCAAAGCGGCAATTCACGATTACCAAAGAGAAAATCAAGTGTCAGGTATTATCTGGCGAGAAGTCACAGTCAAAGGTCAAACTTTGCGTTATCCCGAAGTAGATAGCGAATTAATAGCGCTGATTAGTGATTTAGAGATTTTAAAAGCCGCTAAAAATTCGATTTTGGAATTTTGGTATGAAGTTACTAGGGAGATGGACTTATATTTAAGTTTCAATAATAGTAAACAACACGAACAAATTATTAGACTTGATGTTGAAAGAATTGCTCAAAGAACAGAATGGGCAAGTTTATGGAAGTGGGAAAATTCTAGCTTTTTGGAAATAATTTTGCAGCTGGGATGGGGCAAACCAGAAGAAGCTTATTATAAACGAGGAAGACCGCGATCGGGTAGTGAATATATTCATGCAGTCAACCCTGGTAATCATCCTATTGGTTAATGTGTAGGATTGATATTTGATAGGACTTACGCAAAAACTCTCTCAAACTCTTATTTTTTGTGTCCTACCCTGCCTTAAGCCACTTCTCTACAAGAGGCTTCTTTGAACGTGTCTATGCGTTCTTCTCTAACGAGACGCTACGCGAATGCGGTAGCCTGCGGCAAGCCTCTGACGCTCCTTCTCTGCGAGACGCTGCGCGAACGTCGCTACCGCTTCGCTAATGCATCTACGTTTTTCGTTATTTTGCGTAAGTCCTGCTTGAAATTAGCAACCTCAAATTAATGATGGTAGATGACTGAGGCTGCAATTTCACAAAGATTACTCTTCTTCTTCCCCAAACACTTCGTCTATTAATTCTTGCGCTCGTTCGTCTGAAATTCTTAAAGCTTCTTGAAGTTCAGAGATATAATCTTGTTCGCTGTCTTGTACTTCTTCATCAATACCTACTAATAAGATAGCGGTTATATATGCAGCTTCTCGATAAGCTCTATTTGGTAAGGATTCGATCGCTTGAGCTACTAAATCTTCAGGTTCTTCTTCTTCAATTAAGCTAACGACTTTATCAGTCAATTCTTCAAAGTCATCATCAGAGTAATCTTCAAACAAGCCAACCTGACTGAGAAATTCACTCAAAGCATATTCTTCCGTTGAAGAAATACCTTCACCATCAGCAGCTGCGGAAAAAAGTCCAATAATTGCGATCGCAACTTCTGGCTCTAAAGCCACTGAACTAGCACTACGCCCTTTGGGCAACCTGCGTTGAGGCATAATTATCCTTTAAAAGTTAGGTGATATTTCAGGAAGTAATACCTTGCGGTTTATCAAGCTTCCTGGATTCAGGATTCCCAAAACAATGGGTGAATACACAAATTTATTAGTTATTAATATGAATATTTGTTTCATAAGGGACTTCCAATAAATATAAAATATCAGGTCAGTGGCAACCGACAAGACAAAATATTAACCCAACAAGAATGAAGGCGATTGTTCAACAAGGGATTTCTTCCCCCCTGCGATGTTTATTGTCGAGTGAGAGCGATCGCAATCATAGTCTACTTTTTTACTGCGATGGCGTAGTTTATTGTCGAGTTAGGGCGAGCACGCATAAAAGCAATTAAATCATCTTTATTCTGTTCGAGAGAATTGCCACCCCTTACTCTAACTCGTTATTCTTCAGATAGACGTGATGCAGTTAGGGATACACCTCAAATGTCAACTAATATTTCTCTGGAAGAACGTCTCGCAGCTGTCGAAGCGGCGGTGACGGAGTTACAAAAACAAGTATCGGCTTCTCAACCAACTAATTGGCTGAAACAAATTACAGCTTCCTTCAAAGATGAGCCTGCGTTTGAAGAGGTACTCGCTTATGGGCGTGCGATTCGCCAAGGCGACGAGCCAATAATCGAAATTCAGGATGAGCCATGAAATATTTGTTGGATACAGATCATTTAAGCATTATCCAGCGACAGACGGGGCAAGATTACGTGAATCTTTCGACCCGTATGGCTCAATATCCGCTATCGGATTTTGCAATTTCAATTGTCACCTTTCACGAACAACTTCTTGGTAGCCATACGTATGTTAGTCGCGCTCGTAACGATAGTGAAGTCTTAAAGGTTATGAGATGATGGTACGTCTTGTAAATGATTTTAAGGTTATACCGCTTGTGTCATTTGATGCTGACGCTGCTACTGCATTGAGTCAATTACAAGCTCAACGCATTCAACTTGCAAGAATGGATTCGCGGATTGCGGCGATCGCACTATCTCGTAAATTAGTTTTGTTAACACGCAATCATCGGGATTTCAGCAAAGTACCCGGATTGTTAATTGAGAATTGGACGGCTTAATGCGATGGCGTAGTTTATTGTCGAGTTAGGGCGTAGCTCGTCGCAGACATCTCCTTGGAAGAAGATATCGTTTAAAGCGAAAAATATTCCAATCTATTCTGAAGGAAGTTGTTCTTCTTGTAATCGAGATCGAAATCAAATTTATAAATAAAAATTAACCTTTTGAATCCGGGTTCTGAAATTAACACAACGCTCCCCTAATTCCTGAGGCTTTCAGCTGCCTCGACATCCCAACTTCTAAAGTTGTATATTTTATTTCCAGGACTTACGCACAGGCAACGGAAAATCTAACCACAGAGGACGCAGCGAAAAGTCGGAGCGCCGGCTTCCGGCGTACACCGAAGGGGTTGCCGCAGGCATCTGAACTTTTCAAGACAGAGGACACGGAGGAATAAGAGCAAGAGAGAGTTTTTGCGTAAGTCCTAATTTCTTGTAATTGCTAAAAAATACGCACAGAATACATTCCTGTGCGTATTAAGACGGCTAAATTTAATGATTTCGGAGTGGAGAGGAAGGGGGTGAGGAAAAATTTCTAACTCTCAACTCTCAACTCCTAACTCCTAACTTTCTTTCACAACTTCGTCCCACACTCAGAACAAAAGTTATGAGTGGGAGCATTTTTAGCATTGCAGTGACTACAATAAACTGGCTCTGCTGGGGCTTTGGGCGCTTGCTTCGGTAAGCCGACCATTTGAGCGTTGCTCTTACCAGGAGCTACCATTGGATAGCAATTTTCATCTCTGGTAACGTGGACATTCACAATTACCGGGCCTTTGTGTGCCAGCATTTCGGCGATGCCATCTTTTAATTCGCTGCGATCGCGGATTACCATTCCCTTGATTCCATAGGCTTTTGCCAATAACTCAATGTCTGGCATCCCTACTTCCATGTTTGAGGATGAATAACGTTCGCCGTAAAAGGCTTGTTGCCATTGGCGTACCATCCCTTGCCAGCCATTGTTAATAATTAGAGTCTTGACATTGATACCGTATTGTGCTAACGTACCAAGCTCTTGTAAGCACATTTGGAAACTTGCATCACCACTAATACAGATGACTTCTTCATCGGGAAAGGCGACTTTAGCGCCCATAGCCGCAGGTACGCCAAAACCCATAGTTCCTAAACCTGCGCTAGAAATCCAGCGTCTTGGGCCGTTTTTCAGAAATTGCGCTGCCCACATTTGATGTTGTCCCACATCTGTGGTGTAGAAGGCGTTGGGTGCTTGGCGGCTGACTTCTTGGATTGCTTCTTGGGGTGAAATGCTGTCGGGATGGTGGGGTACTACCAGAGGATACTCTTCCCGCCAACGGTTAACTTTAGTTAACCACTCTTGATTTTGATTTGGTGTTGCTTTGATGCCTGTTTCTTTGCAGCGACGCAACAAGTCAATCAACACGTTACGCACATCGCCGACGATGGGCACTTCGGGAATGCGATTTTTGCCGACTTCGGCGGGGTCGATGTCGATGTGGATTACTTTGGCGCGGGAGGCGAATTCGTCTAATTTGCCAGTGACGCGATCGTCAAATCTTGCGCCGACGCAAATTAGCAAGTCACAATCACTCACAGCAAAGTTAGCGTAAGCGGTGCCGTGCATTCCCAACATTCCCAAAGCTAGGGGATGATGTTCGTCAAAGGCACCGATCCCCATTAAAGTTGTGGTGACGGGGATATTGAATAACTCAGCTAATTGCTTGATTTCTTCATGGGCACCAGCGGCGATCGCACCACCACCTACATAAAGTAGGGGGCGGCGACTTTCAGTAATCAACCCAATTGCTGCCTGAATTTGCCGGGGATTTCCCTTTACTGTGGGACGATAACCGCGTAACTTTACTGAACCTGGTTTCACAGGTACATAGTCAAATTCTTCTAAAGCTACATCCTTAGGCACATCTATCAAAACTGGCCCTGGACGCCCGGTGCTAGCAACGTGAAAGGCTTCGGCAACAATCCGCGCCATATCTTTGGGATCGCGCACTACATAGGAATGCTTGACAATTGGTAGCGTGATCCCATAAATATCAGTTTCTTGAAACGCATCTGTACCGATGGCTGGACGTGAAACCTGTCCCGTGACTACAATCATCGGGATGGAATCCATGTAGGCTGTGGCGATGCCTGTTACCAAGTTTGTTGCTCCTGGGCCAGAAGTACCAAAACATACTCCTACCTTCCCTGTGGCACGTGCGTAACCGTCAGCGGCGTGGGCTGCGCCTTGTTCGTGTCTCACTAGAATGTGCTTAATTGCACCAGTAGCTTCCACCTTATAGAGGTCGTCATAAATCGGCAGAATCGCCCCACCAGGATAACCAAAAATATACTCAACGCCGTGGCGATGAAGACTGTCAAGCAGAGCAAAACCGCCAGATGCACGTTTGGGCACTACTGGCGGGTTTTTGCGGGACTGTTGGTGATTCTCGGCTTGTGGAATACTGATTTGGGAAGGCAATTCTCCCACGGAGACGCTTTGTGAACGCACGGTCAAACCTCAGACTATAGCTAAAGTTAATGCTGACTTCTGTAGTTAAGATTTCATTTTAATAGAAAACTTCAATTAAATGCCGATTAATTTAATTTATAGATTAAAAATAAAGCCAGATTACTAGCCTACATTAGTTAAATCACGTCTTGCAAGACTCTGCGGGTATTTTGCCAAGCCCAAACGCCGACAAGTACAACAACGATGCTCATAACCACAAGCACTGTTCTCAATCCCAAAGCATCAGTTAACGGCCCAGTAATTGCTAAGGGTACAGATAAGGCAATGTTGACAGCGTGATTTTGAAAGCCAAACACTTTACCATGCATGGTTGGTGGTGTTTGCTGTTGAATTAAAGTTTGCATAGGTACACCAATAAAGGCGGCACCAACACCTAAAATTGCACACAATCCCAATGCCAACAATAAATTGTGCGTAAAAGTAAACACCCCTAAAACTAGGGCTATCATCAAAAAGCCAATTAAAGGTAAGGGTTTGTGGTGCAATTTATCACCCCAGTGGCCTAAAAGCGCTGCACCGGATACCATACCCACACCGGCTGCGGCTAAGAAAAAGCCAAATTGTTTTTCTTTGAGGCCAAACTCTTCAGCTAAACGAATGGTCAACACCGTTAAGGCTGCAAACACACAATATAAAGTTGTTAGTTGCAGCATTGCATTCAAGACCAAACGGTTTTTCTTGAGATAGCGTAGACTGGCGGTAAATTCAGCCCAAGGGTGATTTTCGCCTTGATGTTCCCTTGGTGGTTTGTGTTCTTTAAATTGAATTGGCTGCATAATAGCAGCTGACAATATGTATAGTCCTCCAACCACAACCTCTTGACCGTATTCCGATCCCATAAAGCTTTTTGCCAAACTCAAAATCGGCTCTCCCACCGCAAAGCCAACAATTAAAGCTCCCATCATGGTGCTGCTAAACAGTGCGTTGGCTGCTAACAAATTCTCTCGCTTCACCAACAAGGGAATGGCGGCTTGCTCAGCTGGTGCAAAAAATTGGGTGACAGAGGAAATGGCAAAAGTCAAGATTAACAGAATTAGGAATTCTCGTGGCAAAAAAGGCAGACACAGAGTTAATAGTCCCCGCACCACATCTGAACCGACCATAATCAGCTTTTTTGGCAAGCGGTCAACGAAGATTCCGCCAGCAGAACCAAACAAAATCGCTGGTATTGTAAATGCCAGCATCAAAGTTGAATACATTGAGTTTTCTGCTAAACCTGGAAGCGGCGAGTAGTTCTCCAAGAGAGCAATCATCAAAACAAAAAAGACTTTATCTGCTAACTGGGACACTAATTGCCCAATCCACAGCAGCATAAAACCACGGTTTTTTAGCAGTGCGCCAAATCCATTATTAACAGCGGCAGGTTCTGTTGGAAACATCAGTTACTTTGGGTAGATGGGGCATGGGATATAGGGCATGGGGTAGAGAGGGAGGGGAGGTAGGGAGGTGGGGAGGTGGGGAGGTGGGGGGAAACTACGCCCATTACCCCATAACTTCATCTTCCCAGGCTTCCACACTCAGCACTTTTAACTCCTAACTCCTAACTCCTCATTCCTAACTCCTGTTTACTTACTCCATTGTCCGGATTAATTTGCTTCATAGTGTTCTAACAGCATACGCAAAAATGCAGCTGCACTCAGATAGCCTTTAGGGGGAAAAATTCCAATGGATGAATCTATCCCCCAACCCTGTACAGTTTCAGGCGATCGCCAAATTGACATATGATCGACTGCTGGTTCTGCATAAAAGTTATATTGCCCACAACCAAGCAAACTAGAACTCCAATGAGTGAAATAATCATGACTCATTCGATGAATTGGAAAATTTCCCTGTAGTAGCACCCCCCATCCATCTATAGCAATAAACGCTTTCACACGACCACCCAAAAGTTGCCACAAATGCGCCGCACCAATGGCCCCAACGACGCCAGCACTAAAACTAATAAATATTAATGGCGATTCCAAAGGGTTTTTTAAGCGATACCTGCGGTGAGCTACGCTAACGCGCAAAAACTCCAAAATGTGCCAAGCTGATAAACTCGAAAAATCTTTACCCGGAAAAACCAGTATTTTACCTTGATTTTGGTCGATTGAGCCATCGAATAATCCCGATATAAAGGATTCTGTGAAAGCTGCATCGTGGATTCCAGGGCAAATAATTATTGTGGGCATGGGGCATTGGCCAAACGGGCATGGAACATGAGGTATTGTAAGACAAATCTTTCCGCCTGCACTGTTATCGATTTATATCCTGTGATGGGAATCTGGTTTGATTCATGAAATTATTTATGTAGTCAGGCAACAGGCAATAGTATTTTAGTAAATTAAGGTGTACCGAGTTTTTTCAAAAATCAAATAGGAGTCTTATAGCAGCTTTGACGTTGCATAAATGTCAGGATGATTTTACAGATTTTCTTTGCATCTTTGTGCGGGAGTCGCACCGTTTCAAATCACGAGCGAATTAGTTAATAATGTATAAAATAAATTATATATTTTAGGGAATTTCCTAAACTTAACTATTGCCAATACTTGTTGAGTATTCAGATTAATTATACAGTCAAAAATTTGGCAGAACATTTAGATGTTATATATTGATGGTGATGGTTTAGGAAAATATTATTGCCTTCTCAAATGTAATCGACTTGTTGATGACACGGCTTTTCTTGAAGACTATAAAACCTGTGATTTTTCAAGTGATGGTTGAACTGCAAGCATAACTGCAACGATCGCTGTATCAAGAAGCTTGATTTTGACACTATAGATAGTTGCGTTAGCGTTCGCAAAGCGTCTTGTAGAGTTGCTCGCCCCAGGCATCGCAGAATGCAGAAACTAAGAAAATGGGTCACTGAGCATTTCTATATATAGATATATAACATTTGATGTAAAGATTAGACTTCAATGCTTGAATATGTCCATAAAATCTCGTATTTTCTTTATGAAACTAGCTTTGAAACTGAAGCGATCGCCATAATGAATCTACCGGGAGTAAGCCTTATAGAATAATCCGTTGGCAGGTCTGAAAGGAATTTATTCAAGCCTGATATTTGCTGCAATTACGGTTATAAATTCATCTCTTAAATCACGATTGACTTCTTATTAATATCTGCCAGGTTTTCCCCGGCAGCACTTTGTAATGTCTGTTTTTTGAGCAACTTGTGGAGTTGATTGCTACAGCTTCACCCCGCTGTGGCAACCGGAGTTTATTTCCAAACTCACCCCAGAAGATTTACGTCTGTCTGGAAAACCGAACCCGATAACAATTCGTTTCCCAACCCTAAACAGAAAATGACACAACCTAAATTACATTTTATTTCTGGGCTGCCGCGATCGGGTTCCACTTTACTCGGAGCTTTGCTGCGGCAGAATCCTCGATTTCACGCCAGTATGACAAGTCCGGTGGGGGGATTAGTCAACCGAATGCTCGAAGCAATGAGTGAAGATAACGAGTTTTCAGTCTTCATCACGCCTGAACAAAAAAGAGCATTAATCTCAACAATTTTTACAACTTACTATCAAGACCAAGCGGATAAAGCCACAATCTTTGATACCAATCGCCTCTGGTGTAGCAAGTTGTCCTTAATTAAAGAGCTGTTTCCTAACTCAAAGGTAATTTGCTGCGTGCGAAACGTTGCTTGGATTATGGATAGCGTCGAACGATTGATTCGGAAAAATGCTTTTGACGTGTCTCGCTTATTTAATAATCCTGGGGAGCGATCGACAGTTTACACGCGTACTGAAGCCTTGAGTCAAGGAGGAAGGTTAGTCGGTTTTGCTTACAACGCACTTAAAGAAGCATTTTATAGCGAAGAGAGTGCCTCTTTACTGTTGGTGGACTACGACTTATTAACCCAAGCCCCCGATAAAACCCTATCGCTGATTTATCAATTTTTGCAAGAAAAACCCTTCGGGCATGATTTTACCAATGTGCAGTACGAAGCGAACGAATTTGACGATCGCCTCAATACTAAGGGCTTACATCAAGTGCGTCCCAAAGTCGAGTTTCAACCCCGGATGACCATTTTACCGCCCGATTTATTCGCTCAGTATGATGGGTTGTCTTTCTGGAAAAATCCCAGCAATAGTCTTGCTAACGTCATTGTCGCCCAACCGCTTGAGACTGAAGCTCAATAAATCAATCAAAAAACTTACTTAAACCCGATCAAACAAAGGAGAAAAATCTCATGGCTACTTTTAACGTAACTTCTACCACCGATGATGGAACTGGTTTAACCTCTGGAACCCTCAGTTATGCCATCCTCCAAGCAAACCAATTAGCCGGAGATGACACAATTAGCTTTGATACCGATGTACGGATTACTGGGGTGATGAAAACCCTAGTGAATAGCAACATCACCATTGTGGGCAACAACCACAGCATCAGTGGCGATGCCAATAACAACAGCATTAATGACAATGGCGACCTGCGCCCCCTATTCATTGTGGGGGGAAACGTCGCTATTTCTGATTTGACCATTACTAATGGACGCGCTAAAGGTGGCGATAGTGGTGGCGGTGGCGCTGGCGCTGGGATGGGAGGAGGCTTATTTATCTATGATGGCAATGTCTCCCTGAGCAATGTCAGTTTCACCAATAATATAGCTCAAGGGGGTAATGGCAGTGCCGCTGGCTTAGGCCGCGGTGGTGGTGGCATGTTTGGCAATTCTGCAAATGGTGGTGGCGGTCTGTTTGGTTCGGCTGTTGACAACAACGGGGGATATGGGGGCAATGGTAACTACGGCGGTTACGGTGGTATCTCTGGTAGTCCATTCTCAATGGCGCGCGGTGGTTTTGGCGGTGGTGGTGCTCAAACTGACGTTTTTCAGGGAGGTGCGGGAGGCTTCGGCGGTGGCGGGTCTAATGGTTCTGGTGTCGTCATAAACGCCTTCGCCTCCGGCGGTGCCGGTGGCGAAGGCGGCTTTGGCGGTGGCGGCGGCTTTACCCGAACTAGTCCGGTATTTGGTTCCAGCTACGGACCAGGAGCTCTTGGTGGTTATGGTGGCGGTGCTGGTGGCAGTTTTGCCGTTCTTCCCTTGGGTTATAGGTCTGTACCTGGCTTTGCAGGAGGTGTTGGCGGCTCTGGTGGTGGTGGTGGTGGAGCTGGGTTAGGAGGGGCTATCTTTATCCGTAGTGGCTCTTTGAGCCTCAGCAATACAATTTTTACCAATAATAGGGCTGTAGGCGGTTCGGGCAATCCTAGCAATGCCCCTACCTTGCAGGGGAATGAACGCGGTGATGGACTAGGTGGCGCAATTTTTGCTATGCGCTCTACGGTTAACAGCAACGGTAACAACCAGGGAATGCCAACTTTTCTGCCCACGGTTACTACTGACTTCACTCCCACTTTTAGCAATAACAGTACTATCGATCGTCCCGGAAATATATCAACCAATAATATCTACGGTACGGTAATCATCACTTCCGTTACGCCTACTGTCAGCATCACTGCCCTAACGCCAACAGCGACTGAACAGGGAACAAGTGGTGTTTTCCGTATCAGTCGCACTACTACCCCAGTTGATATAGGGGACTTAACCGTTAATCTGACTATCGATCGCACTGGTGCGGCGGCTGTAGAAGACTACGGTTTCACTACTCCAGACGACTACACCCTCAGTGGCGGAAACGTCACGGTTTCGGGTAATGCGGTGACGGTGACTATTCCTCGCGGACAAAGCTTTGTCGATGTTAAGGTCACTGCAACCAACGATGTTTTAGCAGAGCCAGATGAAACTCTGACACTCAAATTAGTGGATGGACTAAACCGAAATACTGGCACTGGCTACCTCATCGATCCGGTAAGACCTCTGCAACCCACCATTCCTTCAGCCACTGTTACTATTGCTGCTAATGACTTAACCAATTTGACGGTTTACAAAGCTACCGATGATGGCACAGGAAATAATGTTGGGACATTAAGTTGGGCAATTAAACAAGCTAACCAACTCCCAGGAGATGACACGATTACCATTAATACCAATGTGCGCGTCACGGGGGTGATGAAAAGCCTGGTTAATAGCAACATCACCATTGTGGGCAACAACCATACCATCAGTGGCGATGCCAATAATAACGGCATTAACGACAATGGCGACCTGCGCCCCCTATTCATCCTGTCGGGAAATGTCGCTATTTCTGACCTGACCATCACTAACGGACGGGCAAAAGGCGGAGGTAGTTGGTTGGGCGGCGGCGGTGCAGGAATGGGAGGGGGCTTGTTTATCTATGATGGTAACGTTTCTCTCAATAATGTAGCGTTCAATAACAACGTGGCACAAGGTGGTAGCGGCCAGTCAAATTATAGTCCTGGCACTGCTGGCGGTGGAATGTTTGGTAATTCTCTAGACCACGGTGCCGGCGGACTATTTGCTGGCAACTACGGCTACAATGGCGGTTATGGGGGGACTGGCAACTACGGCGGTTTCGGTGGCTCCCCTATCGGTGGCAATGGTGGCTTCGGTGGGGGCGGTGCCTTCGGTGGGGTGTATGGTGTTGGTGCCGTCTCTGACGGCGGTAATGGTGGCTTTGGCGGCGGCGGTGGCTTTGGTATTAACGGCGGCAATGGCGGCTTTGGTGGTGGTGGTGGACTGGGATTGAACAACCAGGTAGGTGCTACTCCCTATGGCTACGGTGGTGATGGTGGCTATGGAGGTGGCGGTGGCTCAGGTATTTCGGGAAAAGGCGCTGGCGGCTTTGGTGGTGGTGGTCTCAACAGCGATGGCGGTGGTTTTGGTGTCTACAACGGTGGAGCTGGTTTTGGCGGTGGCATTTTTATCCGCAGTGGCGCTTTAACCCTCAAAAATACTACCTTTACTGGCAATACAGCTACAGGCGGTGCGGCAGTTGCTCAACCGGGGACGGTAGTTAACCCAGGACTGGGCAAAGGGGGTGCAATTTTCATCATGCAATCCACTACTAACACCAACGGCAACAACCAGGGAATGCCAACCGTTCTACCTACAGTGAATTATGTAGAAAATTCTCCTAGCTACAGTGCTAACAGTGCTGCTAACGATGCGGGAACGGCGATCGATAATGATGATATTTACGGCACAATTAATATTGCCTCTCTTAACAATCCGCCAACTGCCGTCGATGATGCTATTAGCACCAATGAAAATACTCTCCTGAATGGGAATGTTCTGGCAGCTAATCCGACCACATCTGACAGCGACCCTGACAATAACACCCTGACGGTTACTGAAGTAAATGGGCAAGCTGGCAATGTTGGGAAAAGCATCAACTTAGGTAATGGACTCTTAATCGTCAACAGTAATGGCAGCTTGAGCTTTAATCCCAATAACGGTTATGAAACCCTAACACAAGGAGCCTCCAAGACTGAAACCTTCACTTATACCATTAGTGATGGCAATAGTGGAACTGATACCGCCAATGTGACTATCACCATTAACGGTGTGAATGATGCCGCTACTATCTCCGGGACTGCCACCGCCTCGGTTACTGAAGATGCCACTAACCCCAACCTCACGGCTAGCGGTTCTTTGGGCATCAGCGATGTCGATACAGGCGAAAACAAATTCAACACTACCGTCACGCCAAAGTTAGGTAACTTGGGGAATCTCAGCATCACTGATGCTGGAAGTTGGAACTACACAGTTGCCAACAGTACAGTACAATATCTCGGTGCTGGGAAAACTAAGACCGATACTTTTACAGTGCGATCGCTTGACGGAACGGCTGCTCAAGATATCGCAGTCACAATTAATGGTGTCAACGATGCCGCCACTATCTCTGGAACTGCCACCGCCTCGGTTACGGAAGATGCCAGTAACCCCAACCTCAGGGCTAGCGGTTCTCTGGGCGTCAGCGATGTTGATACAGGCGAAAACAAATTCAACACCACCGTCACGCCAAAGTTAGGTAACTTGGGGAATCTCAGCATTACTGATGCTGGAAGTTGGAACTACACAGTCGCCAACAGTACAGTACAATATCTCGGTGCTGG
>VFQR01001468.1_pt1 | contig 18089 bp, 9 predicted proteins | sample 3512321 | NCBI WGS metagenome assembly VFQR01 (sample SAMN10412374, study PRJNA504923) | tailings metagenome | isolation source: Relicate 3 Philex TSF1 revegetated site | place: Philippines: Tuba, Benguet | collected 2017-08-29
GCAAAACTTTTTACGGCAACTCAAACCCGTAACTTTATTCCTGTATTAGGTGCATCGGGAAGTGGAAAATCCTCAGTGGTATTTGCAGGATTAGTACCCCAATTGCAAAAACAAGGCCACTGGAAATTTACTCATTTCCGTCCAGGTTCAGACCCTTTCCATGCACTTTCTTTGGCACTTATTCCTCTTTACGCACCAGATTTAGATGTTACCGATCGGATAGCTCACGCACGTAAATTGACTAGTTATTTTCGTGACGGTACTGTTCCTGTCTCTGACATTTTTGCTCAAATTCAACAGAATCACCCCAACTATCGGGTTTTGCTAATTGCCGATCAGTTTGAGGAATTATATACTCTCTGTGGTGACGAAGCCATCCGCCGTAGTTTCCTTGATACGTTATTAACCAGCTTTCAAACGCCTACAAATAAATCCCCACCTGCCACTGTGTTAGTTGCAACTATGCGGGCTGATTTTTTGGGAAACGCGCTCTCCTATCGCCCATTTGTAGATATGTTGCAAAATGCTGATATCAAACTGGGAAGCATGAATCGAGAGGAACTTTCCCAGGTAATTGAAAAGCCTGCTGTTAAATTAGGGGTGAACTTTGAAGCTGGATTAGTGGCGCGTATCTTGAATGATGTGGAACATGAGCCAGGAAATTTACCTTTGCTGGAGTTTGCTTTAACGTTATTGTGGGAACGGCGAACAGGTAAACAATTAACTCATGCAGCTTATCAGGCCATTGGTGAGGTGAAAGGTGCTTTAGCCAGTCATGCAGATGAAAATTATCAGCACATTAGTCCTGAACAACGAGAACAAGTGCGACGAATTTTTATCCAACTAGTTCATCCTGGTGAAGGTACGCAAGATACGCGGCGACTAGCGACGAAAGCAGAATTGGGTGAAGCAAAATGGTCTTTGGTAAAACAATTGGCTGATTTGCGATTAGTAGTAACGAGTCGAAATGCTACAAATCAAGAGACAGTGGAAGTTGTCCATGAGGCTTTAATTCAAAATTGGAGTGAATTGCGGCAGTGGATGACAGCAGACCGCCACTTTCGAGCTTGGCAAGATCGCTTGCGGGCAGCAATCCACCAATGGGAAGAAGCAAATCAAGATGATGGGGCATTATTGCGCGGTGTGCCACTGGTGGAAGCAGAAAGTTGGTTGCATAAGCGCAAAGAAGAACTGAGTCAAGGCGAAGAAGGTTTTATTCAGAGGAGTTTAGCACTGCGGGATCGGGAAAAGAAAGAACGGGAACACAGACGGCGACTGATTATGTCTGGGCTGATTGGCTTCTCTGGTGTCGCCTTGAGTTTAGCTGGGTTTGCAGCGTGGCAATGGCAGCGATCAGAAATAGCTCAACTCAACACTCTGATTCAATCTTCAAATAATTTATTTGCATCAAATCAACAGTTGGAAGCAGTAACAACAAGTATAAAAGCAGGCAAACTACTGAAATGGATATTTTGGATAGAAGACGAAACCAAACTTGAGGTTATAGATTTACTACGACGCGCTCTTTATCAAATTAGGGAGCAAAACCGTCTAGAGGGGCATACCGATACAATTTATTCTGTCACATTTAGTTCCGATGGGCAAAAGCTGGCTTCTGCTAGTGGCGACAAGACCATCAAACTCTGGGATGTTGCTTCAGGTAAACTAATTAACACCTTAACTGGGCATACCAATACAGTTCATCGGGTCACATTCAGCCCTGATGGTCAAAAGCTGGCTTCTGCCAGTGCTGACAAGACCATCAAACTCTGGGATGTCGCTTCAGGTCAACTAATTAACACCCTAAGTGGGCATCATGATTGGGTTTATAGTGTCAAATTCAGTTTTGATGGGCACTTGCTAGCTTCTACTAGTAATGACAAGACTATCAAACTCTGGGATGTGGCTTCAAGTAAACTAATCAAAACTCTGGCAGGGCACAATGATTGGGTCAATAACGTCGTATTCAGTCCGGATGGACAAAAATTGGCTTCTGCCAGTGCTGACAAGACTATCAAACTCTGGGATATCTCTTCAGGTAAACCATTCAAAACACTTACTGGGCATAGCAATTGGGTAAAGGGACTTAGTTTACATCCGGATGGACTATTTCTAGCTTCTGCTAGCCGCGATAAGACTGTCAAACTCTGGAATATTGCCACAGGCCAACACGTCAAAACCATGACTGGGCATACTGATGAAGTCTATAGCGTCAGTTTCAGTCCCAACGGACAAATGCTGGCTTCTGCTAGTGATGACAAAACCATTAAAATCTGGGAGGTCAATTCAACTAAAGAAATATACACTATCACGGGAGATAGAAATTTTATTTGGAGCGTCAGTTTTAGTCCTGATGGGCAAACACTGGCTTCTGGTGGTGGTGACGAGAGCATCAAACTCTGGGATGTGGCCACAAATAAACCAATCAAAATCCTCAATGGACACAGTAATCCAGTTTTTAACGTCATTTTTAGTCCCGATGGGCAAACGCTAGCTTCTGGTAGCCAAGACAACACCATCAAACTTTGGGATATTGCTTCAGGTAAATTACTTAAAACCTTGATTGGGCATCGCGATTCAGTCTTTAGTGTCAGTTTCAGTCCAGATGGACAAAAACTGGCTTCTGCTACTAGTAGCGACAAGATCATCCAACTTTGGGATATCTCTTCAGGTAAACCAATCAAAACCCTGACTGGACATCACGATATGGTCAGGAGCGCCATATTCAGTCCTGATGGGCAAACACTGGCTTCTGGTAGCGATGACAAGACCATCAAACTCTGGGATATCTCTAGTGGGAAACCACTTAAAACCTTAACTGGGCATCATGATGTGGTCAGGAGCGTTATATTCAGTCCTGATGGGCAAACACTGGCTTCTGCTAGCGATGACAAGACCATCAAACTCTGGGATATTTCTTCAGGTCAAACATTGAAAACCCTGACTGGGCATTATGATATGGTCAGGAGCGTCATATTCAGTCCTAATGGGCAAACACTGGCTTCTGGTAGCGATGATAAGACCATCAAACTCTGGGATATTTCTTCAGGTCAACCATTGAAAACCTTGATTGGGCATCACGATATGGTCAGGAGCATCAGTTTTAGTTCCGATGGGCAAACACTGGCTTCTGGTAGTCAAGATAACACCATTAAACTCTGGGATATCTCTAGTGGGAAACCACTTAAAACCTTAACTGGGCATCACGATTCGGTATTCAGCATCAGTTTCAGTCCCAATGGGCAAATGCTAGCTTCTGCTAGTCATGACAGTACGTTAATTTTATGGGATTTGACTGACGATTTGTGGTACTTGGATCTTGATCGCCTAATCGCACGTAATTGCGATCGCCTACGTGGTTATTTACAGAATAACCCCAATGTCAGCGATCACAACAGGCATTTATGCGACGGTATTGGTACTAAGTGAATGCCTCAGCACCTCCTGACTCGGCTACAAATGCCGAATTGGAATTTTAATCACAAACTCTGTTCCTTGTCCTGGTGTTGAGTAACACTCCAATTTACCAGCATGTTTTTCGCTAATGATTTGATAACTAATAGACATGCCCATACCTGTTCAGGCGATCGCCACTCCTAAATTTTCTTCGCTCAGGCGATATCCGGGAATACTCAGCATAATGCCAAATCTTAAACACCAGATTTAGTATTCCGATACACGAAAAATATTATCGGTGCATATACAGCAGATTGCAAGTTGGTGAGGTACAGATAAAAATGTTTGCTCGTAGTGAGGACTTTAGTCCTGGCTTGAGGACTAAAGTCCTCACTACAAACTGTTTATTATGGGTGATTTGGCGGACATCATACTGAAGCGGGGAGATTGAAGGTTGTAAAAAACCCCACTCTTGAGAGAGAGTGGGGTTAGTTACGTTACTAAGGCTATTTAACTAGAGATTATATCACTTAAATTACCCAAGCGATCGCCCGGATACAATAATGAAGCCGACGGAATCAAGTTTAATTTGCGGTTGGCGAATTCCCTCTAAAATCGCTGCACTTAAAGCAGTTTCGATTTTGAGTTCTTGGGCTAGTGCTTGATCCCCAGTTTGCTGATTCAGCAGCAGGCGTAATTGTTCTACTCTATTGCCCAATTTCTTCTCGGCAACAAAGCCGCGTTTTTCGCACAATTCCAGAAAATCTGGACGATTGGAAAGTAATGCTAAAAAAGCATTACGTACTTGATAGCAATAATTTTGCCATTTACTAGGTTCAACAAAATTGTCAATAATTTCTAACCGTTCTTTTGCTAGATTATAATCTCGTCCTTGATTGTTGTTTTTATCTTTATATGGACGTTGTAAGATATTCAACAAAACTTGATCTTCAACAACAGATATTGGCTCCTGACGACCATCAAGATAGATAGTTTCCATAATTGGTGGAAATAGAGCATCTACACGCCGCTGCAAAATTTTGAATTGAGAATTATCGAGTTTGTTCTCAATTAAAACTTGTTTGCCAATTTTTAAATTTGCCTCGACTATATAATTGTATTGGAAACCGAACCATTCCTTGCCTTCTTTTGCATCCCAAGATGTATCAGTGCGCCACATAGCAAAGGCTTGACCCCGATCATCCCAATCGATATAGTTTAATAATGCTTCGACAAATCCTTCTCCAATTCGCAAGAGTTTCGCATCAGAATTTTGGTTTGCTATCCTGCGGTTATAAGTACCATATTTGTCTAGATAACTATCAGCAAAACGGGTTTTTAACTCATTTATCGGCACCAAAGTACGCGTTATCGGTTGATAACGTTTGATTTCTGAAGAATCTGGGTTAGTCATGGGCTTGAAACCAAGGGCGTCGCAAATCCAGCCTTCAATTGCTCGCTTCATTTCTAAATGGCGAGCATCATAATTATCTAAATCTTGGAAATACTCGGTTGCAATTTCGTCACTGGCATCGATTTCATCTAAAGCATTCAGCTCGCTAATTTTGACAATTTCGGCTTGGATTTGGGCTTTAATTGGCTCAATCATTTGCAGCAGTCCAGTGGCACCTGATTGAAATAAAGCTGCTTCTAATTCTGGCAATTTCTCGTCTACATAAAACTGGAAACTGGCAATTGATTGTTGAAAAATCCCAAATCCCTCTTTCAAAACTTGATACCAAGCGTTGTGGGGGCTATCTTCTAAATAAGGGCCAATCAATGCACAAGATTGGACTCCAATTTTACTGCCAATGCGGTCAAGTCTGCCAATTCTTTGTTCTAATTGATTAGGTGACCAGGGAAGATCGAAATGAATTAACCAGTCAGCAAACTGAAGATTACGCCCTTCTTCTCCGGAGCGATCGCATACTAAAATAAAGCAGTTGGGATTGTTTTTGAATCTATTTAAGCCCGACTCAACTTTATCCGGTGATTCTCCAAATTGATGGCTGACTACTGTCTCGACACCAAAAGTATCAGCTAAATAGCGCACAACTTCGGCACAACTTTGGGCAAAACTGGTAAATATAATAAATTTGGGAAAAATATCGTCAGCAATTGGTCTACGAATTCTCTGCTGTATCCTCGTAAGAAATTCTTTTTGATTTCTGCGGACGTTTGGCGGAATTTTGAAGTATGTACCCAACTGATTCAGTATGACTGTTCTTAAATTTTCCTTGCGTTCTCCGTCTTCTACAGGTTGACGAATCACCTTTAATATGGATTGGAAAATTTCTTCTTCGCCGGAAAATTTGGGTGTTGTAGTTAATCGGCGAATATCATCTTCTTGAAATTCCTGAATCAGTTTAGCATGGGGTTTCCCGGTTAAACGAGTTGTAATTACTTGTTCTAAAATGCCTAACCAAGTGCCCGCAGCCAGGAATAATAACAGAAAAATTCGCTGATATTGCTTTTCCTTGGGAGCAACACTACGCCATTGATTGATCAGTTCGTGAATATCAAGCGATCGCTCATCTAAATCATATTCTTCTTTTGGTGTAAAATTACGGTCAAATATTACATCTTCCACCGCCGCGCGACGGTTGCGAAGCATTCGCCGATATAATCGATAGGTATCGCTGATGTGGCTGCGAATTGCTTGGACAATTTGATTTTTCTCTGGAGAATTTCCTTGTAAACAAGTTTCTAAATCATCCGCTAAGTTGAGTAAATACTTATCTTCGGGAAACAGGTTGCGTAATTCCTGCAAATTCTTTTTTAAGACCACAGGTTTTGCATCTTCTCTCAAAGCCAGCAGAACTTTACCAATTTGTTGGCGGCTGGCAACTTGAGCGCGAAAACCTGCTAAATCATCAAATTTATAGATTGTGGGGTCGAGCAAATGCAACATCGCTAAGAAATCTTGCTCGTGATTCACAACCGGATTAGCGGATAATAAAAGTAAGCGATCGCTTTTATGAGCCAGTTGTTTGCAAGTCTCAAAACGCTGACGCACCGCTGCATCTTTAGAGGTCGCCATTGCTGCGATATGATGGGCTTCATCTAATATTAAACAGCCTATTCTAGCTTTGAGATTAATTTTATGAATATCTTCAACCGTTAGCACCGCTACTCGTTTGGGAAAATGAGAAATATAAAACTTGTTTTCTAACTCAGTCCGCCATTGTTGCAGTAAATATTGGGGAACTATGACCACCGCACCTTTTTTCGGTTCATCTAACAGAAATTGACGCAGAATTGTACCCGCTTCGATGGTTTTTCCTAGTCCCACTTCGTCTGCTAAAATATAGCGTTGAATTGGGTCTTCCAGTACCCGACGGACAACTTCAACTTGGTGGGGATAAAGATTAATATTTGCCGAAATCAGTCCCGTCATTCCCCGACTGACAGCGCGTTGCTGAATTAAAGATTTCACAAAAGCTAATCTTTTCTCGTGGAAGTATGGCGTTTCGTGACCCTTCATTGCTAGAGTTTCAATGGGGTCAGTGTTCGGTAAATTACAACGAACGTAAATTTCTTCTTCGGTAACAATTGCAGTTTTCTTGTCTGGCAAATCAACTTGATATTCTTCTGTATCTTCGTCCCAGGCGAAAATTCTGCCAATTATCCATTTATCTTGGGTTTCGGACTTGATATAGCATCGTGCTTGGGGTTCAAGCCTGACTTGAGAAAGCGAACTTAAAGGTAACGTTTTTTCTAAACGTTGCCCCAGAGAGCAAAAATACTCAACAATCGCATTAGTCTCAGATATTTCGATAACTTTTCCTATACCCAAATAATTATTCTGGGACTGTACTAATAAACCAAGCTTAATCATAGATCCAGTCCCCTAAACAAACTAAAAGTATCTTCCAGACTAGTTTATTCAGCCATATCTGGCAATTTCGCAGATCCCATTATAGACAATAAACTGCGATTACAGTTTTTCGCCATAGCGATTTGTAAATTCCATTCGGCTCGTGTTCTGTTAATTAGTTATGATTCCTAGAACCACAGCACCGTACTTCCAACCAGTAGGGGCGCACAGCTGTGCGCCCCTACGATTATCTGTACCTCACCAACTTGCAATCTGCTGTATTTGATTTTTAGGAAGCTAGCTACACCTTTATTCCCAGTCCCCAGTCCCTTCCTCTACGAGTGATTCTCCCAATCAAATCGGATTCCCATATGACACATTATGATACTGAATATCATTGACGATTGTGAAACTAGAAAATGAAACGTTCAAATCGCCTTGCTTGGATAGGAGCGATCGCAATTGCAGCGGTCATCTTACTCAGTTTGCTTGCAGCTCCTAATAATAGCAAAATTAATGTCGGCTCTACTTATAATCGCGCCCCCAATGGCTATGGTGCTTGGTATGCTTTTATGCAAGAGCAAGGAATTGCCATCGAACGGTGGCAAAAACCTTTTAGTGAAATTCCGTCAGGGAACAGCCCAGTTACCTTTCTTGTGGTTAGCAGCTATCCCAGAGATACAACCCTCGATAGTCAAGAACGTGAATGGGTAGAAAAAGGAAATACCTTGGTAATTTTAGGCGTTGGGGGGCGAGTTACAGAAGCAGACTTTAGCACTCTCCAAAAATCCCCCCAAGGCGATGTTAAAATTGACACCCGCAGACGAAAGAAAAAAGTAGATCAAAAGCAAATTGATTTAGGCGATCGCTTTGGTGCTACAGTCTGGCAAGAAAAATATAAGCAAGGCAACGTATTTTTTTCTACCACTCCTTATTTAGCCGCCAACGCCTACCAAGATAATTTAAGTAATTTTAGCTATTTATCAGATTTAGTCAAGAAAAACGGTAACAGAATACTTGTCGATGAATACATCCACGGCTATAAAGATGCCGATGTTAGGCAGAAAGAAAGCGAAGGAGATTTATCTAGTTTTTTTGCTAAAACCCCTTTATTTCCAATATTAATCCAAGTAGGTATCGTACTATTAGCGCTAATTTGGGCGCAGAATCGCCGTTTTGGCAAACCAGTAACTTTAGATACACCAGTTGCAGACAACAGCGAGGCATACATCCAAGCCTTAGCCTTAGTATTGCAGAAAGCTGATACCACCGACTTTGTGATTGATATGGTGGGTAAACAAGAACAATTGCAACTCCAAAAAGCCTTGGGATTAGGGCAAATACCCCTAGAACACCAAGCTTTACTCAATGTCTGGGTAGAAAAAACAGGTGCCAGTGCCGCAGATCTAAATGCAGTTTTAAAGCTACAATCACGCAAACAACCCATGAGGGAACAAGAGCTGCTAAGCTGGTTGGGAAAATGGCGAAGCATTAGATTAATTCGTAATTCGTAACAAATAACAATTGAGAAATGACAAATTAATATTATGAACGAAACTCATCCTATTTTAATTCGCCTTGGTGAAGGTCTTAACCAAGTAATTGTCGGACAATCGAGCCTCATACAACAACTTTTAGTGGCGCTGTTAGCGGGCGGACACATAATTTTAGAAGGAGTACCAGGAACTGGTAAAACCCTCTTAGTAAAAGTATTAGCGCAGTTAATTAAAGGGGACTGTCGCCGAATTCAATTAACACCAGATGTTTTACCGTCAGATATCACTGGGACAAATATTTTTGATTTGAATAGCCGCAATTTCACTTTAAAAAAAGGGCCAATTTTTACTGAAGTGCTGTTAGCAGATGAAATTAACCGCACTCCTCCCAAAACACAAGCAGCGCTGCTAGAAGCAATGGAAGAAATGCAGGTAACCTTGGATGGTGAAAGTTTACCGTTGCCGGATTTATTTTGGGTAATTGCAACCCAAAATCCTCTAGAATTTGAGGGGACTTATCCTTTGCCAGAGGCGCAGTTAGACAGATTTTTATTTAAACTAGTAGTAGATTATCCTGACCAAGCTGCTGAAAAGCAAATGTTACTCAATCGTCAGGCGGGCTTTGCAGCAAGGCGTTTAGATATTAGCCGTTTGAAACCAGTAGCCACAGTAGCCGATATTTTGCAAGCGCGACAAGCAGTCAAAGAAGTTAAAGTATCAGAAGCGATCGTTGATTATTTGTTAGCTTTAGTGAGAATATCGCGTCAATATCCCGATTTAACTTTGGGTGCATCACCTCGCGCCGCTGGTGCTTGGTTGCAGACATCTCAAGCTTTAGCCTGGTTAACTGGAAGGGATTTTGTGACACCAGATGATGTCAAAGCAGTTGCATCGCCATTGCTACGTCATCGACTAATTTTGAAACCAGAAGCGATGCTGGATGGTTTACAAATTGACGCGGTAATTGCGTCGGTAATTAATCAAGTGCCGGTTCCAAGGTGATACGATTTTGGATTTTGGATTTTAGATTTTGGATTGGGGATTGTTTTTTATATCTGGGTTTTTTGGAACTATTTAAATGTTGCACCTAAGAAATCGCTGCTAAGCTAAAAAACATCTAAATTCTAAAATCTGATTAAATCAAACTCTTGTGGGGTGGGCATCTTGCCCGCCCTAGTTAATGCAATTTAAATAAGGAACAGCTTAGCACGTCGTAGAATGCACTCAAGCACGTTAGAATACAGAATCTATTGTTACTCACTAAACAGAAATTTACTTATGAGTCATCAAGCCGAGTATGAAAAGTTTCCCGAACAATTTGAAAGTATCATCATTAGCACCGTCAACGCCGAGGGAATACCTAATGCGAGTTATGCTCCCTTTGTGATGGATGATGCTAAGAATATCTACATTTATATCAGTGGTCTTGCAACTCACACCACAAATATCTATGCCAATCCTCATGTTAGTGCTTTATTTATTGAGGATGAAGCCAAAAGCAAGCAAATTTTTGGTCGTAACCGTTTGAGTTTTGATTGTAGTGCAACTTTGATAGAGCGCGAAACTGATAAGTGGAATCAAATTGTTGACCAATTTCAAGGGCGATTTGGTCAAATTATAGAAATTTTGCGAGGCTTGTCTGATTTTCGGATTTTCCAGCTAACTCCCCGCGAAGGCCGTTTTGTAGTCGGTTTTGGAGCAGCTTATCGCATCAGTGGCGATCGCCTGGATCAACTTGTTCACATTACAAGAGATAATGACCTAAAGCAAGAATAATCTAGAAATTATCCCTCTTCTGTCACTCTCCGAAAACATTTGCTATTGTTTAATTCTAAAGCTTTTGCATAGCAAGCGATTGCACGATTATTTTCTAATCACAAATACAAGACCCATTTTTTTCTAATAGGATAGCTTGTATTGATTGCCCCATGAGGCTTCTAGCGTTTGCACTCCCGGAAAGTGACAGAAGAGGGTTATAGCAGTCCTAAATCATTTGTGAAAATTATATATCTCTTTCTTCTTTCTTTTCTTTGCGTACTTTGCGTCCTTCTCTTCGAGACGCTTTGCGAAGGCGGTTCGTTTCCTTATCTATATTTTTCACCACTTATTTAGGATGGCTATATAAATTATAAATTATCAACAATCCAATTAAATTAAAAAATTTAATTTTATGCTTAAATTTCAACCTCCTGGCTTTGGACATAAAGTCATCCATACATCCTTGGGGGCAATGGTTTACTATACACAAACGAATGCACCTTGGTCAATTACTAACACTGAAAATTTACCGCCACTCCTATTTGTGCATAACTTTGGTGGTGGCGCATCTGCATATGAATGGTCTAAAGTTTACCCAGCTTTTGCCTCGAATTATCGAATTTTAGCACCCGATTTAATCGGTTGGGGAGAATCGGCTCATCCAATTAGAGATTATCAAATTAGGGATTATCTGAGTACGATCGCCGAATTTATTATCCAAACTTGTCACCAACGAGTTACAGTAGTAGCCTCATCTCTCACAGCGGCTTTTGCTATCCGCCTAGCCATTATCCAGCCGAATCTATTCCAAAGATTATTTTTGGTCTGTCCCTCTGGATTTGATGACTTTGGACAAGGTAGTGGACGCAGACTTCCGCTTTCAGTAATCAATACACCGATGCTAGACGATTTTATTTATATTGTTGGTGCAGAAAATGAAATCGCAGTCCGCAACTTTTTACAAAGTTTTCTCTTTGCTAAACCACAACGAGTATCTCCAGAAATGGTAGAAGCTTATTTAACTTCTGCCCAGCAACCTAATGCTAAGTTTGCCGCTTTGGCATTTTTGCGCGGCGACCTTTATTTTGATTTGAGTTTATATATTCAACAACTAACAATTCCCACGGTCATATTTTGGGGAGAAAAAGCACAATTTACTAACATCAAATTAGGACGAAGATTAGCAAATTTAAATCCAAATACAATACAAAAATTTTATGCGATCGCAGATGCTGGAGTCTTACCTCATTTAGAAGTGCCAGAAGTCATCATTGGTCTGTTGCAACGATATCTTGGTTGAGTTAGGAGTTATAACTCCTAACTCTTACTTCGAGACTAACTGTGCGTTCAATGCTTTATTAATGCGATCGCCAACAAATTCTAAGTGGGCTAAGGTGTAAATATCGATGTTTTCACCTAATTGTTTGAGTCGGACATCTATGGCTTTTTGTAGTTGTCGCAATTCATACCACGCCACTGTCCGACCATCTTCAGGCGCATCATTAGTATGCAACATCATCCCTAGCAAAATATTCAAATATTCTTGTTGCAATGAACGCCGGATGCTAGAAATTGGTTGGAATTCTCCAGGGGTTAAAACTTCTGTCCAGATGCTTGTTTGTAAGGTATCGAACAATTCTGGAATCGAGAGTGCTTCCCCAGGTTCGGTTTTTAATTCTATATCTTGTAAACGATTTAAGCGATCGCTATCTAGTAGCGATCGCAGTATCGCACTTTGGAAACTCAAAATGCGATCGTGAATGGGATAATCAAGCCGATAATTCGGTGCAAAACTACCCCAATGTCGCCAACGCGATGGCGCTAACTGATTCAATAATTGTCCTGAGAAATTAAAAGCATTTTCACTAAATACATATTCTTGTAATTTAGTCAACGCTTGACGTTGTTTTAATAATGAAACTGGTACAAATGCCCAGGAATGATCATCACCAACGTGGAGACGCCGAAATGATTGCCCACCAATATATTGAGAGAGCAATTTAGCATTACTAAAATAATATCCAAGGACTCTATCGAATAAAACGCGCAGGTTACTATAACTTTCTCCTGGTGATAAATAACCCTTTTCCAGACGCTGCCACATAGCGCGGGCATTATCCATTTGCCACTGGGAATAAACCAGCACATCATTACTCATATCCCAAACATTTGCTAAGGGATTGATATCAGAAATATCTTCATCTGTTGCGTAAGATAATTCTGGTTGCGGTGAGGCTAAAGCAATTTTTTCCAAAAAAGTTTTTTCTGTTTCTGGAATCGTTGGCTCAATTTTTGGCGATGGGTTGATTTTATAACCATACTCTATCGCCCATTCGTCATATGGCACCACAATTTCCGGAAAATAGTCACCTTGCTGTACTCCCTGTGGTGCTACATTCACGGGTAGATAGTCCATCACCGAACCGACTAAACCTTTTGTATGAGTAATTTCAGTGTTATTTAACTCTTGGGGTGCTAACATAGCGCTACCATGAAAGTTATGGCGCAAACCAAGAGTATGTCCGACTTCATGAGCAATCAGAGAACGCAAATATTCATCCACATATTCTTGCATGGCTTCACTACTCGGTGTCGCATTTTGCAAGATTGACAATGCCAATGCCCCCATCGTTGCCTGATTTACAGCCCCCATACCATAGCAGACATCAGAATTCTTCTCCCCCATCTCCCCACTGCCGACTCCCCACTCCCTATTTTTGCATTCGGACGTTAAACTAATGTTGTTTGACTCTACGTAGGTGTGATATGTTTGCCGAATTGAGCGCACCATATTTGCATCTACGATGATATCTGCATCCAATATTTCGCCGGTGAGTGGGTTGACGCGGGTCGGTCCTCTGGCAAAACCTCCATCTAGAGAATTGAACCAGCGAATAGTGTTGTAGCGCACATCTGCCGGTTGCCAATCAGCATCATCTGGCATTTGTTGTACTTCAATGGCATTTTCAAATCCGGCTTTTTCAAATGCTTTGTTCCACATCAAGATGCCTTCACGAATTGCATCCCGATACTCTGGTGGTACAGCATTTTCAATCCAAAATACAATTGGTTTTTTCGGTGGAGATAAAGAAACGTTGGGGTTGGATGGTTCTAAATGCCAACGATTAATATAACGAACAAATTCTTCTTCAGAGTTATTGTTAGAGAAATTTTGAAAGGCAGTAATAAAATATCCCACTCTGTCATCGGCAAGTCTGGGAACATAACCGTTGTTCTCTCTGAGTTGAGAAAAACTATAGTGTACCTTGAGACTGAGTGCCCTGCTATCGGGTACGCTGACTAAATTCGATCCTTCTATTGAGGAAAAACCATAAATCGAATCAATTTCTATGTTTTCTGGAAAGCTATTAATATCTCCAAAATAAGACTTGCTGGCGTCCAAATGATAATTAGCCTGCAAAGAGTATTTTAATAAAGGAGCTAATCCGGAAAAATCCTGCATTAACAGGTTATCCAGGTCAATCAAAATATTTTTACTAAACGGATGAATACCATCTATTGGTAGTGAATAAAGAACTGAGTCGCTAAATGAGCGAGCAAGCGATCGCTGTTCTGAAATACTTTCTGTACGGAATTTTACATTCCGGACAACAAAATGCAATTGGTTGTTTATTCGTCGGAAATAAAACAGAAAATCAGCAAGTGGTAATCCACTATAAATTCCACTTTCACCAACGCCAGATTCTAATGTCACCGTAGCTAAATAATCTTTATTTAACTGCTCCGGTTGAATTTCTAAGTAAATTTTACCGAAGTCATCATTGCAATAAAGTGTGAAGAGTCCCTCTAACTTCTTTGACATTTTGACTATTTGAATAAATCGCAAAAAATCTTCTTTTCTACTGTTGCCAAAATTATTTTCAGCACTTGCTAAGTTTTCAATGACTGGGAGTGCATTTAATGACTGCACATCAATATTTTCAAGTTCGTTGGCTGCTGCGTAATCCGTCAGTAATAACAAGTTGCACAGTAAAACTAAAAAAAATGTTAATTTTGCGACCCAGTATTTCATCCTTTGGCTTTCCACCTGAAGCAGTTATCGTGTTGAGAAAAATCTGAACTAATGTGCAGATAGGCTAAAACTAGTTTGACTTTTGGTTGCTATTATGAACTCTTCAGTAATTATGCGTTTTTGAGAAGAGGTTATTTATACATGAAATATCTATGTCTTCAGATAGATAACTTCTATATCTAAAGACACATGTTTTTTTAGACTATATTTTGTATTAAAAGCCAAATGTAGCACTAAAATTGTATTGAGTGCTACATTTGCCACACTAAGAAATCTCAAGCATGAGTTATGTAAATGTGGTGCAGTTTGTCAAATCAGCCTATTTCCAAAGTATTGTTCCTAATTTCACCTATTACTGTCTTCTGGTAGTTATCGTGCCTTAAGATCGAACTTTCTTTGGTAAGAAATTCTGGACTTAACAAGCTTAAACAAAACAGCAATATTGGCGTCAGTCGCTAGAATTATCCAATTGAATTGTCTGCGACACGCACTCGCGTTGAGCGTCAAAATTGCTGGATTTTGTTAGTACAGTCAGGCATAGCCCATTCTGAATTACTGAGTTCTTCATAAATGAGATATGTCTTTTGTTAGAAGGATAATTAATTTTTTATCGTTAATCTTTATCTGTAATCAAAAAAGCAACCTAATTCCCATGACAAATTTGATTTCTTACGCGATTGGTTATCTGAGTTCCCTGTTTAAAGGACTTCAGGTAAAACGTTTTCTAGCTGTTGTCTTAGTTGGTTTTCTGGTACTGACGACGAATATTACTTCTGGCTACAGTAACCAAAACTTAGGCGAAAGAGTTCGTCAACAGGTAGAACAAAATGATGCTCAAAGACCGAAAACAACAGGCCAGTGGAACCGAGAAGCTCGTGAAACCGAAGGCTCTCCTGGTGAACGGCTTGGAAGAATTGGAAAACAGTCAGCAGAAGCCTTTAAAGAATTCGGCTCTGGTTACGTAGAAGGCGCTAAGGAAACTGCCCGCGATGTAGGGAATAGTGCCGCACGGGCTGGCAGAGATCTCTCTAAGTAAACAAGTTGAACGCTAAATGCTGCGTAAAAACTGTTATATATACAGTTTTTTAGTTCGATAAAATACAAGATATTTTTAGGGGGATAGCATTGTTATCCCCTTTCTTTTCGCCTTGATTTTTCCAGAACCTGTGAAAACTTAAGTACAAAATAAGTAATATATAAATCATAAATTACCGTAAAAATAGTTAATAGCTATGTTTATTTGTATCCACTTCCTTGGCAACCTCAGTAAAAATTGTGATAGTTTTTATTACCATTATCTAAGTAAATAATAACATTCAAATAACAGTTGAATAAGCATTAAAAAACATGGAACAATAAAGACATACGAAAGGCAGTTAACAAAAAAGTAAATTAATAGTTAGCGATATGAAACAATTTAAGGGCACGCGAAAGCGGGGATTTGTGCTAACTCCTGCTGGCTTGCAGCGCTTACAAGCGGCGATCTTAGCTGTGGAAAAGGCACAAAACAAGGGCGATCGCTTTACCTTAGAACAATTAAGGGTTCGGATTAATGTTTCTAGCAAAACTCTCAGCCGATTATGGTCGTTGAATACAGGCGTAGATCAAAAAACCCTAAAATTGTGCTTTTGTGCCTTTAATCTAGAATTACGCAGTGAAGACTATACAATCTTAAGTGAGCCGAATCATACTGAAAACATTAAAAGTCTGTCTTTGGGTTTAGATACAGAAAAAGTAAATTTATCCCAGTCTTCATACACAGACTTATTTGTTACCCAAGATCGGGAGCAATTAGAAAATATTTGGTCATATCCAGATGGCCCAGTAGCTTTAGATTCGCCCTTTTACGTCGATCGCCCCCCCATTGAGGAGCTAGTTTATCGAGAAGTCACTCAACCAGGCTCTATAATTTGGATTCGAGCGCCAAGAGAGATGGGTAAAAGCTCTTTGGTGTTGCGGTTGTTAGCTTTTGCACAGATGCAAGGTTATCGCACAGGAAACTTGAATTGTAACCAAATCGATGCCAGCTGTCTGACAGACTTAAACAAGCTTTTGCGTTGTCTTTGCTGGCGAGTTGCAACGGAATTAGGTATCGATCCGAAGCTAGATGATAGCTGGAATGAAGAGGTCGGTTGTAAACTTAGTTACAGTTTGTACTTAAAATCTTATTTGCTCAAGCAGAGCGAAAGTCCAGTAGTTTTTGTGTTAAATGACGTTGATAGGTTTTTTGAACATCCTGAAATTGCTCACGAGTTGTTTGCTTGCTTCCGTTCGTGGTATGAAGCAGCACGACAAGACACCAACTTACAGAAATTAAGGTTAGTGGTGGTTTACTCCACAGAAGTTTATGTCTGGCAAGATATTAATCACTCGCCATTGAATATAGGGCTGCCTATTCGTTTAGGTGAATTTACTAAAGAACAAGTAGAATACTTAGCCCAACGGCATGGGTTAAACTGGTCTTCTGGTAAGGAGGTTACCCGACTGATGTCACTGGTGGGAGGACATCCAGCACTGATTCGCATTGGTATGTATTATCTATGCTGTCAAGGAATCACCTTAGAAAATCTGATAGAAGAAGCGATCGCTAATGGCGGCATCTACCGATATCATTTATGGCGACACTGGTCAATCCTTCAAGAAAAACCTCATCTAGCCAGGGCATACGCTGAAGTTGTAACGAAAAAGCAAAACATTTCTCTCAATCCCGTTGATGCTCATAAGCTCGAAAGCTTGGGGTTGATCCGCTACCAAGGCGATCGCATTTTACCACGCTGCGAACTCTACCGCGCTTATTTTGAAAAGCAATTATCTACAATTGTTGAATGATCGGGTTCCAAAGCAATTGCTATGGTTATGATTGAAACCACAGTTCGTAAAGAATACGATCGTCTAGCATCCGTATACGATCGCCGCTGGAAAAAATACATTTCTAATACACTTTCTTTCCTCAAAACCTGGGCGGAAATATCACCACAGGATACTGTTCTTGATGTTGCTTGTGGAACAGGTGAATTTGAACGGTTGCTATTAACTGAACATGCAACTCTCAAAATTATCGGAGTAGATATTTCAGATGAAATGTTAGCAATTGCTAAAGAAAAATGTAGGGCTTATTCACAAATTTCATTTGAAACTGCTAGTGCCTCAGCGTTGCCATTTGCTAACGATACTTTTGATGTGATTGTATCTGCCAGTTCATTCCATTACTTTAGCGAACCATTGGCAGCATTAATAGAGATGCAGCGTGTACTCAAACCTAATGGCAAAGTTGTAATTTTGGATTGGTGTAAAGATTATTTATTTTGCCAAATTTTGGATATCATACTGAAGATTATTGACCCAGCGCACCAGCAGTGTTACACGCAAAAGGAATTTCATCGTTTCCTGAATTCTGCCAATTTTGTAGTTTCTTGTGGGACTAAAGTTCGTTTCGGTATTTTTTGGGGGTTGATGGTAGCCACAGCTAGCTTAGAAGAGGAACCAACGAAGGAATTTTGAAAAAGCAAATCTGGGTGTGGATTCTGGGATATCCTTAAGTAAGTGAAAGATTTGCCAAAATAAAGTAAGAATGAAGCTGGCAGCAAGA
>VFQR01001469.1_pt1 | contig 18077 bp, 17 predicted proteins | sample 3512321 | NCBI WGS metagenome assembly VFQR01 (sample SAMN10412374, study PRJNA504923) | tailings metagenome | isolation source: Relicate 3 Philex TSF1 revegetated site | place: Philippines: Tuba, Benguet | collected 2017-08-29
TCTCTGAGCGGCCGAGAATGACGCCGAGCGGGTTCTTCAGGTCGTGCGCGACGGTGCCCAGCACCTCCGCCTTGTGGTCGTTGGTGCGCTTCAGCCGCTGCCACTGCTGGGTCAGGCGGTCGTTGGCGGCGGTCAGCTGGCGGGTGCGTTCGGCGACGCGCTGCTCCAGGGTCGCGTTGGCGGCCTGCAGCTGCTCGTAGAGGAAGACGTTGTCGAAGGCAGTGGACAGGCGGCTGGCGAAGACGGCGACGAGGGTCCGCTCGGTGTCGGTGAGGGGGCGGCCGCTCGTCAGGGCCACACCGATCTCGCGGCCGCCGGAGGTGGCGAGATAGAGGGTCGTCTCGGTGCCCTCGAAGGCGTTCTGGCGACGCGCCAGCACCCTTTGAAGCCGTTGCTGCACGGCTGGATCGAGGGTGGCTCCGGCAACGGCCGCATCGGCATGGGCGCCCGACCCCGCGAGCACGGCGAAGCCGTCGCCGCGGCCGTCGCGCAGCACCAGGATGCCGTCGGAGGGCGACTGGATCAGGCTCGCGACCTGCGCGAGGACACCGGCTGCAAGGGTTCTCGCCGATTTCAGGTCGAAGAGCTCCGAGGAGGCCTCGACGATGAGCTCGAGACCGCAGCGCGTCTCGACCAGCCGCATCAGCTGCTGGTAGCTGCGGATGGCGGCGGTCAGCGAGGTGAAGAGCTTGTCGCCGGTGAGTTCGGTCTTCGCCTTGTAGTCGTTGATGTCGTAGTCGACGATGACCTGGCGTTCCGGCGCCTGGCCAGGCTGACCGGTGCGCAGGATGATCCGAACCGTGTCGTTGGCGAGGTCCTTGCGGATGTACTCGACGAGGTCGAGGCCGGCGCCGTCGCTCTCCATCACCACGTCGAGGAGAACCACCGCCATGTCGGGATGGGCGGCGAGCAGGGTCCGCCCCTCGGCCGCGGAGAAGGCCGAATAGAGATCGAGGCGCTGGCCGCCGAGCTGGTAGTCGGAGAGCGCGTATTTGGTGCCGGAGTGGACGGCGGCATCGTCGTCGATGATGGCCACCTTCCACCGCGGCGCGTCGATGGCCGCGATCACCGGCTCGTCGTCGAGGATGGGGATCAGGTCGTCGTCGACCCTTTCCTGCGGCATCTCGTTCATCGGATCGGCCATCACGCTGCTTCCTGCCGGTCGCCCGGATCCTGCGGCGCCACCAGCGGCAGGGCGATGCGAAAGGTCGTGCCGACGCCGGGCGTCGACGACAGCCAGATACGCCCACCGAGCCGGCGTGTCACGATGTTGAAGACGATGTTCAGCCCGAGCCCCGTTCCCCCCTCCCCGCGCTTCGTCGTGAAGAACGGATCATAGGCCTGGCGCTGCACCTCGGCGTTCATGCCGACGCCGTCGTCGCGGAAGGTCATCAGCACCTGGTCGCCCTCCTGCACCGCCTCGATGCCGAAGGTGCCGCTGCGCCCCTCGGGGAAGGCATGGGTCAGGGCGTTGATGAAGAGGTTGGTCACGACCTGTCCGTAGGGGCCGGGATAGCTGTCGAGGACGATGCCGGGCGGCACGGCGACCTCCAGCTTCACCGGGGCGCGGCGCAGCGTCGGACGGAGGCTGGCGACGATCTGGTCGGTGGCCTCGGCGAGGTCGAAGCTGCGCCGGTCGGCGTGGCTGCGGTCGACCGCCACCTGCTTGAAGGCCTGGATCATCTCGCCGGCGCGCTGGAGGTTGAGGGAGAGCTGGCTGGCGGCCTCGCGGCTGCCCTGGACGAAGTCGGCCAGACGCGATCGGCGCAACTCGCCGCGCTCGACGTCCGAGGCGAACTCGTCGATGCGGCGCGACAGGGTCGAGGCGACCGTCAGCGAAATGCCGATGGGATTGTTGACCTCGTGGGCGACGCCGGCGACGAGGCCACCGAGGGCGGCGAGCTTCTCGGCCTCGACGAGGCTCTGCTGGGTGTCGCGCAGGTGGTCGAGCGCCGTCTCCGCCTTGTCCTTGGCGGCGACGAGGTCGTGCTCGGCCCGCTGCTTCTCGATGGCGTTCTGGCGGAAGACCTCCACGGCGCGGGCCATGCGGCCGATGTCGTCGGTCGCGGTCAGGCCCGACGGCGGACGCTCCAGGTCACCGGAAACGATGGCGTTCATGCTGCCGGCAAGGTCATCGAGCGGCACGCGGATCGAGCGGGCGATCAGCGTCCAGATGACGGCGACGATGGCGAGGAAGATGCCGGCGATGCCGACCGCCTGGACGAAGACGATGCGCAGCGTCTGGTCGAGCCGCTCCTGTGCCGCGTCCTCCTTGGCGCGCACCCGCTCCGCCACTTCCTGGATGACCGTCGCCATGACCGCCTGGTTGCCGTCGATCTCCACCTGCAGCAGACGGTTCTGCATGCCGAGCACCTGGATCATGCGGCCGAAGCCGGCCCTGAGCGCCGTGGTGCGGTCGGCGAGCGCCTGCAGGGCCGCGCGCTGGAATTCGGTCTGGGCGAGGTCGACCATGACGGGAGCGGTTGCCTGGATGACCTCGATGGAGCGCGAGGCCTCGCGCTGCGCCTGCACGGACTGCGTCAGGTAGTAGTCGTTGATCGCGACGAGGAAGATCGAGAAGGCCTCGCGCGACTTGCCGAGCGAGGGCGCCACCAGCGCCGACCGGTCCGCCATGGCGGTCTCGACCACGGCGTAGAGCTGGGACAGTTCACTGGCGGGTTTGCGGATCTCGTTCTCGTAGATGGACGAGATGGTCTCGCGGACGCTCCTCAGCTCGTCGAAGCCGAGCATGAAGCGTTCGGTAACGCTGGTGACCGAGCGGGCCGGGTTCTGCAGCGCGAGGTCGATCTCCTGCTCGATGGCGAGCTTGGCGAGGAGCGCCTTGCGGCGCTGCTCGATCTCGCCGAGCACCGCCTCGTTGGGAAGGGCGAAATAGCGGTGGATCAGCGTCTGCAGCCGGCCGGCATCGTTCTCGATGGAGGCGAGGAGGCGATCGATGCGCCGCGCCTCCTGCAGGTCGTCCCAGGCGGAGCGGATGGCCCGCGCTCCGGAACCGATCAGCAGCATCAGAAGGGTGATGAAGGCGAGGTTGAGGATGACGACGGTGGCGATGCGCCAGCGCACCGGAATGCGGCGGAACTGCTCGGAGGCCCAGTCGAGCCGGCCCCGGATCGTCCGGATGGCCGGACGCACCACGACCCTGCGTGCCGTGGTCGCATCCATCAGCGGGCCTGGCGAATGCGCTCGACCAAAGCGGCGAGGTCGGGAGCGGAGGCGAAGCGGTCGAAGATCGGCCGGACCGCCGTCTCGAAGGGCTGGCGATCGGCCAGGGTGACCACCGTCACGCCGGCAGCCTCGGCCTCGCGGCGCGAGCTCTGCTCGAGCTTCAGCCACTGCTCGCGCATGGCCAGGGCCGATTCCCGCGCCGCCTGGCGGAAGATCGCCTTGTCCTCGTCCGACAGTTCGTCCCAGCACTTCTTCGAGACCACCAGGACCTCGGGGCTCATCGTGTGCTCGGTCAGGGTGATGTGGCGCGCCGCCTTGAAGTGGTCGGTGGTGACAAAGGACGGCCAGTTGTTCTCGGCGCCATGGATCAGGCCCGTGACGAGGCCGACATTGACCTGGCCATAGGGCAGCGCCACGGGATCGGCGCCGAGCGCCCGCATCATCTCCACCATCATGTCCGACTGCTGGACGCGGATGCGCAGGCCCTTCAGGTCCTCGATGCGGCGGATCGGCCGCACCGAGTTGTAGATCGACCGGGCGCCTGAATCGTAGAAGGCGAGGCCGACCAGGCCATAGCGTTCGAAGCTTGCGAGGATGTCGTCGCCGACCGGTCCGTCGAGCACGGTGTGGAGGTGGTCGACCGAGCGGAAGAGGAACGGCAGGGCGAGGATATTGGCCTCGGGGATGAAGCTCGCCAGCGGCGCGACATTGGTGCGGTTGATGTCGATGGCGCCGATGCGCGTCTGCTCGATGGTCTCCTTCTCCTCGCCCAGCTGGCGGGAGTGGAAGATGCGCAGCGTGTGGCGCCCGCCGGTCCGCTCGGTGATCAGCCGGCCCATGACCTCGAGCGCCTTCACGGTCGGATAATCGGCGGGCTGGGTGTCGGCGACGCGAAACTCGCGGGCCGCGGCGGTGCCGGAGGGCCCTGGACCAGAGAGACCAATCGCCAGGGCAAGGCCCAGCACCGCGCTCCGCCAGCCTGAAATCGAGATGCTCATCGTCCGAACCTTCGCACCCGCATCGCCCTGGGAGGCGAACCATGCCACGGCCGCTCGCCCTTCGCCACGGCAAGCGCCTGATCAGCGGAGAATTGTTTCACTGGCATGTCACACCGCGGGCTGCATGCGCGGTCGTCGGCGACATCCGGCTGAAACGCCAGGCTCTCATGGTCGTGGCCATGAAAGAGGGCGCTGCCGGGACCGGCGAGCGCCCCGTTCGTCGTTACCGCGTGCTGGAGAAACCCGCATGACATTCCGCCGTGTCGCCCATGCGCTGGCGCTGGCAGCCTGTCTCCAGGCTGCCGCGGCCGGAGCCATTCGCGCCCAGGAGGACATCGGCATTCCGGAGTGCGATCGGTTCATCAACAGCTACGAGGTCTGCGTCACCACCAAGGTGCCGGCGACCCATCGCGTGACCTTCGCCCAGCAGGTGGCCCAGCTGCGCACCACTTGGCGCTCCCTCGCCCAGGACCCGCAGACCCGGCAGCAGCTGGAAGCCATCTGCCGCAGCCAGAGCGAACAGATGCGCCGCGGGCTCGAACCCTTCGGCTGCACCTTCTAGGACGGCCGGGCAACCGCTCGCGGGCACCATCAATCCGCGATGTGCAGCCGCCGCCAGCGCCCCGGGGAGACGCCGTAGGCGCGCCGGAACTGCCGCGTCATGTGACTCTGGTCGGAAAACCCGCTCGACAAGGCCGCTTCTGCGAGCGTCATGCCGCCAGCGAGGGCCGAGCGCACGTGATCCAGCCGGCGCAGCGTCAGATAGCGATAGGGGCTGGTGCCGAGACTGGCGCGGAAATGCCGCGCGAGCTGCCAGCGGTCGAGCCCCGACACCGTCTCCAGTGTGGCCGAAGACACCGGAGCATCGTAGTGCGATTCCAGGAAGCGGCGGGCCTGTTCCACGGCACGGCCATCCACACGGCCGCGGATGGCCGGACCGCTTTCGTCCGCCACGGCGGCGATCGCCTCGGCGAGGCCCGCAACGACATGGTCTGCCTCCAGAGGCTCGAAGCCGCGATCAAAGGCCGAGAGCGCCCGAGCCGCGGCTGCGACCACGCGCGGGTCTCGCGACACGGGTGATGCGACAAATGGTAAGGCCTTGTCACAGCCGCCGAGAGCATCACGGACGAGACGCGGCTCGAGATAGATCATGCGGTACCGAAACCCCGGCTTCGTCCCGGCTTCGCCGTCATGGACCTCGTCCGGGTGAATGACGATGGCGTTGCCCGCCAGGCTGTCGTGGCGCGCGCCGCGAAAGCGGAAGCTCTGCACGCCGGAAAGCGTCAGGCCGATCGCGTAGGTGTCGTGGCGGTGCGGATCGTAGGCATGACCGGTGAAGTAGGCCTCGATGCGCTCGAGGCCGGCACCCGATGGCGCGAGGCGGATGAAATCGGCGGCCGCGCACGATCGTTCAAGACCATCGGCCGCGAGTCCGGGCAGGATCGGAGTCATGTCGACACCCATGACCTTCGATACCAAGATCGCCATCGCCGTGCGAGAGGATCTCGCCATCTGGCAGAAGCTGAATGTGACCGCATTCCTGACGGGCGGCCTCGTCGGTGCCAACCCCGCGCTTGTGGGCGAACCCTATCGCGACGGCTCCGACAAGCTCTACGGGCGCCTCGTGCGCCAGCCGATCCTCATCTTCGCCGGCTCCGGCTCCGACATTGCGGTGGCCGTCAGGCGCGCCAAGGAGCGCGGCCTCTTGCCGACGATCTATACGGCCGACCTCTTCGCGACCGGCAACGACGTCGCCAATCGCGCTGCCGTGGCCGCGGTCGCAACGGATGCGCTCGATTTCGTCGGAATGGGCATTCATGCCGACCGCAAGGAGGTCGACAAGATCATCAAGGGAATGAAACTGCATCCCTGAACCGTCGGGTGCCTTCTAGCGCGAGCAGGCGGCGAGGATCCGTCGGCGGATGTCGGCGATGCCGTCGAGCTGATAGGTGCCCTCGAAGCGCCAGCGGCGCGAGCCCTCCAGCCGGATGAACAGCGAGCCCGTGGCCGGAAGCTGCTGCAGGAACTCCCTGACATTGCCGGGATAGAGCGCCTGCTGGCGGTTACGCGCGCCTTCCCAGATGTCGCCGGGAGCCAGCCGGTCGTTGACGCGCACCGTCGTGAAGACGCCGGACGTATTCATGACGGGCTCGTCGCGGCCGACAGCCAGGCCGGCGCGATCATCGCGGCAGCTGATCTGGAGGACGATGCCCTCCTCGCCCCAGGGCTCGAGCGGCCGCTGCTCGGCGACGATGTCGCGCCCGCCCGGCCGCGAGGAGGTCACCACCTGCCAGCGTCCGAGCTGGACGGCGCCATCCGCCTCGGGAGCGGCCAGCGTAGTGGCAACCGCGTCGAAACAGGCCAGGCGTTCCGCGGCGGCTGCAATTCCGCTGCAGCGACGCAATGCATCCGGCAGTTCCTGGGCCCCCGCATGTCCGGTGGCGGTCAGCATGGCGATCAGCATGAGGGCTGGGGCGGTCAGGCACTTCATGGAGGAAAGGTGGTCCCTGCCCCGCGCGAGAGCAAGTTGCCGCGAGGTCGCACGACTGAATTCGCGTCAGGTTCCCGCAGGACTGAGCTGCGATCGGGGGATGGAGGTTCGCGCTCCGGCACGCCATATGGGCCGGACAGCCACCGCCAGGGAGGATCGTGCATGCCCGACGAGTTTCGCGACGACACCACCGAGAGCCGCTTCGTCCTGGAGACGGAGGGGCGCCAGGCCTTCGCGATCTATCGTCGCCAGGGCGACGATACGCTGGTCATCGACCATGTCGAGGCCGAGCCGGCCCTGCGCGGCACCGGCGCGGCGGGCCGTCTGATGGAGCAGGTCGTGGCGGTCGCCGAGGCCGAGAAGCGCAGCATCGTGCCGCGCTGCGGCTATGCGGCGAGCTGGCTGAGGCGTCACCAAGGCTGAGGACCGCCTCAGACCGCCATCTTGCCGGGGTTCATGATCCCCTGCGGATCGACGGCGTGCTTCAGCGAGGCCATCAGCGCCATGGCCGCGTCGCCGTGCTCGTCCCGGAGATACTTCATCTTGCCCTGGCCGACGCCATGCTCACCGGTGCAGGTGCCCTCCATGGCCAGCGCGCGCTCGACGATGCGGCCCATGAAGGCCTTGCACCGGGCGACGCTCTCCGGGTCGCTCTCGTCCATCAGCGGCAGGACGTGGAAGTTCCCGTCGCCGACATGGCCGACGATGGGAGCGATCATGCCGTGCTCCTCGATGTCCTTCTTCGTCGCCTCGATGCACTCGGCGAGGCGCGAGATCGGCACGCAGACGTCGGAGGACTGGCCCTTCCAGCCCGGGCGCAGGGCAAGGGCCGCCCAGTAGGCGTCGTGGCGGGCCTGCCAGAGACGGGTGCGGTCCTCCGCCCGCGCCGCCCACTGGAAGTCGCCGGCGCCATAGTCGTCGGCGATGGCCCGGAAGCGCTCGACCTGCTCGGCGACGCCGGCCTCGGTGCCGTGGAACTCCAGCAGCAGCAGCGGCTTTTCCGGCAGCGTCAGCTTGGAATAGGCATTGACGGCCCTCACCTGCACCTCGTCGAGGAGCTCGATGCGGGCCATGGGGATGCCGGTCTGGATGGCGACGATGGTGGCGTCGGCCGCATCCTTCACCGTCGGGAATGAGCAGGTGGCCGCCGAGATCGCCTCGGGGATGCCGTGCAGCTTCAGGGTGATGCGGGTGATGATGCCGAGCGTGCCCTCCGAACCGACGAAGAGGCGGGTCAGGTCGTAGCCGGCGGAGGTCTTGCGGGCGCGCCGGGCGGTTTCGATGATCTCGCCGTTCGGCAGAACCACCTGCAGCGACAGGACATTGTCCTTCATCGTGCCATAGCGGACCGCGTTGGTGCCGGAAGCGCGGGTGGCGGTCATGCCGCCGATGGAGGCGTCGGCGCCGGGATCGATGGGGAAGAACAGCCCCATGTCACGCAGGTACTCGTTGAGCTGCTTGCGGGTGACGCCGGGCTCCACGACCACGTCGAGATCCTCGGCATGGACAGCGATGATCGATTTCATCAGCGAAGTGTCGACCGAGATGCCGCCGAAGGGTGCGTTGACGTGGCCTTCCAGCGAGGAGCCGGTGCCGAAGGGAATGACCGGCACGTTGTGGGCGGCGGCGATCTTCATCACCTCGACGCAGTCCGCGGCACTTTCGGCGAAGACGACGACGTCCGGCGGCTGGTTCTCGATCCAGGTGAGCGTGTGAGCGTGCTGCTGGCGCACGGCGTCCGAGGTCACGGCACGATTGCCGAAGCGGGCCTGCAAGGCGCCGATGACGGCATCGAGCGTCGCGCGGTCGGGACGGGTGCGGGCGGCGGCGGGCATGGCTGATCCTGGCATCGCTGTCCGGCGGAAGGCGCCGGCGGGACGCGGAGATTAGGCGCGGCGGCGCAGAAGGCCAATCGGCATTTCCGCAGACCGCGGAACCCGCAGCCCCCTCCCCCGCCCGGCGCGATTGCCGGGTCCGGCATCCTTCGCTAAGCGGAAGGCATGACCCAGTTCGACCTCTGCCCCGACACGGGGCTCGCGATCACCCCGCCGATGGCCGTCAGGCCGGAGATGATCGACTACAACGGCCATGTGAACGTCGCCTTCTACGTCAAGCTGTTCGACGAGGGGCTGGACATCCTGTTCGAGAAGATCGGCCTATCGGAAAACTACATCCGCACGCGCAACATGAGCTTCTTCGCGCTCGAGGCGCATGTGCGCTATCTGCGCGAGGTTCATCTCGGCGAAGAGGTGCAGATGCGCCTGCGCGTCCTCGACCTCGACCCGAAGCGGATCCACTACTGGATGGAGCTGGTGCACGCCAAGGAGCGCTGGCTCTCGGCCACCATGGAATCGATCTCGATCCACATGGACATGGCGACCCGCCGGCCGGCGCCCTTCCCCGACGACATCATGGGTCGTCTGGAAGCCTGGCACGCGGCCACCGCCGGCCAGTCGCGGCCGGAGGGCGTCGGTCAGGTCATCGGCATCAGGCGCAAGTCGGCCTGATCCAGTCCCTCAGCGGGCGAAGGGCAGCGTGTAGGAACCGCCGAGCGTCGTCAGGATACCGGCGCGGCGCAGTTCGTCGGCGGAGACCAGAGTGGCGCGCTCGCGGGCCATGCGCTCGGCGCGGCGGCGGGCGATCTCGTTGAACAGACGGGCGATGGAAGCGAAGAACATGATGCCCTCCCTTAGGGCACGGTCAGGACCGGCGTTGCGACGCCGACGGCCGACCCTGCGCGAGGCAGGATCGGCCTTGTCGGGGGACTGGACGAGGTGTCGGGCGTCAGATGCTCGACATCATGGAACGGGTGCGACGAACCATCTGGTCACGGGTCATGCCGTGGCGAGCGAGTTCCTCGTCCGACAGATGGGCCAGGTAGCCGTTCACATAGGTGGCGGCGCGGAGTTCCTGGGCCTCGACGATGGCATCGTAGAGGGAACGCCAGAATCCGCGCTTGCCCTGGGCCTGTTCGGCGGGGGCGGCAGAAGCGATCTTGTCGAGTGCAATGGTAGCCATGGTGGTCTCTCCTCTGAAAGAGTGGACGACCTCGAGGCTTCCTCCCTTTCGACCACCTCATTTTGTTGCGCCGCAGCAAAATGAGTAGATTGTGCAATGCACAATCTGCCCTGCAATTTCTGCATGCCTTTCGGAAACTGTCCGTTAACGGACTGGATTCGCAAGGTTATTTCACGAGCTCGAACCACTCGTCCTCGGTCATCACCGTCACCCCGAGGTCGCGCGCCTTGTCGAGCTTCGAGCCCGCTCCAGGACCCGCCACGACGTAATCCGTCTTCTTCGAAACGGAGCCGGCAACCTTCGCCCCGAGCCGCTCGGCCATGGCCTTGGCCTCGTCGCGCGTCATCTTCTCGAGGGATCCGGTGAAGACCACCGTCTTGCCGGCGACCGGCGTGTCCGACTTCGGTTTCTCGGCCTCCTGGACCGCCAGCTCGGCGACGAGGCGCTCGACCATGGCGCGGTTGCGGGGCTCGGCGAAATAGGCCGCCATGGCATCGATCACAGCGTCGCCGATCTGGTCGAGGGCATCGAGTTCCTGCCGGGTTTCCGCGTCGCCTTCGGCCACGCGCACCGCCGCGTCATGGAAGGCCTGCCAGCTGCCATAGGCGCGGGCGAGGACGCGGGCCGTCGTCTCGCCGACATGGCGGATGCCGAGCGCCGCGATGAGGCGGTCCAGCGGCACCTTACGGCTCGCCTCGATGGCGTCGAAGAGGTTCTTCGCGGAAAGGGCGCCGAAGCCCTCCTTGTCCTTCAGTTTCTTCAGGTTCGCCGCATCGCGCCGGGCGAGAGTGAAGATGTCGGCGGGCTCGCGGATCGGCAGGTCCTCATCGTCGTAGAAGAAGGGCAGCCGCTCGGCGCCGAGACCCTCGATGTCGAGGACACGGCGGGAGACGACGTGCCGCAGCCGCTCCACCGCCTGAGCCGGGCAGGCGAAGCCGCCCGTGCAGCGCCTCACCGCTTCGCCCTCCTCGCGCAGCGCCGGGCTGCCGCAGGCGGGACAGGTGGTGGGGAAGGCATAGGACCTCGCATCCGCGGGCCGCTTGTCGATGACGACGTCGAGCACCTGCGGGATGACGTCGCCGGCGCGCTGGACGACCACGGTGTCGCCGACGCGGATGTCGTGCTCGCGGAAGCGGGCGCCGTCGGTGCCGATGCCCTTGATGTAGTCCTCGTTGTGCAGGGTGGCGTTGGAGACGACGACGCCGCCGACGGTCACCGGCCGCAGCTTGGCGACGGGGGTGAGCGCGCCGGTGCGCCCCACCTGGATGTCGATGGCATCGAGGATGGTCGTCGCCTTCTCCGCCGCGAACTTGTGGGCGATGGCCCAGCGCGGCGAGCGCGAGACGAAGCCGAGGCGGGCCTGCAGGTCGAGGCTGTCGACCTTGTAGACGACGCCGTCGATGTCATAGCCGAGGGTGGCGCGCTTCTCGCCGATCATCCGGTAGTGGGCGAGAAGCTCCTCGGCGCTGTCGCAGACGACGGTGAGCGGGTTCGTCGAGAAGCCGAGGTCGCGGAACCAGTCGACCATGCCGGACTGAGTGTCGCGCGGACGCTGCGGCGCGATCTCGCCCCAGGAATAGGCGAAGAAGCGCAGGGGCCGCTGGCGTGTGATCTCCGGGTCGAGCTGGCGCAGCGAGCCGGCCGCGGCGTTTCGCGGATTGGCGAAGGGCGGCAGCCCCCTCTCCTCCTGACGCGCGTTGATGCGGCGGAAGTCCTCGTGGCTGAGATAGACTTCGCCGCGCAACTCCAGCACCCCGGGCGCGCCTTTCAGCGTCTTCGGGATCTCGCCGATGGTGCGGATATTGGCGGTGACGTCCTCGCCGACCGCGCCATCGCCGCGCGTCGCCGCCACCGCAAGGCGGCCGTCGACATAGCGGAGCGAGCAGGACAGGCCGTCGATCTTCGGCTCGGCCGTCATGTCCACCGGCGCATCGGCGGCGAGCCCCAGAAAGCGGCGCACACGGCCGACGAAGTCGATCACCTCCTCGTCGGCGAAGGCGTTCGACAGCGACAGCATGGGGACGGCATGGGTGACCTTGCCGAACTTCGAGGCCGGCGCGGCGCCGACCTTCTCGGACAGGCTGTCGGCCGTCCGCAGCGCGGGGTGGGCCGCCTCCAGCGCCTCGTAGCGGCGGCGCAGGGCGTCGTAGTCGGCGTCGGTGAGGGTCGGTGCGTCGTCCTGGTAATATTGCCTGTCGGCCTCGGCGATGGCCTCGGCGAGACGCTCGTGTTCCAGCCGCGCCTGATCGGCGGAGAGGGTCTCGACGGGCGTGTGGGGGACGGGGGCTTTCGACATCGACTCACTCGACCGTTTGGCGCGCGGCGCCGCTTCTCATGCCGGATGCGGGGCCCGTGATCCACGGCCTTGTGCGGAGACACGCGGGAGGGACGATAGAGCCCCCGGCCCGGGGGACAAGGTCCCCTGCTGCCAGATCACGGCCGCAGCGCCCTATTCGACGATGCCGAGCACCATGCCCCGCGACGCCGCCTCGCGGATGATGGCCTCGTTCGAGGGCCACCACATGAAAACGATACCGGTCATGCCGTGGCGGCGAAGCGCGGCGGGCGTGGCGGTCCATTCCTCGGCGAGCGAGCGGACGCCGGAGCGCGGGTCACGCCTGTAAGGCGGATCGTAGCTGATCGAGCCGTCGACGCCGATCTCGCGGAAGAAGGCCCGGGTCTCGGTCAAGAGCTCGCGCTCCTCGCCGCCGCCGAACAGGCCTCCGAAGGCGCCGGGGGCGATGCCTCCGTGGAAGACGACAAGGCTGTTCGGCGCCACCGCCTTGGAGCGCGCGGCGGGGAAGAGAAAGTTGGCGCAGGAGGAGATGCAGTGCCCCTTCACCACGAGCAGCAGGCCGCGCGAGCGGATGGATCGGGCAAGCTGGAGGGCGGCCATGACCTCTCCGCCGTCGGAGGTAATGACCATGGCGCTCGGGCCGCGCCCGGTCATCAAGGCCTCGACGCGGGCGGCGCTGTCGCGATCGATGTCGGCGTTGAAGCAGAGCGTCGCGCCCGCGACGCGGATGGCGTCCCCCGGCGCCGCGTCACAGGCTGCGATGGCCTCGGCCACGGCGGTCGGCTGGGCAAAGCCCGGACGGGGTGCTGTGAGGGCTGCCAGCGCCAGGGCGGCGGCGACAGCGATCGACCAGGGGCGGGACCGGAAGGCGGGCGTGCTCATGCCGCGCAGACCAGCCGCCAATGCAGGCAATCCGATGGCGCCGGTGGCGTCACCCGACGGTGAGGAGCTTCTCGGCAGCGGCGCGGGCCTCGTCGGTGATGGTCTCGCCGGCCAGCATGCGGGCGAGCTCCTCGCGCCTGAGGTCGAAGCCGAGTGGCCTGACGCGCGTCGCGGCGCTCTGGCCCTTGGTCTCCTTGGCGATGAGGTAATGGCGCGTCGCCTTGGCCGCGACCTGCGGCGCATGGGTGACGGAGAGCACCTGCACCTTCGAGCCGAGCCGCGCCAGCCGCTGGCCGATCGCGTCGGCGACAGCACCGCCGACACCCGTGTCGATCTCGTCGAAGACGAGGGTCGGCGCCGAGCCCTGGTCGGCCAGCACCACCTTCAGGGCCAGCATGAAGCGGGAGAGCTCGCCGCCCGAGGCGACCTTCATCATGGGACCGGGACGGGTGCCCGGATTGGTCTGGACCCAGAACTCGGCGCGGTCAGTCCCCTCGGGGCCGGCAGTGTCGCTGGTCAGTTCCGTCATGAAGCGGGCACGATCCAGCTTCAGCGGACCGAGTTCGGCGTTGACGGCCGCGTCGAGCTTCTTCGCCGATGCCTTGCGCTTCGCCGACAGGGCGGCGGTCGCCTTGCCATAGGCGGCCTCGGCCGCGGACGCCGCCGCCTGCAAGGCGACCAGCCGGTCCTCGCCGGCGTCGAGGGCGGAGACGTCGGCGAGATAGCGCGCGGCGAGCTCGGCGAGCCCATCCACCGGTACGGCATATTTGCGCGAGGCGGCGCGCAGGGCGAAGAGCCGCTCCTCGATGCGCTCCAGTTCGCGCGGATCGAACTCGGCGGAGCGCTGGGCGGCCTCCACCGCGGCGCGGGCGTCCTCGATGCGGTCGAGCGCCTCGCCGAAGGCCTTGACGATGGGCTCGACGAGGGCGGGCGCCTGGGCGGCGCGGCGCTCCAGACGGCGCCAGGCGGCGGCCAGTGAGGGCACGGCGGAGCCGGGACCGGCGAGCACGTCCATGGCGTCGGCGAGGTCGGAGGCGATCTTTTCCGACGCCATCATCGCCTGGCGGCGCGTGGCGAGGTCGCTCTCCTCGCCCGGCTCGGGCCGGAGCTTCGTCAGCTCCTCGACGGCGTGGCGGAGGAAATCGCCGTCGGCACGGGCCTTGACGAGGCGGGCCTGCGCCTCCTCCACGACCTTGCGCGCCTCGCGCCAGTCCTTCCAGGCCTTGCGAACGGTCTCCACCTCGCGGCCAAGGCCGCCATAGGCGTCGACGACCGCGCGATGGGTTTCGGGCTCGATGAGGGCGCGGTCGGCGTGCTGGCCGTGGATCTCGACGAGGGCGCCGCCGATGGCGCGCAGCACCTGCACGCTTACCGCCTGGTCGTTGACGAAGGCGCGGGTGCGGCCGTCGGCGAGCTGCACCCGCCTGAGGATCATGTCGCCCTCGGTGTCGAGGTCGGCCTCGGCCGCGATGCGGCGCGAGAGATGATCCAGCGGCACGTCGAAGACGGCGGTCACCTGCCCCTGCTCCTGCCCGTGGCGGACGAGAGCGGCATCGCCGCGCGCGCCGAGGGCGAGCGATGTGGCGTCAAGGAGGATGGACTTGCCGGCGCCCGTCTCGCCGGTCAGCACGGACAGGCCCTCGGCGAAGGTCAGATCGAGCCGGTCGATCAGGACGATGTCGCGGATCGAAAGCTGGACGAGCATGGGGCTGTTCGCAGATTCCCGGCGAGCGGCAAGACGCGCCGGATTCGGCGCTGGACGACGCCCTCTGCCTTATCGCGAACGGGACGAGAACGGAAGGCCGTCAGCCGGTAATGCGGCGCATGGCGCGGCTGATCCAGGAACCGGTATCCTCGCGCGGCGTCAGCCCCTGGCCTTGGATGAGCGCGTAGCTGTCCTTGTACCACTGGCTGTCCGGGAAGTTGTGGCCGAGGACCGCTGCTGCCGTCTGCGCCTCGTTGACGATGCCGAGCGCCATGTAGCACTCGACGAGGCGGGCGAGCGCCTCCTCGACGTGGCGGGTCGTCTGGAACTGGGAGATGACCGTGCGGTAGCGGTTGATCGCGCCGGTATACTGGCGGCGCTCGAGATAATAGCGCGCCACGTTCATCTCGCGGCCGGCGAGCTGGTCGCGGGCAACCTCGATCTTGCGGCGGGCGGCGGTGGCATATTCCGACTGCGGCCACTTGCGCGTGACCTCCTCGAGAATCACCAGAGCACGCTCGGTGCGAGCCTGATCGCGCTGCACGTCCGGAATCTGGTCGTACTGCGCCGCGCCCATCAGATATTGCGCGTAGGCCGCATCGTTAGAGCCCGGATGGAGCTGCACGTAGCGACGCGCCTGATTGACCGTCTCTTCGTAGTCCTGCGCCTCGTAATAGGAATAGGCGGCCATGATGAGCGCGCGCTTGGCCCATTCCGTATAGGGATGGGTGCGGTCGATCTCCATGAACTTAAGCGCCGCGCGCCGCCAGTCGCGGCGGTTCTGCAGCGCGATGCCTTCGTTGTAGAGCTTCTCGGCCGGCTCGTCCGGCAGGTTCGACGGATCGGGACCGGCGAAGAGATTGCCGAAGGACGGCATGCCGGAGCAGGCGCCCAGCGGCAGGGAAATGGCCATGACGGCTGCGAGGATGAGGGCGCGGGCGCCGATGCCACGCGCAGGCTTCACCGAGCCGCCGATCTCCCCGAGACGCTTCTGCAAGGTCACGAACCTTCCCCGAACCACGTTATCATGCAGGCCCGAAGGCCCGGCACGGCTCATAACCGAATTTGCAAGGCAGGGCTATTGCCCGGCGGCCACGTTCTGAACAGGAGTTGAGGCCAGATTGCGGCAGCTCAGTTGGCATCCGGCCCGTAGGCCGGCACCGCGACGCCGAGATCGGCATGGCCGCGCTCGCGGCGCACCACCGGCTCGACGAAGGCGAAGGCTGTCGGATCGGCGAACAGCGCCTCGATCAGCTTGACGTTCATGCGATGGCCGCCGCGGAACGACCGGAAACGGCCGATGATCGGGGCGCCCGCCAGCGACAGGTCGCCGACGGCGTCGAGCAGCTTGTGGCGGACGAATTCGTCGCGGAAGCGCAGGCCCTCGGGGTTGAGGATGCGGTCGTCGCCGACGACGACGGTGTTCTCGAGCGAGGCGCCGAGAGCGCGATTGGCAGCCCAGAGCTTGGTCACGTCCTGCATGAAGCCGAAGGTGCGGGCGCGGGCGACCTCGCGGCGGAAACCGCTGGCGTCGAGGTCGAGGGTGCAGACCTGACGGCCGACGAGAGCGTTATCTAAATCGATCTCGACTTCCAGCTTGAGGCCGCGGTTCTGGCTGCCGGCCTCGTGCGGGTGGAGTTCGACACAGCCGCGCTCGGTCTCGAGCACGACGGATTTGAGGACCTTGATCGCCTTGCGGGTCGCAGAGAGTTGGCGGAGGCCGACCTGGTCGATGGCGGCGACGAAGGGCGCCGCCGAACCGTCGAGGATCGGCATTTCGGCGCCGTCCACCTCGACGAGGCAGTTATCGACGCCGAGGCCGGCAAGCGCGGCCATCAGGTGCTCGATGGTGGCGACGCCACCGCGCTCGGGCTGGCCGAGGACCGTGGAGAGGTCGGCGGACGAAACATTGCGGAAGATTGCGGGAATCTCGACGTGGTCCTGGTCGGACCGCAGGAAGCAGATGCCGGTGCCGGCTTCGGCGGGGTGCAGCGTGACGGAAACCGAAGCGCCGGAATGGACGCCGATGCCGTCAAGCTGGACGGACTCGCGAAGCGTTGTCTGCCTGGCAGTCTTCATTTCCAACCGTCTCTGCCATCAGCCAGATCGCGCCATGGACGCTTCGGGTTGATGACCCCTACATGACCTCGCCGCCCAGGCTCCGATATCCGTTGTCCGGTTCGGATCTTGCTGCGGCGCAACCGAATCGCCGCGAAGATTCGTCCTGGGTCGACGGCGCGGACCATAGACAGGCCCACCGTGAGGGCCAAGTCACGCTTTGTGTCCGACTGTTACCAAAATTCGGTCGCATTTTCGCGAAGCTGTTAACAGGATAAAAAGTCCGTGTTAACAAAAGCTTACCCGGGTGCACCGCACCCGGGTAATGTGATCTTCTGCAAGATTCTGCAACAATTGGGCGGAGCGGCCGCCTGCCTTCAGTTCGCCTGGCGGCGGAGGAAGGCCGGAATGTCCAGATGATCGTCCTCGGAGCGCGGCTGCTGCGCTGCGGGACGGCCATGGATGTCGAGGCCGGCCGGATCGCGGCGCATCTGCGGGGCCGGCGCGGGCGCGCGCGGGGGGGCGGGCGCGCGGGCGGGCTGAACCGGCTGGACCGCCCGCGGCATCGGCGCGGGGGCCGGCTCGGCATCCGCCTTGCGGGTGAAGCCGATCGACTGGAGCTTCTCCATCAGCGAGGTGCGCTTCTTCTCCACCGGATTGTCGACGGCGCGCTGCTGGACAACCGGCTCCGAACGGATCTGGTCACGCACGACGCGCGGCAGTTCGTCGGCCGTCGGCATGCGCACGGGGCGCATCGGCTTCTCGGCCGCCGGCGGGATGAAGTCGTGGGCCGGCAGCGGCACGTCGCGCGGCGGCATCAGCGGCGCGTCGAGCTCCACCGGGGCCTCACGGAACAGCGCCGGCCTCGCCGCAACCGGCTGGAGGACGACCTCGGCCTCGGTGACGACCGGCGCGGGAGCCGGGGCCTCGGCCACGGGGGCCGGGGCAGGCTCGGCGGCGCGGGTCTCGACCACCGGCGCGGCGGCCGGGGCCGGCTGGGCCATCTGGCCGATGCGCTGGGCGCTCTGCTTCAGCCTCGCGGTCATCTCGGCGATGGTCGGCTGCACGGCCTGCGCGGCGAGATCGATGCCGGTGGCGACGACCGAGACGCGGATGGTGCCGTCGAGAGCGCTGTCGAAGGTCGCGCCCAGGATGATGTTGGCTTCCGGATCGACCTCCTCGCGGATGCGGGTCGCCGCCTCGTCCACCTCGAAGAGGGTGAGGTCGTTGCCGCCGGTGATCGAGATGAGCAGGCCGCGGGCGCCCTTCATCGACGTCTCGTCGAGCAGCGGATTGGCGATGGCTGCCTCGGCCGCGGTGATCGCCCGGCGCTCGCCGGTCGCCTCGCCGGTGCCCATCATGGCCTTGCCCATGTCGCGCATGACGGCGCGCACGTCGGCGAAGTCGAGGTTGATCAGGCCTTCCTTGACCATCAGGTCGGTG
>VFQR01001470.1_pt1 | contig 18076 bp, 18 predicted proteins | sample 3512321 | NCBI WGS metagenome assembly VFQR01 (sample SAMN10412374, study PRJNA504923) | tailings metagenome | isolation source: Relicate 3 Philex TSF1 revegetated site | place: Philippines: Tuba, Benguet | collected 2017-08-29
CGTCGGCCGCGTGCAGCTTCCGGGCGCGGATCGCCATGGCAAAGGCCCCTTCAGCGCCCGCGGGTGAGAACAAACTCCTCACCCCGCTGCGTGGCGCGAATGTCGAGGGTGATCTCCAGCAGGCGCACAAATCCGTCGACATTGTCGATCCGGAAGGTTCCGCCGATCGGAATCTCCGCCAGCTCGCGCTGCCCGAGCGTGAGCTGCACGCGGTTGCGCCGGTTGAACTCGGCGACCGCGACGGCCAGCGGAGTCTCCGAAAATTGGATACGCGGCGCCTTCCAGGCGAGCGCTGCATCGATCTCCTCTGCGGTGACCTTGCGAACCTGCGCTTGGGACGCGTCCGTCACCGTCATCTGGTCGCCCGCCCCGAGAACAGTCCCGTCCCACGAGCCGGTTGGCGCCCCTCCCGTTTCCGCGCTCGGCTCGGCAACCCGGGTCGAGGCGACCGCCACCTGGCCTTCGGTGACGAGAACGTCCACCTCGCCGGAATCGGTCCTGACGTTGAAAGCCGTCCCCACCGCGCGCACGGAAACCGGTCCGGCCTCAACAATGAAGGGAACCTTCTTCTTGGCCACGGTGAAGTGCGCCTCGCCGCTCAACCTGACTCGGCGTTCCTCGCCGTTGAAGGCCACCGTGAAACGACTGCCGTCCTTGAGCACGATGACGGATCCGTCCGGCAGCACCTGCTGCTCCGAAACCCGGAGCACCGCGACGGAGGGGTGGCGTGGCTCCATCGCTCCCGGGCGCTGCTGCCAGACAAAGAGTCCGACGCCGAGCGCTGCCGCGGCCGCGAGGCCGGTCGCCCAGCCGAACCAGCGGTACCGCGGCTTAGGCGGAGCGAACAGATCCGGGTTGGCCTCACTGCTCTGCCCCGGCTGCCACTCGTACAACCGCATCATGCGCTCGAGCGCCGCCGCATGCTGCTGCATGACCTCGGCGTGGCGCGGATCGGCCCTGAGCCAACGCAGGTACTCGTCCTGTTCCGCCGCCGTCAGGCCGCGGTCGCGTTTCGCCAGCCAGAGCGAGGCCTGCTCGGCGATCGTTTCGCGCGAGGACTCCGCGGACTTGTCTCGTTTTGCGGTCATGGGAGCGTCAGCGGCCATCGCGCGCGGCGAAAAAGGCGGCGCAGGCCTTGATGCCTTTCGCCATCTCTTTCTCGACGGTGCTTTCCGAGACGTTGAGTTTCTCGGCGATCTGCCTCGCCGTAAAGCCGTACGCCGTGCGCAACGTGAAGATCTGACGGCAACGCTGCGGCAAGCTTTGGATTGCCTGGGTCAAGAGTTCGAGTTCCTGTTGTTTGTTGATGCTGGCGACGACATCGCTGCCATCGGCTAAGACGGGTGAATCCGGGTTGTCCGTAAACGGCTCGAAGGCCACCACCCGCTGGCGGCGGACCGCGTCGAGCGCGAGATTGCGCGCAGTCGCAAACAGCAGCGCCCGGGTGGACTGGATCGCGATCGTCTGATGCGCGCGATACACCCGCGCAAAGGTTTCCTGCACAAGGTCGTCGACGTCCGGCAGGGTGGGAAAACGGGCCAGCAGCCAGGCACGCAACGCCGGCCGATGCGGCTGCACCTCGGTCATGAACCATAGACTGGTATCTCTTGCCGTATCCACAGGGTATGAAGGGCCGCGACGCGACCTTGGGGTGAGCTTCGTTACGCCTCGCGACCGACCGGGTCGAGCGGATAGCGGACGCAAACAAGTATTCGGAAATTCTGTTACGGCGCCTTCCGCTTCGTTCGTCTTTAGAGTTTCATCGCCCCTCAATCCCAGCCCACGAACGCCACCCACCACACCAGCGCGATCACCACGGGAGCGGAGGCGGCCAGCACGAGGCGGCGGCCGAGGCGGCGATGCTTCGGGTCGCGGCGGCACCAGAACACGACCCCGGTGACGAAGACGCCGAGTCCCGCCCCAACCAGCAGCACCACGGCCAACAGCATCAGGTAGAGTCCCGCGTCGCCGGAGGCGAGGCGGGGCGGAGCAAGGTTCAGCAGAGCCGTCGCGGAAGCGCGCATGTCAGCCTTTCCGCGCGTACTTCGCTTCGAAAAGCTGGCGCGCCCGCGCAATGCCTTCGTCCGTGAAGACCACCGACTTTGACCGGCCCCGCGGCTCCCCGATGAGTCCGCGGTCGCAAAGCCGGTTGAGAGCCTCGAAATCGTGGCCTTTCCACGCCCGCCAAGGGCCGTCGCGGTGATCGCGATGCGCCGTCAGGTACAACAGGGCCAGCACGTCGTCGTCGATTTTCTCGGTGTCATATTCCATGACGAAACGGGGTTGACCAACCGCGCGCCGGGATGGCGCACGCCTTGCCCCGATCTTCACCCAAGCCGGCGCCGGCGCAATGCGGAACATGTCACCCGGTGCGAATGGGCCGCCGCCGCCGCGCCAAAAGAAAACCGCCCGGCGCTTCACGCCGGGCGGTCCACCCCAGTTACCCACACTTGCTTGCATAGAGAGTATCGGCACACGCCCCACGGGCTTGAGCCGTTGCGGCGTTCTTTTGCCCGCCCGATCAACGGTTCAGGCACCATGGCCCGTCGATGCCGACGGAGCTCCGCACCTTCGGACCACCGACCGTGGTCGGGCCAGGAGCGGCCTCGCCTGCTCCACCGCGGGCGTTACAGCTCGATCGCCCCGGTCGTCAGTTTGGTCTGCAGCAGCCGCGAGGCGCGATCCAGCACGGCCGGCAGGACCGACTCGAGCATGCCCGCGTTGAAGCCCCACTCTTCGAGCAGGGGTCCGTTGCATTGGAAAAGAAAACCGTCCTCCCCTACGCCCGCACCGATCGTCGCCGCCACGAACTTCGCCGCATGCACGGTCACGAGCAGCGGCAGCAGGTCGCCGGGGGCCTCCGCCGTGGGCGGCTGGTACATCACGACGCCAACGAGCGTCGGCGGGAACTGCCAACGGCGCACCAGGGCGGTACCAACCTCCGCGTGATCGTAGCCGAGGACCGCCCGCTCCGCCTGCTGCCAGGTGGAAAGCCGGTCCTCGCAATGACCGCGGATCGCGGGAAAGAACTCCGCGCAGGCATAGGCCACGGCGAGTTTGCCGATCTCCTGGATCAGGCCCGCCGTGTACGCCATGCGGGGATCGACCCGCTGCGTTTTCTCCGCGAGGTACTCGGCCGCCAGCGCGGTGACGAGCGAGCGCCGGGCGAGATCGCCCGGCTCCATGCGAAAACCCTGCACCGGCTGATTGAGCCAACGGCCGGCCAGCGAGAGCGCAGCGAGACGGTAGATTTCCTTGTGCCCCAGCCGCATGATCGCCTCGCCGAGCGTGTCGACCTGCGACCCCGAGCCGCCGCCGAAGAACGCCGAGTTGGCGAGACGCAGCGTCGCGCCCGCCAGCGAGGGATCCATCCGGATCACCGCCTCGAGGTCCCCCGCCGGCGCATCTTCCTTCTGCAACACCTGGATCAGGCGCGGCAACAGGACGGGCGAACACGGCAGGCGCAGGGCGCGTTCGCAGACGTCGGACAGGGTCGGGATGGCGGCCATGGCGGACTCAGGCGGCGAGGAAGAGCGAGCCCGGATCGAGGATCAGCGCAATGCTGCCATCGCCGAGGATCGCGCCGCCGGAAACACCGGCGAGATTCTGCATGAAGCCGCCGAGGCTCTTGATCACAACCTCCTGCTTGCTGACCATCTCGTCGACCAGCAGCGCCGTCGCGCGGCCGTTGTTCTCGACGATGACGATAATGCCGTCCCACGGATTTTGCGCCTCGGCCGGGATGCCAAACCGCCGGTGCAGGCGGTGAATCGGCACGAGTTTTCCGCGCAGGTCGAGCACCTCGCCGGTGCCGTGGACCGTGGAAATGTGTTCGCGGGCGGGACGCAGGGCGCGCTGCACCGACGTGCTCGGGAGAATGAAGCGGTCGCCTCCCACGCGCACCACGAGGCCATCGATGATCGCCATGGTGAGCGGCAGCTTGATCTTGAACGTCGAGCCGCGGCCGACCTCGGACGAAATCTCGATCTTGCCGCGCAGCTTCTCGATGTTGCGCTTCACCACGTCCATGCCAACGCCTCGGCCGGAAACGGCCGTGACCTTTTCCGCGGTCGAGAATCCTGGCGCGAAAATGAGGGCCAGGATCTCGTCCCGGGAGAGCGTCGCATTGGCGGGCACCACGCCCTTCTCCACCGCCTTCTTGAGAATCTTGACCGGATCGATGCCGCGACCGTCGTCCTGGAGTTCGATCACGATGTTGCTGCCCTCGTGATAGGCCCGCAGGTGCAGGCTGCCGGTGGCGTTCTTGCCGGCCGCGGTGCGGGCCTCCGGCGGTTCGAGACCATGATCGAGCGCATTGCGCACCATGTGCACGAGCGGATCGCCAATCTCCTCCACCACGGTGCGGTCCAACTCGGTGTCGTCGCCGCTGGTGACGAACGAGACCTTCTTGTTGAAATCGCGCGCGAGGTCGCGCACGAGGCGCTCCATCTTCTGGAAGATCGGTTTGATCGGAATCATGCGCAGGGACATCGCCGTGCCCTGCAGTTCTTTCGTGATGCGGGCGAGCTGGGCCACGTTGCGTTGCAACGGGGAGCCGTCGTCACCTCGGCCGCGGGCCGATTCGACCAGCTGGCTTTGCACGATGACCAGTTCGCCGACCACATCCATGAGCGAGTCGAGTTTCTCCGTGTTCACTCGGACCGTGGCGCCGGACGACGCCTTCGGCACACCGGCGGACGCGGCGGAAGCGGAGGGCGCAGGCGCCTTGGCTGCGGACGGGGCGGCGGCCGGGCCGGTGGGCAGCGGCACGTTGACCGGGGCCGAGGCCTCGGCGGGAGCCGCCTCGGACGCCGGAGCCGGCGCAGGGTCCGCTGAGAAGGCCAACACCTCGCCCAGCGGCGCTTCGGGCTGCGCCGGAGCGGCTGACGTCGGGGACGCGTCCGCGCCTTCGTCGGCGGTGCACGCCAGCTTGCGCACGGCGCGGATCAGGAAACCGACCGGCACGATCTGGTCGGGCAGCTTGCCCTTCTCGAGCGCGACCCCGACCTGCTGCGTGAGGGCGACGAGCGCGTCGCGGCTGCGCAGGATCTCGGTGATGATGGCGGCGTTGAGGCGCAGCTTGTGATTCCGCGCCAGGTCCAGCAGCGTCTCGACCTCGTGGGCGAGCGTGTGCATGGGCACGAGACCGAGAAAGCCGGCGTTGCCCTTGATGGTGTGGAACGAACGGAAGATCGAATTGAGGGCCTCGGGATTGTCGGGCTCCTGATCGAGCGCGAGCAACGCCGCCTCGATCTGCTGCAGGTGGTCGACGGCCTCGGCATAGAACTCGGCAAGCAGCTCGGAGCTCTCCTCGAGATTGAGCGCAAGCATCAGATCCGACTCATGCGCCTCCTCGGTTTCGACCGCGGCGGGAGCAGCGGTCGGAGCGTCACCCGACGCCGGCACGGCCGACCCCAAGGCCGGCACCGGTTGACCCGCTTTGCAGGCCTCGACCGCAGGGGCGAGCCATTCCACCAGCGAACGAAACGCACCGAGCAGGGCGTCATCGAAGGGCTTGGCCGCGTCCAACTGACGCTCAAAACGTCCGTGCAGCTCCGCGAGCGGGGCGCGCAGCGCAGACTCCAGCGAGCACAATTCGACCAGATCGCCGAGCAAGCTGTACGCCGGCACGAGTCCTTCGTCCCGGCCGCTCTGGGCAAGGATGGATTCGGTGGCGAGGCGGTTGATGGCGTCGTCCAACGCCTGAAAACTATCCGGGGATATGGGCATAGGGCCGCAGGGAGTTAAAGATGGTCCCTTGATATCGGAGCCCTGGAGATGAACTTAACCCGCAATCCGTCCCCGGCCCGTAGGGTGTAAACCCGGTGCCCGCGGGCCGGCCGTTCCGCGGGCCGTTTGCCTCCCCACGCCCCTCGTAGGGTTCAATCCTCAGACCGTGCCCTTTTGCCTCAAGACCCTCCGGGGCCGGGCCGTACATACCCTCGGTCGAGGATCCAGCCTCGATCTCAATCCTTTATCCAACATGTCCACCGCCACTGCACCCGTCGCCACTGTTTCCACCGCCATTGCCGGCAAGTACCTCACCGTGGTCCTCGAGAACGAGGCTTACGGAATCGCCGTCCTCAAGGTTCGCGAGATCATGCGTCTGCAGAAGATCACCCCCGTGCCGCAGATGCCGGCCTATGTGAAGGGCGTGATCAACCTGCGCGGCCGCGTCATCCCCGTAGTCGACCTGCGCGTGAAGTTCGGCCTCAAGGCCGAGTTCGCCGAACGCACCTGCATCGTGGTGGTCCAGGTCAAGCTGCCGACCGAGCAGGTCGTGCAAATGGGCCTGATCGTCGACAGCGTCGAGGAGGTCGTGACCCTCACCGCCGCCGAGATCGAGCCGACGCCGGACTTCGGCACGAAGGTCAACACCGACTACCTGCTCGGCATGGCCAAGGTGAAGGGTCAGGTGAAGACGCTGCTCGACATCGACCGCGTCGTCGCTCCCGAGACGGTCAAGGCGATCGTCGAGGCCAGCTGAGTCTGACCTTCCCGTATTTCTCCCGACGGCGGCGGACTCGGTTCGCCGCCGTTTTTTATGTCCGGACGCCGCGGTCAGCGGCGGCTGGAGATCTCGACCGCCGCCACGACGAACTGGGCATTGAAGTCGCCGCCCGGATTGTTGCGCTCCGCGGTAAGCACGCACTGCTCGATCGTGATGTACGGGGCGCGCTTCGCCAGCTCGAGGTAGAAGCCCTTCAACGCGGCCCAGTTCGCGCGCGTGATGCGCAGGCGGACGGAGTTGACGGCGAACTGCTCCGTACTCGCGACCGGCAACACCTCGCTGCTTGCGTTGGCCCCCAGCCCGGCAGCGGCGGTGAGGTTACCCAGTTCGGCCGACAGGCGGACGGCGTTGAAGCTGCGGGCGGGGTCGAGGTTCTTCACCGCCGCCACGGCCTCGTTCTCGATCCGCTCGCGCTGCTCGAGCCAGCGGCGCTGCTGGTCGAGCTCGACCGCGATGCGGCGGTGCTCGTCGTACCACAACGAAACGCGGCCGGTGACGCTCGAGAGCCAGATCACGGCGCCGGCGGCGACGAAGGCCAGCAGGAGCACTTTTTCGCGGAGCAGGCGGCTGAGGAAGAAGGCTTTCATCGGCTCAGGAGTCGGCGGGTTTCACCGCATCGGGCTTGAAGACAACCGTGAGGCGGAAGGCCGCCACGCCGGCACGGTTTTCCGGTCCCTGCACCACGACGCTCTCAATCGCCTCGTGGCGCGACAGCGCAGACTGGAAGGCGTCGATGTCGCCGATCGTCGCAGAGGCCGTCTGGGCGGCGATCTGCAGCGTGTAACGCCCGGACGTACTCATGGTGAGGAACTGGATGTTTCCACCCGGCCGCGCCTCGCTCACGATGGTGAACATCTCCAGCGGGAGCAGGCGCTTGGAGGACAGATCCTCGATGCGCGTCGCGAGCGTCCGCTTGTTCATCAGGTTGTCGACATCCGGCCGTTGCACGGCGACTTCGGCGGCACGCGTCTCGAGCCACAGGCGGGCACCGAGCAGGCCCAGTTCGGCCACCCCACAGGCCACGATCAGGGCCAAGAAACCCACCAGGGCGCGCCAGAGCCATTGGTCGCGCCGCTGCGCCTGGCGCAACACGGCGAGTTCGCCCTTGTCGCGCACGTCGATCGATTCGAGCAACGTCGCCGGCAAGGTCGAAACAAGGTCGCCGGCGCGAAACACCCAGGCGCTCTCCTCGGATTTTTCCGGGTCGAAGACAGGCGCGGGCACGTCGACCACCGTCCGGCTCCCGGGAAAGGCCCGCAGCAGCGTGGCGCGCGACGCGACGCGCTGGGCCGCATCGGCGTCCGGGGAAAGGGTAAGCATGCGCACGTCGGTGGGCACCCCGGAATCGTCGCCGAAATGAACCGCAGTCAGCCCCTCGGGCTGATCGATCACCCAGGTGGTGGCTCCGGCCGGCACCGGCGCGCCGAGCAGGGTGGCGAAGGCGGGCGTGACCAAGTCCGCGGAGCCCCAGGTGTCGCTCTCATCAGCCGGGAAACGCTTGCGATAACTGGCGAAGACCACGGCGCGGGCGGCCCCGGGACGGGTGAAATGGCCGTAGTAGAGCTGGCCGACGGGAAACGGCGCCAGACTCTCCAGGGCAAGCTCGACCTGGGCGGGCACCGGTTCGACGCCCTCGCCGGTCGCGAGCGGAATCACCCGCACGAAAAAGTGGTGGTCGGGCAGCAGCGCGATCGGCCGGGCCGACGCTGCGGGGGCGGACGGAGCGGGGGTTTCGGTGGGCATCTCAGAGGAGGTCTTCGTCGGCGCGCGGCGGCGGTGCAGGCGCATCATTCTCGCGGATTTCCAAAAGAGTAAAGGGATAGTTGATCGGCGCCGCTTCCGGGGACGTGCCGGACGCCCGGTTGCCCGGCACGGGCGGCGGCGCGGCCGCCGCGCCTGCCGCGCCTGCCTCCTGGGTCTGCTCCTCCTCGGTTTTCACCGGCTGCACGAGCTGCGCTCCGCCGGGCGGCGCGACCACCACGTTGAGGCGGAACACCGCCTGGCCCTGGCGAACGGTCACGGTGATGCGCAGAGCCTGGATCTCGGCGGAGAAGCCGGCAGGCTGGGCCTGGGCGCCGAGCAGGGTGGTGACCTCGTTCGGCCGCTGGAAGAAGCGCGGCCCCTGGAATGCGTAGCTGCCGGTGCCGTTGAGGTAGTCGCGCAGCATCTGCTGCTGGGTCTCGTCGTACTGCGCGAGCGCGGCGAGCACCGCCGGCGGGGCGGAGTTCACGTTGGGCTGGCGGTAGTTGAAAAGCGATACGGCGGCGGTGAACTGATGCCAGAGTTCGTTGGGCGTGCCGTCCTCGGCGAACAGGAGCTCACGGACGATGTCGATCGCCGCCAACTCGCTGAAGGTGCGCAGGGAGCGCCCGGGTGGCTTGAACGGCAGCGTGGCCCGCTCGTAATCGGAGGCCCGCGGCGCGTCGAACGAGGACGGCACGTAGTCCGGCTGGGCCCACCCGAGCAGCGCATCCGCCAGCCGCTCGGAATCGTCCTGGCTCACGTTCCACGACTGAAACAACAGGACGAGGTCCTGAAACTGCGCCCGGGGCAGCGGCAGTTTCCCGCTCTCGTCGGCGAAGGCGACCGAGACGGTGCGTCCGTCGCCGGGCTCGTAAGCCGCCCAGGTCAGCGGGTCCCCCCACCCTTCGGCCGGACTGCGCAACGCGCCGCCCACGGCACGAAAGTCCTCCAGCACGGCGAGCGTCGTCTCCAGCGCCGAGTAGGCCTCGAGGCGCAGGTTGGCCGCATCCGCCGCGCGGATCTCGACCAGGAGGTCGTTGCTGGCGCGCTCGACAAAGGTCACCAGCGCCACACTGGCGAAGACAATCATCACCAGCACGATGATGAGCACGGAGCCGCGGCGCGGAGGGAGAATGGGAGCCGGCTCGCGCATGATCAAAAGAGCGGCACGCCCTCCCCGGGCGACGGCAGGGCGATGACCGCCTCGCGCTTGAGGTTCTGGTAGGCGAAGGTCACCCGCAGCCGGTGCGGCCGCTCGAGTTCGCCGCCCGTGCCGCTGCGCAGCTCGGGCAGCGTTTCCCACCGTTTGAAGTCGGTGTTGTAGTAATCATAGGCCAGCCCGGTCGCGAGCGGCGTGAGCAGCAGTTCGCGGGGCGCGTTGTCGGCAAAGTCGCGCTCGAGGCGCGAATGCCAGAGCAGGAACAGGCCTTCGCCGGGGCGGACCGCAAGTGCGCAGATGACCTCGGGCAGCGGCCGCTCGGGCCACGTCAGGAGCCGGCTGCCCGCCGGCAGCTCGAAGGTGAGCAGGTTGGCCGAAACGCCGCTGGCGAGGCGGACCGATTGGGGCGACAACGCATCGGACGACGTCGCCACCGCCGGAGGCAGGCCCGCGGTGCGCAGCTCGTTTTCGAGGTAGCGGGTCACCGCCCGCACATGCTGGTCGAACAGCCGCGGCTCCCGGTTGCGGCCCCACAGCTCGGACATCGAGAAGATGAAGGTGTTGAGCCCGACCATGAGCAGGCCGATCAGGGCCAGCGCGAGCACCAGTTCCAGCATGGTGAAGCCGGCGCAGACCGACGGGCGGAAGGGAGGGCGGCGGGTCATCGTTGCAGTTGGGACTGGTACTGCGTGATGCGGTCGCGCGCCTCCGCCCGCAGGGTCTCGCGCTCGGCCGCATCCGACCAGGTGGGCCGCAGCAACCGGAACGACTGCGTGACCACCACCGGCTGCGGTGCGGTGGGATCGGTGAACTCGCAGGTGAACGTCACCTGGAACAGGTCGGCGACATTGGTCGATTCGATCGCGGCGCTCCAACGCACGCGCCGGCCATCGGCCGTCTCGAAATCGGCGCCCTCCTCCGCCTTCTCCCGGTCCGCCTCGGCGAGCAACGCCGCGCGGGCAAAGCGCAGGTCGTCCTCGCGCTCGGCCAGCCGGTTCACCACCGCGTAGCCCGCGAGCACGTTGACGTAGGCCGCACCGAGCGCGATCGCCGCAGCGGCGAAGATCGCCAACGCGACCATCACCTCCAGAATCGTGAAGCCCCGAACCGTGGCGGCACGCACCGTCATCGGACCTCCTTGGGCAAGACCTCGGCGCAGGTCCAGGGATCGACCGTAAGCGTGCGCGCCGGACCTCCCGTGCGGATCTGCACGCGAAACGGCGTGCAGGTGCCATCATCGAAGAACGTGACCGACGCTAGGGGCCGCGTTTCCACCAACAGGCCGCCGATCAGGACGAGGTTGGTCGTGCTCGCGACGGGCGCGAGGAATTCGAACTGCACTTCGCCCGGCGGCATCGGAAATGACCGGCTGCCCGCCTGCGACGTGGCCACCAGGGCCTTGGTGTCGACATCGTAACGCAGCCGCACCTCGCGCTGGTCCACCAGCGCTTCTTTGCGCGCAGCTTCGAGCGCCTCCCAGAACACCGCTTCGACGGTCACCGGACGGTCCGCCAGTAACCGCGCGGAACCCGTGATCAACACCCCCGCCAGCAGTCCGATCAGCCCGACTACCACCATCACCTCAATCAGGGTGAAGCCGCGGCGCGACGCGCGACCGGGGTACGACGGAAAGAGGCGGGGCGGCTGCGGGCGAAGGGCGGACACAATCGAAAAGGACAAAGCCACGAGGCCCGCAACGCCGGAGCCTGTTGACCGCGACGCGCGGGCCGGGCGGCGCGGAGCGGCGTTCACCAGTTACCGATGTCGTCCTGCGTGTCGGGCTGGCGGTCCGGGCCCTTGGAAAACAGGTCGAATGAGCGCGGGTTCTTGGTGCCCGGATAGCGGTACTGGTAAGGTTCGCCCCACGGATCGAGCGGGATCTTGCCGTCGGCGGTGTAGGGGCCACGCCAGCGATCGGCTCGGCTCGCCGGCGCCGTGACGAGCACCTGCAGGCCTTCGGCCGTGCTGGGATAATCGCCCACGTCGATCCGGTAGGTGGTGAGCGGCGTCTGGAGCGTCGTCTTCACAAAGATCCGGGCCGTGTCTTCCTGGCCGCGATTGAGGTTGCCCGTCACATTCACGACCAGCACGCCGACGAGCAGGCCGAGAATGCCGAGCACGACGATGATTTCGAGCAGCGTGAAGCCGCTGCGCCGCGACGACGGGAAGGGGGTGGACCGGGGGAAACGCATGATGCTTGAAGTAAAGGCGCGGGCACCGGCGGATGTCGAGCGCGCCGCAGACGGTAAAGGAGACGGGGCCGCCCCTCCGAAAGTTTCACCCCGCCACCGGCCGCCGCCGCACCCCGGGCTCGACGCGAACCGCCGAACCGCTCAACGTCCTCCCGGTCGTTCGAGGGCGTAGCTCAGCTGGATAGAGCAAGAGTTTCCTAAACTCTAGGTCGGCGGTTCGAGCCCGCCCGCCCTCACCACCCCGCCTTTCGTTTGCGTTTGCGAATCATGGTCGTTGCGCCTTTTCCAGAGTCGCATGGCGACATCCCCAGATATGCCCGGTAGGGACGGCTCTCCGAGCCGTCCGCCTCCCGCCCCTCCACCGTGGCCCAACCGCCGCCGCATGCCGCATGATTGCCCGCCGTGGGTAAAGAACGGGGATGTATTTTTCATTACGATCGCGTGCGTCCCCCGTCACCACAATCACCTCGCGCTCCTCCCCGTTGCCTCGGAAATCGAGGCCAGTTTACGTCATCAACACAGGAAGGGACACTGGTGGGTTCACCTGTTTCTCCTCATGCCTGACCACCTCCATGGCTTGCTGTCGTTTTCGTACCCACACTCCCTAGGGCAAAGCGTCAGCGATTGGAAACGCTACCTCGCTCGGCGGACAGGCGTCCGGTGGCAGCGCGACTTTTTCGACCATCGCATCCGCAACCCCCGCGCCCTGAACGAAACGTGGGAGTACATTCGCCAGAACCCGGTTCGCAAAGGATTGGTCGCCTCAGCAGAAGCGTGGATTTTCCAATGGACTTACGCCGATTTGGAGCCGCCGGGCGGAGATGCGGCGGCTTCGGAGAAGCCGCCCTACCCTCGATCTCGGTAGGGACGGCTCTCCGAGCCGTCCGTGCTCGGCTGGCTCCTCCCCTCCAAACGACGGTTTCGGGGGGGGACCGCCCTACCCCCAGCCCGCCTTAAATTGCCGGTTGACAACCCCGGCGGGCGGACGGTTTTCTTCTCCTCTTTTTCAACCATGAGCACCACCGACCAAGCCGCCGCCCAGCCTGAGCGCAGCCTCACGCCCGCGGAGATTCCTTTCACCACGCCGCAGGTCATGTCCCGCTACATCACCGACACTGGCAAGATCCTTCCGCGCAAGTACACCGGCCTGTGCGCCAAGCACCAGCGCCGCGTGACGAAGACGCTGAAGCGTTCCCGCAACATGCTGCTCGCCCAATAAGGCGCGCCGCACCTTCCCTTCCCAAGGCCGGAGCCCCGCTCCGGCTTTTTTGTGTCCGCATGCCAGCCGTCCGCACCCGGATCTACTCCGGCACCACCGCCCACGTCGCCTTGCTCGCGCGCGCCCTGCGCCGCGGCGAGCTCGTGGCCGTGCCGACTGAAACCGTCTACGGCCTCGCCGGCGACGCGCTCGATGCGCGTACCGCCGCCCGCATCTTCGCCGCCAAACGCCGTCCGGCCAACGATCCGCTCATCGTGCACATCCACGACCGTCGCCAGCTCGCCGAGCTCGCGGAGGTCAACCCAGCCGCCCTCGCCCTAGCGCGCGCATTCTGGCCGGGGCCGCTCACCTTGGTGCTGCCCAAGAAAGCCATCGTGCCGGATCGCGTAACGTCCGGCCACTCCAGCGTGGCCGTGCGCATGCCGCGGCATCGCCTTTTTCGTGCCCTGCTCAAAGCCTGCGGCCGTCCCCTCGCGGCGCCGAGCGCCAATCCGTTTGGCTACCTCAGTCCGACCACCGCCGAACACGTGCTCGCCGGACTCGGCGGGCGCATTCGCTACATCCTCGACGGCGGCCCGTGCCGGCTCGGGCTGGAATCCACCATCGTCGACGTCCGCGATCCGGCCCACCCGGCGCTGCTGCGTCCGGGCGCCCTGCCGCGCGAGGACATCGAACGCGTCCTGGGCCAGTCCTTGCGCGTGGCCTCCACGCCGCGCGGTGGCGCGAAGGCCCGCGTTGTCGCCCCGGGCCAGCTCACGCGTCACTACAGTCCGCGCACGCCGCTGACCTTGCAACCGCAGTTGCCGCCGGCCGGGGTGCGCGCCGCGCATCCGGACGAGGCCTACGTCTTTATTGCCCGGCCCGACAGCCCGGTCGCCGACAACACCTTCTGGCTCGATGCCAAGGGCGACCTGCGCGGCGTGGCCCGTCGCCTGTTTGCCACCTTGCGCGCGATCGATGACGGCCGCTGGGATCGGCTGCACGTCGAGCTGGCCCGCGGCGACGATGGCTGGGCGCCGGCGATCAACGACCGGTTGCGCCGCGCGGCTGCACGCCGCTGACGATCTCCGCCTCAACGGCCAGCCACAGACTCGACGAGCGTGCGCAACCGTTCGCGGTCGGCGGCGTACGCGGGATCGTCGATCACGTTGCAGTGCTCGTGCGGGTCGCGTTCCAAGTCGAAGCACAGCCACGGTGAGCCGTCCGCGTTGAGCACCAGCTTCCGCCCCGGGGTGCGCACGCCGCGCCACGCCCGGTCACATTGATCGGGCAGCGCCACGACCGAGGGCATCGAGATCGCCGCCGCCTCGCGTCGCTCCGTCCACGCCCGGCCTTCGCTCCACGCACGCGCCATGGCCGGCAGGTCGAGCAGTGACACCGCATCGTCCATCCGGCGTGAAGCCTCGCCCGGACGGCGCACCAGCAGCGGCACCCTTACGCTCTCCTCGTGGGGCCAGCCTTTGCGAAAGAGTCCGTGCGCGCCGTGCATGTCGCCATGCACCGACGTCACCACGACAATCGTCTCAGCCGGCATCGTCGCGATGAGCCGGCCGATCGCACGATCGGTCGCCTCGAGGTGCGCGTAATAGCCGGACAACTCCCGGGCAGCCCGCTCGCGCGCGGACGCAGGAACGGACTCTGGCGGCACAATCGTGCGCGGCGCCACCCCCGCCGCCGGCGCCGCGTAGGGCGGATGTGGCGGCTCGAGGCTCACCACCGCAAACCAGGGCGCGCCGGCCTCCTCACGCAGCCAGGCGCCGGCGCGTTCGCAGACCACGTCGCTCTGGTATCCGCGGACCTGCACCGGCGCCGGCAGCCGTGTGCCGTGCAGCCAGGGGTCGTTGAGCAAGAATCCCCCTTCGAACCCCTCCCAGAACGCAAAGCCGCCCCGCCGCTCCGGCGGCACCTGTTGGCGTGCGTGCGCGTCGCCCACCAAGGGCGCGGAGCGGTCGCGGGGCGCGAGGTGCCATTTGCCAAAGAACGCCGTGGTGTAGCCGCGTGCATTCAGGTCGTGCGCCAACGTGCGCGCCGACGCCGGCAACGGGTCGAAGTAATCACCCACGCCGTTCTGCGGCGATGACACTCCGGTCAACAGCGCCGCCCGGGCAAACGGACCGAAGGGATGCGGCGTGACGGCCTGCGCGTAGTTCACCGCCTGCGCAGCGAGCGCGTCGAGGCAGGGCGTGCGCGCCTGGCGGTCGCCGGCGTAGCCGGTGGACGCGGCCCGCCACTGCGTGGTCACGATCCAAAGGATGTTCGGCGCTGCCATGATGTCCCCAGTCAACCCGGCCGCGCCGCCGGGACAAAAGAAAACGGGCGGTCCCGGAGGACCGCCCGTGAGTTTCCTTGGTGGAGGACGGACGCGAGGTCGCGTCAGAAGGTCGCCTCGACCGTGAACACGATGTTCCGGCCGTAGTCGGGCGTCACGCTGCCGTTGAAGTTGCCGTTGTAGCCGTTGGCGCGCCAGATGACCTCGTCGAAGAGGTTCTGGACCGTGACCGAGGCCTTGAACGGCTCAAGCTTCGTACCTTTCTGACCGCGGGCGGTGATGCCAGCGTTGAAGTTCACGTAGCTCGGAATCTCCTCGGTGTTGAGTGTATTCACGAACACGGAGTCATAGTACTGGCCGCCGAAGTTGAAGTCGAACAGACCCTTGGTGTAGAGCACGTCGAAGTTGGCGGTGAACTCGGGCGTGTTGCCCTGGCTCAGACCCTTCTGCAGTTCGTACGAGAACGCCGGGGTGCCACCGTTCGGATTTGCGATCGGCTGGAAGAACTTCGAGCGCGGATCGTTCGGGTTGGCGTGGAAGGACGAGTACGGGACGATCAGGTTCTCGGCGAACTCCGAGATCTGGTACGCGAAGGCGCCGGTCACGCGCAGACCGTCGATCGGCGTACGCCAATCGTAGCTGAACTCGGCGCCGTAGGAGTCGATGCCGCCGACGTTGCGGAAGGTCGTCGCGCCGGTGACTCCCTGCAGGCCGCGGGCGATGAGCTCCTCCTGCGTGAGAACCTGGGAAAGGATCCGGTCTTCATACTGGTTGTAGAAGAGCGACAGGCTAGACCCGAAGGCGCGGCCCGAGTAACGCATGCCGAGGTCGTAGTTCTTCGCGCGCTCCGGACGGAGATCGGTGTTGAAGTCGACGTTGGCAATGACGTTGTTGGCCGGGGCGGCGAGGTTCTCGGCGAAGCTGGTGAAGACTTCGACCTGGTTGCTCACCTTGTAGCTCGCGCCGAGCTGCGGGAGGAAGTTGTCCTCGTAGGTGATATCACGGACCACGACCTGCTGGCCGATCGGCTTCCAGTAGTTCTGGGTGAAGAGGATGCCGGCGGCGTACTTGTCGACCGTGAGCGACTTGGCGCCGAGCGTGACGGTGAGACGCTCGTCCATCAGTTTGATCACGTCCTCAAGATAGATCATCGTCGAGTCCGTGATGAAGCGCTGGTCGTAGTTGTTGAATAGAATCTGATCGTAGAGGAAATAGCCGTTCGGATTGCCGCCCTCGAGGTTGTAGGTCGGACGGAAGGCGCTCTGGTCGTCCTTTTCGAACCAGAAGCCGCCCGTGAGTTTGTGGCGGGCTGTGGTCCAGGTGCCGGAGAGATTCACACCGTAACGAAAGCCACCGAAGTCTTCATCGCGGCCGACCGCACCGGGAATGCCGGACGTGGCGTTGGCCAGCGTGGTCGAGGTCGGGGCGATGAGCGCGTGACCGTTGCTGAACTCCGTCGGCGTCACGCCGGCATTGAGGGTCTCGGTTCCGTCGAAGAAGCCGTTGCCGTTCGTATCGGTGTAGCCGACAGCGATCGCGCCCGGCGTGCCGAAGGGCACGAGGTTTCCGGCGGTGTCGCGGTAAGCGAACCGCGGCCAGATGTCGTCGCGCAGCACGCGGCCCGGGTTGTTGGACGCGATGTAGGAATTGACGATCTGTGTGCGGGCATCGCTGCGCAGCACGGGGAAGGTGCCGTAGTTGGAGCGGTCATGGTAGTACGACGAACCTTTTACGACGACCGACTCATTGACGGTGAAGTCGGCTGAACCGCGCAGCAAACCGTCCATACGTCCGTTGCGCCAGAGCCGGTAGTACTGGTTGTAAATGCCGTCGCCAACCACCTCCTGGGGGCCGAGATAAGAGACGGCGCCAAAATCCCGCGCATCTCCGCTGTAATTTCCCATCAGGAAGCCGGCAAGGGCCGTGGTCGGCGACAGTCCGGCCGCCGCGGCTCGCTCGGCGACATTGTTCGGCAGGTACTCGGTGTAGCCGTTGGCTGCGAGCAGCCGAAGATTGTTGTCACCACTGGCAGCGTAAATCGTACCGACCGCTTGCGGACCGTAACCGGCGTACGGATCACCGGTTTCGAGGGCACGCCAACGATCCCACTGGACCGAACGGGTATCGTAGTCGTCGCGATCGTTCCAGGTGTAGGCGAGCATGAAGTTTGCCCGCGGCATTTCATAGCGGATCTTGCCTTCAATCTTCCTTCCCTCGCTCTCGGCGGGAATGCCGGCGGAATTGAACGTGAGCTGGGAAGTACTGACGAAGGCGGTCAGGCCGGGCAGAACCTCGCCGGTGTCAAAGCGCGCGAAGCTGCGGCGCATGTTGAAGTCGCCCACGCTGTACTTCAGCAGGGCGGTCGGCGTGCGCGCCGGGTTGGAGGTGTAGTATTTGATCGCACCACCGAGGGCCTCATAGGCGGGCGTGGTCACGTCACCGGTGCCCTGGGAAACGCTGATCGTACGCATATTCTCGCCGTCCACGATGCGTCCCGCCGGCGTGCCGTAGCGCGGGTTGTTGCTGCCCATCGGGATGTCGTCGATCGTGACCGCGAGCGCATTGATGCCGAAAGAGCGGACGCGGATGTCATTGCCGAACTCGTAGAAGCCGAATGGGTCCGTCGAACGGATGTTCACACCGGGCACGAGGCTGAGCAGCCGTTCCACCGACATGCCGGGCAGCGCCACCTTGGCATCAGTCGCGGTGATCGCGTTGGTGGCGCGCGAAACGCCGCGCTCGCTCACGAAGAACTCCATCAGTTGGATGGCTTCGCCTTCCGGCGGCGTCGACGCGTCGGCCGTCGGCGCCACCGGCTGGGCGAAGGCCGGCGTCACGGAGGCGAGGGATGCTAATAGGATTGAAAGGGCGGCACCCTGTGGCTTGTGTCGCCGGGCTCGGTTCTGGTGTGTGGTATGTGGATGCATGGTGGTTGACTAGACACCCTCTGCTAAGCAGCCCCGCTACCACCCCTGGACCGAGC
>VFQR01001471.1_pt1 | contig 18074 bp, 15 predicted proteins | sample 3512321 | NCBI WGS metagenome assembly VFQR01 (sample SAMN10412374, study PRJNA504923) | tailings metagenome | isolation source: Relicate 3 Philex TSF1 revegetated site | place: Philippines: Tuba, Benguet | collected 2017-08-29
GGCGCGTGTCCACCGCGCGGAACTCGTCCCATTCGTTCCGCGGTACGCTCCACCGCGCCAGCGCGTTGACCCCGCGCCGCAACCGCGCCTCGCCATGCGCGGCGAGCAGCGCCATCAATCCCCATACCACGCCGAACAGGATCGCCGCGATGCTCGGCACGGTGAGCGCGATTGTCCAGGCATCGCCGAGCACGGCATGGTTCGTCGCGACCAGCGTGATCCCCAGCGCGCCGAGCGCCGCCGCCAGCAACCACCAGAACGCCTTGCGCAGCGGGTTGCGCATCGCTCAGCCCTCCCGGACCAGCGGATCGCCGAGGCGGATCGTGCCGCCCTCGATGACGCGCGCGGTGATGCCGCCATGGCCGCGCACGGCGTTGTAGCCGCCAGGGCCGAATGTTTCCTCCATGCGCGAGCAGGGATGGCATTCACCGCTGTGTTCGAGCAGCGCGGCGCCGAGGCGGAAGCGATGGCCCTTCAGCGCCAGCAGGTTCACGCCCGCGATCACGCAATTCCGCCGCAGCCGCTCCGGCGCGAGATGGTCCAGGCCGAGAAACCCGGCGATGGCGGCGAGGTGCTCGGCGGCGACCAGCGTCACCTGCCGCCCGCCAGTGGCCCCGCCGCGCCAGCGATCGCCGACCAGTCCCTCGCCGGGGCGAAGCTCGACCTGATCCACCGGGACCATCGGCGCGCGCCGCGCCGGCCGCAGCCCGATCCACACAAGGCGCCCCGGCCGCACCGGCGCGGCCAGCAGGCGGGCGAGGAGGCTTTCGGGCGGCGGGGTCGGACTCACCCCAATCCCATACGCGGCGCCCGTCCCTGGGTGTAGAGGGTCGCACCCTCGGTGCCCGCCGGCCAGCTGCCCTTTGGCAGACCGACATTGCGCTGCGAGGGCAGGGACGCGACAAAGGCCTCGTCGATCGTCACGCCGAGGCCGGGCTTCGTCGGCAGCAGCGCATGGCCCTTCTCGATCATCGGCGCGCCGTTGTTGATCACCTGCGGCCGTCCCTCCCAATCGGGGTCCATGCGTTCCAGGATCAGCGCGTTGGGCGCGGATGCGAGGATGTGGAGCGCGGCGAATTCGGCGACCGGCCCGAGCGAGCCGGAATGCGGCGCGATCGTCGCGAAGCGCGCTTCCGCGAGCGTGGCGAGCTTGCGCAGCCCGGTGATGCCGCCGGCGCGGCCGCTGTCGGGCTGGATCACGTCCACCAGGTTCTCGAGCAGCAGCGGCGCGCAGCCATGGAAGCCGCCATGCCGTTCGCCGGCGGCCAGCGGCACGCTGGTGGCGCGGCGCAGCGCGCGATAGCCCTCGATGTTCTCCGGCGCCAGCGGCTCCTCGACGAAGAGCGGGCGGAGCGGCGCGAGCAGGCCGCAGATCTCGATCGCGTCGGGCAGCGTCAGCCAGGGCGGGCCGTGCAGGTCGATCATCAGGTCCACATCGGGCCCGACCGCCTCGCGGATCGCGCGCGCCTTCTCGACCGGGTTGGCGACGCCGCCGGTCTTGATCGCGGTGTAGCCCTTCGCGACGGCCGCGCGTGCCTGCTCCGGCGTCGAGGCATGGGTGTAGCAGCGCACGCGGTCGCGCACCGCGCCGCCGAGCAGCTGCCAGATCGGCACGCCGAGCGCCTGGCCCTTGATGTCCCAGAGCGCGGTGTCGATCGCCGCGATCGCGCCCTGGCCGACCACGCCGGACATGCCGTGGCCCATCATCGCGACGTTCAGCTTCTGGGTGAGCCGCTCGATGTCGAAGGCGGGCTCGCCGACGAGCACGGCGGCGAGGTCCTTCACAGCCACCTCCACCACGCGCGGCCAGCCGCTGCCCTCGCCGAGGCCCACGATGCCCGCATCGGTCTCGATGGTGACGAAGAGCCAGTTGCGGGTGGCGGAGACGATCGAGTTCTTGACGTCCGCGGTCCAGCCCGAGACGGCGAGCGCGCCCGCCTGCATCAGGTGGGTCCGGATCGCGGTGATCTTCGGGGAATTCATTGGGCGGTCATCCCCGTTTCGCGGATGAGCGCGCCCCAGCGGGCGAGCTCGGCGAGGTAGAACTGATGAAAATCCTCGGGACGCGCGCTGGTCTTCGGCTCGATCGCGATGCGGCGCAGTGCTTCCGTCACCGTCGGGCTCCGCACCGCCTGGTTCAGCGCCGCATGGATGCGCGCGACGATCGGCTCCGGCGTGCCGCTGCGGACGAGCAGGCCGTGCCAGGACTGGAACATCAGCTCGTTGCCCAGCCCGACCTCGGGCAGCGTCGGCACCTCCGGCATCGGGCCGAGCTTGCTGTCCTGCATGGTGAGGATGATGCGGAGCTGGCCGGCGCGGGCGAAGTCGAAATGATAGGGCGCGACGGGCTCGTACATCGCGGCCGTGTCCCCGGCGATCAGCGCCTGCACCGCGAGCGCGCCGCCGCGGAATACCACATGCTGGTAGCGCAGCCCCGTGGCGCGGGCGAGCAGCGCGACGCCGAGATGGGAGGACGTGCCGACGCCGCCGGAGCCGAAGGGGATCTCGTCGCGCCGGCCGGCCGCGATAACGTCCTGCACGGTGCGGAAGCCCGACTTGATGCTGGCCAGCAGCACCACCGGCAGCGCGCTGATCTGGCCGACCATGCGGATGTCGTTCAGCGGATCGTAGCCGACATTCATCATGCCGGGGTTCGTCGCCAGGTTGATCGCGGCGAAGCCGATCGTGTGGCCATCGGCGGGCGCGCGCACCACCGCCTGGGTCGCGAGGTTGCCGCCTGCGCCGGCGCGGTTCTCCACGACCACCTGCTGCCCGAGCAGCGGCGACAACTCGCGCGCGATCAGACGCGCGACGAAATCGATCGAGCCGCCGGGCGCGAAGCCGATGGGCAGCGTGACCGGGCGCGTCGGCGACCAGCCTTCCTGCGCGCCGGCGATGGTGGGCATGGCCAGAGCGGCGAACAGCCCCGCGCGACGGGTGATCGGCGTCATATCCTCGTTTCCTCTCAGCCGAGCCTATTGCGCGGTGATGCCGGCTTCGCGGATCAGCGCGGTCCAGCGTTGCAGCTCCGCGAGGTAGAAGCGCTGGAACGTGTCGGGCGAGGCGCTGGCGACCGGTTCCATGGACATGCCGCGGAAGCGGCCTGCCGCGTCCGGCGCGGCCGCGACGGTGACGCTCGCCCGATGCAGCGCGGCGAGCGCCGCCGCCGGCGTGCCGGCGCGCACGAAGAGCCCCTGCCAGGAGCGCATCTGCGCCGCCTCGGGCAGGCCGAGTTCGCCGAAGGCCGGCACGTCCGGCAGGCCCGCGGCGCGGTCCTGCTGCATCACGCCGAGGATGCGCGCCTTGCCCTCGGCGGCCGCGGGCGCCTGGTAGCCCGCGGCGATGTCGAACATCATGTCCACGTCGCCCGAGAGCAGCGCCTGGAAGGCCGGCGCGCCGCCACGGAAGGGCACCGCGGTGAAGCGGCCGCGCACCTCGCGGAACAGCAGCTCCGCGCCGAGATGGGATGAGGTGCCGACGCCGGCCGTGCCGATATTGAGCCCATCGCCGCGCCGGCTGCGCTCGATCGCCTGTGCCAGCGTCGTGATGCCAGACTTGATCGAGGCCATCACCAGCACCGGCAGCGCGGTGAGCTGACCCACCATCTGGAGCTGCATCGGATCATAGCCGAGCTGCGGCGCGAGTGCCGGGTTGGTCACCAGCTGCAACCCCGCGAAGCCCAGCGTCAGCCCATCGGCGGGCGCGGCGGTGACGGCCAGCGTCGCCAGGTTGCCGGAGGCGCCGGTGCGGTTCTCCACCACCACCTGCTGGCCGAGGGATTTCGCGAGTTCGGCGGCTGCGACGCGCGCGACGATGTCGGCCGAGCCGCCCGGCGCGAAGCCGACGATGAGCCGCACCGGCCGGTCCGGCGCCCAGCCCTGGGCTTGGGCGGCGAAGGGCAGGGCGCAGGCGGCGCCGAGGAGGGCGCGGCGATTGAAGCGGATCATGGGGCGTTTCCTTCTCCCAGTCGCGCGAGCAGGTCGCGCTTGGCCGCCATGGCATGCGCGAAGGCCGCGGCGGCGGCGGCCTCCGGATCGCGGGCGCGGATCGCCGCGAGGATCGCGCCATGCTGCCGCGCCGCCTCGAGCATGCGGCCGGCGCCGAAGCCGAGCCTGAGCCGCACCGTGTTCACGAAGGCGCTGCGGGCCTTGTAGAGCGCGGTGGCCTGCGGATTGTCGGCGGCGTCTTCCAGCGCATCATGGAAGGCCTCGTTCGCGTCGAGCGCCGCCGCCGCATCCCCTCGCTCGGCCGCCGAGGCGTACGCCGCCTCGTGCCGCGCCATGGCGTCGAGTTGCGGCGCGGTCGTCCGTTCCGCAGCCCGGCGCGCCAGCAGCGATTGCAGCGCGCCGCGCAGATCGTAGAGGTCCTCGAACAGCTTGCCGTCCAGCACCGGCACCACGGCGCCGCGATGCTGGCGCATCTCGACCAGCCCCTCGCCTTCCAGGCCTAGCAGCGCCTCGCGCACGGGGCTGATCGAGACGCCGTGCCGCCCGGCGATGCGGGCGAGGGTGCGGTGCTCGCCGGAGGGCCATTCGCCCGCCAGGATCTCGCGTCGCAGCCGCTCTCGGAGCCGGGCATAGGCGGGGGTGGAGAGGGGGGTGTCGGCGGTGGCCATGGCCCATTTGCACATTCTATTTCATAAAATGCAAGATCGAGTACCGGCAAGGGACCCAACCCGATGACGCCCCGCCGTCGTCATCGGCTCGCGCCTCGACGACGTCGCATCCCTGTCCTGCCGGTCCGCCGCGCACTTGCCGCCGGCCCGGCGCGAGGTTAAGCGCCGGGCCATCCCATCCGCCCGGAGCCCGCATGCCCGCCATCGCCGACATCATCGCCCGCGAGGTCCTCGACAGCCGCGGCAATCCGACCGTGGAAGCCGAGGTCGTGCTGGACGACGGCACGCGGGCGCGGGCCATCGTGCCCTCCGGCGCCTCGACCGGCGCGCATGAGGCGGTGGAGCTGCGTGACGGCGACAAGGCGCGCTACGGCGGCAAGGGCGTGCGCAAGGCCTGCGCCCATGTCGAGGGCGAGATCTTCGACGCGATCGGGGGGATGGACCCGACCGAGCAGGTGAAGATCGACGAGACGCTGCTGGAGCTGGACGGCACGCCGAACAAGGCCCGCCTCGGCGCCAACGCGATCCTGGCGGTGAGCCTCGGCGTCGCCAAGGCGGCCGCCGCCTCGCTCGGCCAGCCGCTCTACCGCTATGTCGGCGGCGTCTTCGCCCGCACCCTGCCGGTGCCGATGATGAACATCATCAATGGCGGCAAGCACGCGGACAACCCGATCGACATCCAGGAATTCATGATCATGCCGGTCGCCGCCGGCACGGCCGCCGACGCCGTCCGCATCGGCTCCGAGGTCTTCGCCGCGCTGAAGAAGCAGCTGCACGACGCCGGCCACAACACCAATGTCGGCGACGAGGGCGGCTTCGCGCCGAACATCGGCAGCGCCGAGGAGGCGCTCGGCTTCATCGCCAAGGCCTGCGAGACGGCCGGGCACCGGGTGGGGGAGGATATCGTCTTCGCCCTCGACTGCGCCGCGACCGAATTCTTCCATGATGGCCGCTATGTGATGGAGGGCGAGGGCAAGACCTTCGACGCCGCCGGCATGACGGACTACCTGGCGGCGCTCTGCCAGAAGTTCCCGATCGTCTCGATCGAGGACGGGATGAGCGAGGATGACTGGGCGGGCTGGAAGCTGCTCACGGAGAAACTCGGCGCGACGGTGAACCTGGTGGGCGACGACCTCTTCGTGACCAACACGGAGCGCCTGCGGCGCGGGATCGAGAGTGGCACCGCCAACGCCATCCTGGTGAAGGTCAACCAGATCGGCACGCTGACCGAGACGCTGGAGGCGATGGAGACCGCGCATCGCGCCGGCTACCGCTGCGTGATGAGCCACCGCTCCGGCGAGACGGAGGATGCGACCATCGCGGATCTCGCGGTCGCGACGAATTGCGGGCAGATCAAGACCGGCTCGCTCAGCCGCTCCGACCGCACGGCCAAGTACAACCAGCTCATCCGCATCGAGCAGGAGCTGGGTGCGGCCGCCCGCTATGGCGGGCGCGCCGCCGTGCGGCGCTGAGGCGCCACGCGGCGGGAGGGGGCAGGGCATGCGGCGCCGCGCGGTGCTCGCGTTGCTGCCTGCCCTGGTGCCCGCCGCCTGCACGGGCCTGCCGACGGGCGAGGCGGCCTATCTCGCGCGCGATGGGGAGCATGCGGCCGGGCGGCTGATCGCCGATGTCGCGATCGCCGAGCGGCGCGTGGACCGGGCGCGGGACCTGCTGCTGCTGCGCGCCGCGCTGGCCGCGCCACCCGGCACCACGGCCGAGGCGCTGCGCGCCAGGCCGCAGACGCAGGCTGCGGAGGCCCGGCTCGCCGGCGCGGCCGAGGTGCTGGCGCGGGGGCGCGAGGCGCTCGAAAGCCTGCGCGACAGCTATCGCGCCTTCGGCCATGTGGCGGCCGGGCGCGATCCTGAGCAGTTCGACGCGCTGCTCGACCGCGCCGTCAAGGATGCCGATGCGCTTCGCACCGTCATCGAGCGCCACGCGACCGAGGGAACCGAGCTGGTCGAGAGCCTGCCCGGCGGCGAGGCGCTCGCCGGCGTCGCGCGGCTCGCCGGCGGGCTGGTCAGCCGCGCGCGCGCCGCCCGCGGCCTGCTGGAGCCGAACGCGGAGATGATCGCGCTGCTCGACAGCCTGATCTCGGCGGCGGAGCGCGAGGCGGCGACGCTCGGACCCGTGCTCGCGCAGGTCGCGCGCGATCGCGGCGAGGACGTGGCGGCCGCGCTGCGGCGCACCGGCATGGCGCGGCTGCCCCAGACCGAGACGCTCGACCGGCTGGGCGAGAGCTTCGGCTGGCCGATCTCCAACTTCGCCGACCAGCGGCTGCGGGAAGGGACGGGCCGGCGCATCGCGCTCGGGCTCGAGGCCGTCGCGGCCCGCCAGGCGGCGCAGGAGCCGGCGCGGCTCACGACGCCGGAGGCGCTGCGCGACGTGCTGCTGGCGCTGCGCGACCGGCATCTCGCGCTGCGCGGCCAGGGCCTGCGCGACCCGGCAGCGCTGCGCGAAAGCCTGCACCGGCTCGCGCGGTAGGGATTCGTTGATTTGCAAGCGGAATCAGCGATTTCCGCTGGACAGCTCGCCTGCAACCTGATTCCTTGCGCGCGGGGGTCTCGGGGGTTCTTGTCGCGTGCTGGATGAGGAAGGCGTGGCGCCGCGCGGCGGGCTGCTGGAGGCGATCCAGCGGCGGCTGAAAGCGGCCGTCCTGCCCGTGCTGTTCCTGGCCTGCTGCGCCTATTTCGTCTGGCACGCCCGGCATGGCGAGCGCGGGCTGCTGGCGATGGAGCAGCGCGTCGTGCAGATCGCCGAGGCGGAGGCCGAGCGCGAGCGCCTGCGCGAGGAGCTGGCGGGCATGGAGCGGCGCGTGCAGGGGCTGCGCGGCGACCGGCTCGACCCCGACCAGTTGGATGAGCGCGCGCGGCAATTGCTGAACATGGTCGGCAAGGACGAGGTCGTGCTGCCCTACGGGGCGCAGCGGCGGCTCTACTGACGCCGCCGCGCGCGCCGGCACGCTACTCCACGCGGATGTTCGCCCGCCGCGGCACGGCGGACCATTGCTCGACCTGGGCGGTGTAGAAGGCGCCCCATTCGGCGCGCGTCATCGGCGCGGGCGTGAGCCCGAGGCCGGCGAGGCGCGCCGCCACATCCGGCATCGCGCGGACTTCGGCGAAGGCGGCGTGCAGGCGGTCGAGCGCGGCGGGCGGCGCGGCGCGCGGGGCGATCACGCCGAACCAGCTATCCGATTGCAGGGCGGTGACGCCGAGCTCGGCGAAAGTCGGCACATCCGGCAGCATCGGGCTGCGCGTCGGGCTGGTGACGGCGAGCGCGCGCAGCCGGCCGCCGCGGACATGCTCGATCACCTCCAGCACGTTGCTCACCATGAAGTCGAGGCGCCCGGCGATGAGATCGGTCTGGCCCTGCGGGCCGGAGCGGTAGGGAACGTGCTCGAAGGTCACGCCCCAGGCTTCCTTCATGAGCTGATGCGCGGGCTGCCAGCCGGCGAGCGCCGCGCTGCCGGTCTGGAGCGGCTGCCGCGCCGCGCGGGCGCGGGCGGCAAGCGCCGCGGCGTCCCGGTCCGGCGAGGCGGCCGGCACCACCAGCACATTGGCCGAATATCCCGTCAGGAAGACCGGCGCGAAATCGTTGAGCGTGTCATAGGGCAGCCGCGCATAGAGGCCGGGCGCGACGGCATGCGCGTTGGCGATCAGCAGGATCGTGTAGCCATCCGGCGCCGCCTTCGCGGTGCGGTCGGAGGCGATGGTGCCGCCGGCGCCGGTCACGTTCTGCACCACCATCGGCTGGCCGAGGATGGGCTGCATCTTCTCGGCCAGCGTGCGCGCGATGATGTCGGTGGCGCCGCCCGCGCCATCGCCGACCAGCAGCGTCACCGGCTTCTCGGGGAAGGCCCCCTGCGCGCTCGCCGCGAAGGGCAGCAGCGCCGTGCCGGCGAGCAGGGTTCTACGATGCATCATCACTCCACCACGATGTTCTGGGCGCGCGCGAGCTCCTGGAAGGTCGCCAGCTCGCGCAGCATGAAGGCCCGAAAAGCCTCGGGCGTGGTCTGCTGCGGCATTTCGAGGAAGCTCGCCTTGTAGCGCTCGGCGGTCTCGGGGCTCCGCAGGAAGCGCTGCGTCTCCTGCGCGAGGCGCGCGAGGATCGGCGCGGGCGTGCCCGCGGGCGCCGCGAGCCCGTGCCAGGAGGCGAGCTCCGCGCCAGGAAAGCTTTCGTTCAGCGCGGGCAGGTTGGGATAGTCCGGCATGCGCACCGGCGAGGTCGTGGCGAGCGCCTTGATCCGCCCCTCGCGCAGCAGCTGCGCCGTGGTGGCGGCGACATCGAGCGAGACCTCGACCGTGCCGGCGAGCAGCGCCTGGAGCAGCGGGCCGCCGCCGGTGAAGGGCACATGCGTCATGCGGATGCCCGCCTTCGCCATGAACAATTCCATGCCGAGATGGAGCGAGGAGCCGACGCCAGAGGAGCCGAAATTGATCGCCTCGGGCCGCGCCTTCGCCGCCGCCACGAGGTCGGCGACGCTGTTCACGTTCGGCAGCTTCTGCGGGTTGATCAGCAGCAGCGCGGGCGTGACCGCCAGGTTGGAGATCGGCGCGAAATCCTCGACCGGGCGGTAGGGCAGGGGCTGGCGCCGCACCGCCGGCACGATCGCGTTGGCCGCGATGTTGATGAGGCCGATCGTGTAGCCATCCGGCGCGCTCTTCGCGAGCGCGTCCACGCCGATCGTGCTGCCGGCACCACCGCGGTTCTCGACCACCACGGGCCGGCCGAGCGTGTTCTGGAAATGCGCCGCGAGCAGGCGGCCGACGAGGTCGGCGGCGCCGCCGGGCGGGAAGGGGATGATGAAGCGCACATTCCGGGAGGGCCAGGCCTCCTGCGCGAGGGCGGGGGCGGCGAGTGCGGCGAGCCCGGTCGCCAGGGCGGTGCGGCGGGTGAGCATTGGTTTCCTCCGGTCCCTTGCCAATCGTGGAACTTGTGTCCACCATATGGACAACCCATCGCCGCGTCAATCGAGGACCCATGCAGCGCGCCAGGCGCACGGAGGAGACGGAGGAGGCGCCGGTGGACGCATCAGTCCCCGGCACCCAGGCGCTGACGCGTGGGCTCGCCTTGCTCAACCTCGTCGCCGACGCCCCGCACCCGCTGCGCTTCACCGAGATCGCCGAGCGCGCGGGCCTCGCCCGCCCCACCGCGCACCGAATCCTCGCGGCGCTGACCGAGGCGCGGCTGCTGCGGCATGAGCCGGTCACGCAGACCTACGCGCTCGGCCCGCGCCTGCTGGAGATGGCGCATCGCGTCTGGGAGGGGTTCGACCTGCGCGCCACTGCCGCGCCGGAGCTCGAAAGGCTCGCGCGGCTGGCGGGCGAGACGGCGCGGCTCGCGGTGCTGGATGGCGATGGCGTGCTCTATGTTGACCAGCGCGAGGCGGAGCAGGAAGCCGTGCGCCTGGTGAACCGCGTCGGCGCCCGCGTGCCGCCGCATGCCTCCGCCGCGGGCAAGGCGATGCTCGCGCAGCTGCCCGCCGCCGAGCGGCGCGGGCTGCTCGAACGGCTCGCGCCCGATCCCGCCGCGCTGGAGCGCGAGGCGGTGCTGAACGCGGCGCGCGGCTATGCGATTTCGCTCGAGGAAGCATCGGCGGGCGTCAATGCGGTGGCGGCGGCGGTGCTGGACCGCCGCGCGCGGCCGCTCGGCGCCATCGCGCTGGTCGGGCCGGCGTTCAGGTTGCCGGAGGCCAAGCTGCATGCGCTCGGCCGCGAGGTGATCGAGGCGGCGCGGCGCATCTCGGGCAATGCCGCGCAATCGGCGATGACGCTGACCGTCGCGCCGCGCCCGGCCGAGGTTTCGCCGGGGGTCGCGCTCGCGGTGCGGGCGGAGGCGCTGCTCGGCGAGGGGCCGTTGTGGTCGGCGCGCGACGACCGCCTGCTCTGGGTGGATATCCTGGCGCCCGCCATCCATGTGAGCGATCCCGCCACGGGAGCGGATCGCATCATCGCCACGGAGGAGATGGTCGCGAGCCTCGCGCCGCGCGCCCAGGGCGGGTTCGTCGCGGCGGCGCGGTCGGGGCTGCGCGCGCTGGCGGATGGCGTGCTCGGCGCGGTGCTCGCGGCGCCGATCGCGGAGGGTGCGGCGCTACGGCTCAACGATGGCCGCTGCGATGCGCGCGGGCGCTTCTGGGTGGGCAGCATGGCGCTCGATTCCACGCCGGATGCGGGTGCGCTGCACCGGCTCGGCCGCGAGGGCGCGGCGGTGATGCAAACGGGGCTGCACGTGCCGAACGGGCTCGGATTCAGCCCGGACAACACGCGTCTCTATCTCGCCGACAGTGCGCGGCGGCGGGTGGATGTGTTCGATTTCGATCTCGCGCGCGGCACCATCGCGAACCGCCGGCCCTTCGTGCAGCTCGCCGAGGACGAGGGCGTGCCCGACGGGCTGACGGTGGATGCCGAGGGCGGCGTCTGGATCGCGCTGTGGGACGGCTGGCGCGTGGTGCGCCATGCGCCGGATGGCAGGCTCGACCGCAGCATCGCGCTGCCGGTGCCGCGCCCGACGAGCTGCTGCTTCGGCGGGACGGACCTCGCCACGCTCTACGTCACCAGCGCGCGTGTGCGGCTTTCGGCCGCGCAGCTGGCGGAGGCGCCGCTCTCGGGCAGCGTCTTCGCCGTCGAGACCGGCGCGCGCGGCCTGCCCGAACACGCCTATGGCGATTGAAGGAGAGTGCTGATGTCGAAGATCGCCGGGGTGTTTCCCGTGCTGCCCACGCCGTTCCGGCCGGATGGCGCTCCGGACGAGGCGGCGTTCCTGAAGCTCGCCGATTTCGCGCTGGAAGCCGGCGTGGATGGCGTGGTGTTCCCAGGCATGGCGAGCGAGGTCGAGACGCTGAGCGCGGAGGAACGCGGCGCGCTGGTCGCGGCGCTGGGGAAGCGCGTCGCGGGGCGGACGGTCTTCGTGGTCGGTGCCTCGCATGCCGATCCGGCGGAGGCCGCGGCGCGGGCGCGTGAAGGGCAGGCCGCGGGCGCCGTCGCCGCGATGATCATGGCCCCGCCGGGGAATGGCCAGGATGTGGCGAAGCATGTCGCCTACTACGCGGCGGTCGCCGCGGCGGCGCCTGGTGTCGCGATCATGCTGCAGAACGCGCCGGCGCCGAATGGCGCGGGGCTCGCGCCGGAGACGGTCGCGGCGATCGCGGCGGAGGTGCCGGCGATCCGCTATGTGAAGGAGGAGACGCTGCCCTGCGGCCAGCATGTCACGCGCATCCTGGCCGCCGCGAAGGGGCTTGATGGCGTGATGGGCGGGGCCGGCGCGCGCTTCATCCTGGATGAACTCGCCCGCGGCGCCTGCGGCACGATGCCGGCACTGGAACTGGCCGATGCCCATGTCGCGCTGTGGAAGGCCTGGCAGCGCGGCGACCGCGCGGAGGCGCGGCGCATCTATACGCTGACGCTGCCGCTGCTGGCCTTCCAGATGACCTTCCGGGTGCGCGCGACGAAGGAAGTGCTGAAGCGCCGCGGCCTGCTCGAGCATACTGGCGCGCGGGCGGCGGGGCCGAAGCTGGATGCGGGCGACCTCGCAGAGATCGGCGAACTGATCGCGACGGCGAAGCCGACGATGACGATGCATCCGCCCGCCATCGGATGAGCGGAGGGCGCGGGCGAAGCCGAGCACCGGAGGTCTGAATCCGATGGCCACAAGATCCGATCGCATCGAGAAGGTGACGGCCCATGTCGTCACCATTTCACGGGATGTGCCGTATCTGGGCCCGCTGCGGCCAGGCGAGCACGTCAACCGCCGCGGCTATATCGTGCGCCAGGGCAACCGCACCCTCTACCCGACGGTGGATCGCAGCGTCGTGCTGCGGGTGGACACGGAGAACGGCCTGACCGGCTGGGGCGAGACCTACGGGATCGTCGCGCCGGAAGCCGTGCGCGCCATCATCGAGGATGTCGTCGCGCCGGTGCTGGAAGGGCGCGATCCCCTCGCCCCCGCGGTGATCCATGAGGATCTCTACGACCTCATGCGCGTGCGCGGCTTCTTCGGCGGCTTCTATCTGGACAGCCTCGCCGCGGTGGACATCGCGCTGTGGGACCTGCTCGGCCGGCGCCTCGGCGTGCCGGTCTCGACGCTGCTCGGCGGGCGGCGGCATGAGCGGATCGAGGGCTATGTCTCCGGCCTGCCCAAGGCGACGCTGGAGGACCGCGTGGCCTTCGCGCGGGAATGGCAGGCCAAGGGTTTTCGGGGCTTCAAATTCGCCGCGGTGGTCGCCGATGACGGCGTGGAAGCCGAGATGGCGGCGCTGCGCGAAGGGCTCGGCCCGCAGGCCGAGATCATGGTGGACCTGCATTGGCGCCACACCGCGCCGGAGGCGATCCGCCTGATCCGGCGGCTGGAGCCGCACCGGCTGATGTTCGCCGAAGCCCCCTGCGCGCCGGAGGACATTGCGGGCGCGGCGGAGGTCGCGCGCGGCGTGGGCGTGCCGATCGCGCTGGGGGAGGAGCTGCGCACGATCCACGAATGGCAGCCGCGCCTTGCCGCCCGCGCGCTCGGCATCGGCCAGCCGGAGATGGGGCGGACGGGGATCACCCAGTTTTCCCGCATCGCCACGCTCTGCCAGGCGAACAACCTGGCCGTGATGCCGCATGCGACGATCGGCGTGGGGCTCTTCATGGCGGCGAGCCTGCAGGCCGCCTCCACCATCCAGCGGCTGCCCTGGCACGAATACCAGCACAGCATCTTCGACCCGAACCTCCGCCTGACCCGGCCGACGGGCACCCGCCACATGGGCTGCGAGGGCGGCTTCTACACCCTGCCGGACGGGCCGGGGCTGGGGGTGGAGCCGAGCGAGGCGATGCTGGCGCTGCTGGGCTGACGGATCTGTCATCGCGCCGGCCGTAACCGGCGCGTCCCCCTTGGCGAAATGGCGGCGATGGCCGTCCCGACCCGCCCGCCGCGCGATGAGCGCCTCGATGTCCTGCGCGGGCTGATGCAGGTTTTCATCTTCGTCAGCCATGCCCAGCTTTCGATCTTCGCCTGGGGCATTCATGCCAGCTGGGGATTCTCCGACAGTTCCGAGCAGTTCATGCTGCTCTCCGGCATCACCCTCGGCTCGGTCTTCACGCTGAAGCGGGTGCGGGATGGCTTCGCCGCGGCCTGGCGCGACATGCGGGCGCGCGCCGTCCGACTGTGGCGGACGCATCTCCTGGTCTTCGCCGCCTTCGGGGCGATGGTGCTGATCGCCGACCGCAGCGGCTTCGCCGCCGGCGATGCCGAGGTGATGGGCTGGACCTGGCTGACGGAGAACCCCTGGTTCGGCGTGCCGGCGGGGGCGGCGATGCTCTACCAGCCCTCCTACATGGACATCCTGCCGGTCTTCGTCTGGTGCATGCTGCTGCTGCCCGGCTTCGTCTGGCTGCTGGAGCGCTTCGGCGACGCGGCGCTCGCGCTGCCCGCCTCGCTCTATGCCGCGACGCAGCTGTTCGGCCTGGCGATTCCGGGGCTCGGCCCGTGGCCGCTCGGCTTCAATCCGCTGGCCTGGCAGATCCTGTTCATGCTGGGCATCTGGCTCGGGCGGCGGGCGCTGCTCGGCGCCGCGCCGCTGCCGGGGCCGAGCCTGCGCGGCGTCTCGGCCCGCAGCGTGCTGACCGCCGCGGTGCTGGCCGTGTTCGCGCTGGGAGTCTGGCTGCGCGCGGGGCAGATGGGCCTGCTGCCGCCGGCGCCCGCTTCGCTCGCCGCCTGGTCCGAGAAGCCGAACCTCGCCTGGCTGCGCCTGGCGCATGCGCTCGGGCTTGCCTGGATCGTGGCGGCGGTGCTGCCGCGCGGCCGGTGGGTGCAGACGATGGCGGCGCGGCTGCTCGCGGCGATCGGGCGGCAGAGCCTCAACGTCTTCTGCCTCGGGCTGTTCCTGTCCTGGATGGTGCACGCGGCGCTGAGGGCCTGGCCGGGCCAGGCGCTGGCGCTCGACCTGCTGCTGGTGCCGGCGGGCGTCGCGCTGCTCTGGGCCTGGGCGGCCTGGCTCGGCCGGGGGCGGGCCTCCGCCTACAGGCTCGCCACCGCGCGTTCCCAGTAGCCGAGGTCGAGGTAGCGCTCCGGCGCGGGCGGCGTGCCGCCCCAGGTGCCGAGCACGTCGGCGCGGATCTTCAGCACGTTGCGGAAGCCTTCGAGGTCGAAGCGGCCATCCACTGCGCTGCCGGTCGTCGGGTGGGTCAGCAGCGCCAGGTTGCGCCGCGCCAGAGGTTCCGCGAGGCGCAGCCTCTCCCCGAGCAGCGCCACGACACGGTCCGTGTTCTGCGGCGCCAGCATCCAGCGCACGCCTTCCACATAGGCCGCGAGGTAGCGCGTGACGACGTCGCGGTTCGCGGCCGACCAGGCACGCATCGCCCAGCCCGCATTGCCGAGGTAGGGGCCGAGCACCTCCGTGATGGAGCCGAGCCGCGTCAGGCCGCGATCCTCCGCCTGGAGGCTGAAGGGCGGGTTCAGCATGGAGGCATGCGCGTTCGCGTCGTTGAACATCAGCTCGTAGCGCGCGAAGGTCCCGCCCGTCGGGCGCACCTCGTAGCTGCCGCGCGGCAGGCCGTTCATCTCCAGCATCTTGTAGCCCGCGATGGCGTAGGCGGTGCGCGGGCTGTCCACGATCAGTGTCCTGCCGCGCAGATCGGCCCAGCTCTTGATCTCGGGCTTCGCGTACATGGCGTTGAAGGCGCTGTCGCCGCCGATGAGGATGCCGATGTCATGCCCGTCCTCGGCCATCGCCACGGCATTGTCCACGCCGGCGACGACGAGCTGGTGGTTGCCGGCGGCCAATCCATTGCGCAGCACGTCCGAGTTCGGCGTGTTGATGATCTCGACGGCAAGCCCCCGCTTCTCGAAGAAGCCGTTCGCCTGCGCCGAGAAGAGCGGCAGGTTGGCGAGGCCAGGGAAGACCATGACCTTGAGCGGCGTGGCCTGGGCGCGGGCGATCGAGGGCATGGCGAGCGTTCCGGTGGCGGCGAGGATGAGGCGGCGGGTCGGCATGGACGGATCCTCCGGTGACGTGGCAGCAATCGTTTGCACGATCCTGCCGGAAGGAGGGCGCGCGCTCAAGCGGGGCGTTGCGGTGGCGGTCCGGCCGGCGTCGGCCCAGCGCGGTCCGATCGCCGCGCCGGAGCGCTGGGGCTGGTCACGCGATGACGAGGATCTCGCCGGCGGACCACCCGGTGGCGCCGACGAGATCGGCGACCATCGCCGCCGCGGCGCCGCCCTCGCCATCCTCGTCCCACCAGAGTTGCCCGGTCTCGGTTTCGAAGATGAACTGTCCGACGCCGGCGGCCGAGCTGGCGAGCCCCGTGGTGTTTTCGACGTAGCGCCCCTCGGCCAGCAGGTTCATGCCCTCCGCGAGCCCGCCGCCGAAGCCCGCGGCGGAGACCTCGATCGCATCCTCGTCGCCGGCATAGAAGGCGATGACGTCGCCCCCCTCGGCGGCGGTGCCGTAGCGGAAGGTGTCGAGCCCCGCGCCGCCGTTGAGCACGTCCCGCCCCGCTCCGCCCACCAGCGTGTCGTTGCCGGCGCCGGCGGAGAGCGTGTCATGCCCGTCGCCGCCGGCCAGCAGGTTGTCCGCCGCGTTGCCGATCAGCGTGTTGTCCAGCGCGTTGCCCGTGCCGTCGATCGCCTCCGTCCCGATCAGCACCAGCCGCTCGAACGCCGCGCCGAGCGCATGGCTCACGCCGGACCAGACGAGGTCGGTGCCCTCGCCGGGCTGTTCGAGCAGCAGGTCGGCCGCGTCATCCACGAGATAGCTGTCGTTGCCGTCGCCGCCGGCCATGCTGTCGGCGCCCGTCCCGCCATTCAGGCGATCATCCCCCGCGCCGCCCGCCAGCGTATCCCGGCCGGCATCGCCGGATAGCGTATCGGCGCCGTCTCCGCCGGACAGGAGGTTGTCGGCGGCGTTGCCGACCACGGCATTGTCCAGCCCATTGCCGGTGCCGTCGCTCGCGGTGCCGGTCAGCACCAGCCTCTCGAACGCATCGCCCAGCGTGAAGCTGATGCTGGCGCGCACGAGGTCCACGCCGTCTCCCGGCGCCTCCACCACGATGTCGCCGGGATCGTCCACGACATGGATGTCGTTTCCGGCGCCGCCGATCATGGTGTCGGCGCCGGCGGAGCCGCCCAGCGTGTCGTCGCCATTGCCGCCGATGGCAAGGTCGTTGCCGCCGCCGCCGCGCAGCAGATCGTCCCCGATGCCGCCGTCGAGGCTGTCGTCGCCCTGGCCGCCGAACAGGTCGTCATCCCCGTCCCCGCCATCGAGCAGGTCGTGGCCGCCGCGGCCGAACAGCCCATCGGCGCCGTTGCCGCCGCTCAGCGTGTCGGCCCGCGCAACGCCCGTCTGCGCCTCCTGCACATCCAGGACGGTGACCACCAGGTCCTTCGTGCCCTCCAGCACGCCATCCGAGGCGGCCACCACGACCTCGTAGAGGTTGTCGCCATCGGCGCTCGCGGGAGTCTCGAAGTCGAGGCGGTCGCGCAGGGAGAGCGCGCCGGTCGCCTCGTCGATCACGAAGCGGCCCGCATCGGCGCCGCCGGTGATCGCGAAGCGCAGCGTGTCGCCATCGGCGTCGCTGGCCGCGACGAGGGCGATCACCGCCGTGCTGTTCTCCTCGATCCCGAGGGCGATTGGACCGGCGAGGCCGGCGAAGACCACCGGCGCGTCGTCGGCAGGCTGGATGAGGAGCGTCACCGCGCGCAGCACCTCGACGGTGCCGTCGAAGGCCGCGATCTCCAGCGGCACGGCGCCGTTGAAATCCGCCGGCGGCGTGCCGGAGAGCGTGCGCGTCGCGCGGTCATAGCCCAGCCAGTCCGGCAGCGGCGCGCCGCCGGGGGAGCGCAGCTCGACCAGCACCGCATCCCCGTCGGCATCGGTCACGAAGCCCGCCGGGAAGGTCGCCGAGAAGGCCATGTCCTCCTGGCCCGTCAGCACCGTGGGCGCGACGATGGCCGGCGCGTCGTTGCGCGCCTCGACGGTCACGGTGACGCGCGCGGTGTCGAGGAGGCCGCTGGAATCCCGGAGCTCGTAGTCGAACCAGGCCTCGCCGGTGAACTCCGCCCGCGGCGCGATCGTCACCTGGCCATCCTCGAGCAGCGCGACGGCGATGTTCTCGCTGCCGAGGATGCGCGTGAGCGTGACCGCCTGGCGGTCCACATCCAAGTCGTTGTCGGTCAGCGCGGTGACGAAGATGGTGAGGACCGTGTCCTCTGCGACGGTGAGCGCATCATCCACCGCCCGCGGCGCGTCGCTCACCGGCAGCACCTCGATGGTGACGGTGGTCGGCACCTCGAAGCCGGTCTCGTTGGTGATCGCGTAGCGGAGCGTCAGCGTGCCGAAGAAATCCGCCTCGGGCGCGACGCGATAGAGCCCGCTCTCCAGCAGGGTGACACCAGGCCCGGTGAGGCCGAGGAAGCGCACATCCGAGCCGATGGGGATGTCGTCATTCGCCATCAGCACGGCGGGATCAATATCGATGAAGCCGTCCTCGAG
>VFQR01001472.1_pt1 | contig 18069 bp, 19 predicted proteins | sample 3512321 | NCBI WGS metagenome assembly VFQR01 (sample SAMN10412374, study PRJNA504923) | tailings metagenome | isolation source: Relicate 3 Philex TSF1 revegetated site | place: Philippines: Tuba, Benguet | collected 2017-08-29
CCTGGAGATCGCCGTCGCCGACGACCTGGAGGTGACGATGACCGGTCCGGCCGAGCGGGTCTACCGGGGAGAGCTGTCCGCCGACCTCGTGCGCGTGCTGGAGGAGCTCTGACCGGCCGCGCCGTCGGCGCCGAGAGGCTCCGCCGGCTCCCCCCGTACCTGTTCGCCCAGATCGAGCAGAAGATCGCCGCCAAGAAGGCCGCCGGCGTCGACGTCATCTCCCTCGGGATCGGCGATCCCGACACCCCGACGCCGGGCTTCGTGGTGGCGGCGATGCGCGAGCAGGCCGCCCGCCCGGACACGCACCAGTACCCGTCCAACCGGGGCCGCCTCTCCTACCGCGAGGCGCTGGCGTCCTTCTACGCGACGCGGTTCGGCGTGACCCTGGATCCGGAGACGCAGATCATCCCGGCGATGGGCGCGAAGGAGGCCGTGGCGAACGTCAACCTGGCCTACCTCGACCCGGGTGACGTCGCCCTTGCGAGCGACCCCGGGTACCCGGTCTACACCACCGGCCCGCTGCTGGCCGGGGCCGAGGCCGTCCCGATGCCGCTGCTGCCGGAGCTGGGCTTCCAGCCCGACCTCGAGGCCATCCCGGCCGACGTGGCCGCGCGGGCCCGGATCATGTTCCTCAACTACCCCAACAACCCGACGGGCGGGGTCATCGAGGACGACTTCTTCGACCGTGCGGTGGCGTTCGCGAAGGCGAACGACATCATCATCGTGCACGACAACGCCTACTCGGAGATCACCTACGACGGCTACCGCGCGCCGTCGTTCCTCGAGACGCCAGGCGCCATGGACGTCGGCATCGAGATCTTCTCCCTGTCGAAGACGTACAACATGACCGGCTGGCGGGCCGGCGCCGTGGTCGGCAACGCGGACCTCGTCGCCGCCTACTGGCAGCTCAAGACGAACATCGACTCGGGCATGTTCGAGGCCCTCCAGGAGGCCGCCGCTGCGGCCCTCGTGTCCGACCAGTCGTCGGTCGCCGAGATGTGCGCGATCTACCAGCGGCGCCGCGACGTCCTCGTCGGGGCCCTGCAGCGCATCGGCCTGCGCGTCGACCCGCCGAAGGGCGCGATCTACGTGTGGGCGCGGGTGCCGGACGGCGAGACGTCGGCCTCGTTCACGGAGAAGGTGCTGGAGGAGGCCGCCGTCGTCATCTCGCCGGGTGCCGCCTACGGCCCCAGTGGCGAGGGCTTCGTCCGGATGAGCCTGACGGTGCCGGACGAGCGGCTGAACGAGGCCGCCGACCGCATCGCGAAGCTCGTCGGCTGACGCCGGCATGACGCCGGCATGACGCCGGACCTGCTCTTCCGGCGCCTCGACCCCGCGGCGGTCCTGCCGGCGCGCGCCCATCCGGGCGACGCCGGCCTGGACCTCGTGGCGGTGGAGGCGTGCGACCTGGCCGCGGGCGCCCGCGCCGCCGTGCGCACCGGCTGGGCCGTGGCGATCCCGCACGGCCACGCCGGGCTCGTGCTTCCGCGCTCGGGGCTGGCGCGCAAGCACGGCGTGACCCTCTCCAACAGCCCCGGCCTGATCGACGCGGGGTACCGCGGCGAGCTCGTCGTCCTGCTCGTCAACCTGGGCGCCGAGCCGCACCGCGTGGAGCCCGGCGACCGCATCGCGCAGCTCGTCGTGACCCCGGTGTCCCTGGCAGCCGCCGCCGAGGCGGATGAGCTCCCCGATTCCGACGGACGCGGGGAGGGGGGCTTCGGCTCCACCGGCTCCTAGCCGGACCCTGCGACCGCCCGCCCGGTCTCCTCGCCGGAGGCCGCGGTGAAGACCACCGGCAGGCCGTTCCCGTCCGCAGGGGCGGCGGCCGCGACGATCCATGCGCCGCCCGCGACCACCGCCGCGGCGCGCCGGCCCCCGGCGATCACCGCCGCCGACGTCGCCCCGCCCGGCAGCAGGCCCCCGGCCACGACGTGCCCGTCCGGCCACTCCAGCAGGCCCGGCCGGTCGCCCTGCAGCACGGCCCAGCCGGCGGCGGCGGCCCGAAGGTCGCGCACGAGCAGGACGCCCTCGTCCCCGATCACGACCCCCGAGTGCCCGTGGGAGTGGTGGAGGGAGACGAGCACCCGCCTCACCGGCGGCGTCCCCCCGCGGCCCGGGCCACCGCCGCCCGGTGGGCCGACTCCTCCAGGCCGTCGTCGAGGGGGGCCAGGTCGGGCGCCTCGCCGAGACGGTGGGCCAGGGCCCAGCGGATGAGCGTGTCCGCGATCCAGGGGTTCTTGGGCAGCAGCGGGCCGTGGAGGTAGGTGCCGATCACGCGCCCGGTCACCCCGCCCTCGCCGCCGTCCTCGCCGTTGTTGCCGTGGCCGTGGACGACCCGGCCGAGCGGGCGGCAGCCGGGGCCGAGCCGGGTGCGCCCCGCGTGGTTCTCGAACCCCACGACGCTGCGGGTCTCGCCGTCCAGGTCGGCCTCGATCGCCAGGTTGCCGATGAGCCGAGTGGGCCCCGCGACGGTGTCGAGGTCCAGGATCCCGACGCCCGGCATCCGCGACCCGTCCGTTCCCGTGTAGCCGTGGCCCGCGAGCTGGAAGCCGCCGCACACGCAGAGCGCCGCGGCGCCGCCGCCGACCGCCGCCCGCAGCCCCTCGGCCTTCGTCGCCACGAGGTCGTCGGCCACCACGGCCTGGTCCCGGTCCTGCCCGCCGCCGAGGTAGTAGAGGTCGTGCGCGGACGGGTCGACGCCGTCGCCGATCCGCAGGGGCGTCACCTCGAGGCCCATGCCGCGCCACGCCAGGCGCCGCTCCAGCACCGCGATGTTGCCGCGGTCGGCGTAGATGTTCATCTCCTCGGGATAGAGGTGCCCGAGGCGCACGACGGGGCCGCTCACGCGGGCCTCCGGCAGCGGTGCACCTGGCGCTCGCCCCAGGGGCGCAGCGGCCCGCCCTCGAAGTCGCCGTGGACGGAGACGTGCTCCAGGCCCGCCCCGGCGACGAGCTCCCGGATCTCCTCCGGCGTGAACAGGTGCACGCGGTGGTGGCGCAGGACCTCGGCGGGCGCGTCGCCGCCCCGGCCCCGGATGCGGGTCGTGAACTCCAGCGTGTGCGTCGCCGGGTCCCACGCCTCGTACCAGGCGGAGTGGCGCAGGGTCTCGCCGGTGTCCCGGTCGCGGTGGACGCCGCCGGGGCGCTCCACGCCCAGGGAGCCGGCGATCTCCTCGGGGTCGGGCAGCGCGACGTCGAACACGAGCTCGCCGCCCGGGAGGAGGTGGTCGTGGACCGCGGCGAGGCAGGAGCGCCGGTCGTCCGGCTCCGTCAGCACCTGGAGGGTGTTCATCGCCACCACGACGAGCCGGAACTCCTGCGGGAGGTCGAACCGGGCCAGGTCGCCCGCCACCGGGTGCACCCGCCGGGCGACCCGCTCCGGCTCGTCCCCCAGACGGCGCTCCAGCTCCGCGAGCATGGCGGGGGAGCCGTCCAGGGCCCAGACGTCGTGGCCGTCCCGCGCCAGGGGCACCGCGACCCGGCCGGCGGCGCAGCCCAGGTCGAGCACCGGCCCGCCCGTGCGCGCGGCCGTCGAGCGCCAGAAGGCGAGGTCCTCGGTGTAGTGCGCGTGCTCGGCGGTGAATCGCCGCGCGACGTCATCGGTCACGCCAGAACGCCTCGGCCGCCCCGCGGCGGACGAGCGTCTCCCGCAGGCCGAGCATCGCGGTGTAGGTCGGCAGCACGTACAGCGTGCCCCCTCCGGGGACGGTGCCGACGGCGTGGTCCAGGGCCGCGTCCGGATCCGGGATGACCCTCATGCGGTCGGCGCGCACGCCGGCGTACCGCATCCGCAGGCCCAGGTCGTACGCCCGGTCGCCGGTCAGGGTGAGCGACGCGGCCCGCTCCAGCAGGGGCTCGTAGTCGACGTCCCAGATCCAGGAGATGTCGTGACCGTCGGCGGTGCGGTCGTTGAGCATCACCAGAAGGTGCGGCGGCTCGGGGTCGAGCAGCACCGTGCGCACCGTCTCGTTGGCGCCGGTCGGGTTCTTCGCCAGCAGCAGCACGAGCTCCCGGCCCTCCAGCGTCACCCGCTCACCGCGGCCGAACGCCGCCGTCGTGGTGGCGAGCCCGGCGCGCACGTCGGCGAGGGTGATGCCCATGGTGAGGGCGGCGGCCGTCGCGGCGGTGGCGTTGTACGCGTTGTGCAGGCCCGGCAGCGGCAGCTCGGCCTCGACCTCGCCCTCCGGCGTCGCGATCGTGAGGCTGATGCCGTGGGCGCCGCGCAGCTCCACACGCGTCGCGCGGACGTCCGGATCGGGCCGGCGGAGGCCGCACGAGTCGCAGCGCCAGTGGCCGAGGTGCCCGATCGTGACGAGGTCGTACGTCAGCGGCGCGTCGCAGGCGCGGCAGCGCGTGGAGTCGGCGGCGTGGGGGAGGGAGGGGAGCGCCATGTCCGGGTCGTCGATGCCGAACGTGACGACCCCGGGACGGCCGGCCCCGAGGGCCGCGATCGCCGGGTCGTCGGCGTTGAGGACCGGCGTGGCGGAGGCGGGGAGCCCGGCGACCATGGTGGTCCAGAGGGCCGCGAGGTGCTCGAGCTCGCCGTAGCGGTCGAGCTGGTCGCGGAAGAGGTTCATCAGCAGGAGCACGCCCGGGCGCAGCTGCCGCACCACCTCCACGAGGGCGGCCTCGTCCACCTCGAAGAGCCCCGCGTCCGGCCGGGGCCGGCGGCCGCGGGCGTCGAGGAGGGCCGTCGCGATGCCCGAGAGGAGGTTGGCGCCGGCCGTGTTGGCCACGGGGTCCCACCCCGCCGCGCGGGCGCAGTCGGCCAGGAGGCGCGACGTCGTGGTCTTGCCGTTCGTCGCCGAGACCACCGTCACGCCGCGGGGCAGCTCGGCCCCGAGCTCGGTGATGGCCTCCGGCCGCATCCGCAGCAGCAGCTTGCCGGGCAGGCTCGTGCCGCCCCCGCGGCCGAGCCTCCGTGACAGCGACCCCGCGGCGCGGGCGATCGTCAGCGAGGGAGCGGGCACCCCCGGGATCGTAGCGGCGGGGCCCGCCTACCCGCCCGGGGCGCAGCCGCCGTCGGGACGTCCGACCAGGACGTTCCCGAGCGGGACGTGGAAGAGGCCGTGGTCGACGACTCCCGCCACGCCGCGCACGCGCGCGGCCACGGCCTCCCAGTCCGCCCCGGCGGGCAGGTGGAGGTCGAGGATCACGAGGTCGTCGTCGCTGCGGCCGGGGCGGCGTGTCGCGTCGAGGTCGGCCAGCTCCCGGAGGACGCGCTCGGCCCCGAACGGGACGGCCGCGAGCGGCAGGGTGCCCCAGGAGTCGAGGGTGCCGACCACCTTCGGCCCGTCCACCAGCACCAGGAAGGTCGCGGCGGCCTCGGAGACGATGCGCTCGCGCACGAGCGCCCCGCCGGCGCCCTTCACCACCAGGCCACCCGGGTCGACCGCGTCGGCGCCGTCGAACGCCAGGTCGAGCGGCGCGCCCAGGCGCCCGAGCGGGATGCCCAGATCCCGTGCGAGCGCGGCGCTCGCCTTCGAGGTCGGCACGCCCACGCACCGCAGGCCCCCCTGCACGCGGGCGCCCAGGGCGCGGATGCCGGCCGCGGCCGCCCGGCCGGTGCCGAGCCCCACGCGCATCCCGTCCTCCACCCGCGCCGCGGCCGCCTCACCGGCCGCCGCCCACGCCCGCTGTCGTCCGTCCTCCACGGCCGGAAGGCTATGCGACGATGGCCCCGTGCAGGAGGTCGCGCCAGGGATCGCGATGATCGACACGCTGCTCGGCGGCCGGCCGGGCATCACGGCCGCCTACCTCGTGCTCGGCCCGCGCCCCGCCCTCGTCGACCCCGGCGCGGCCACCACGGCGGGCGTCGTGCGGGACGCCCTCGCCGCCGCGGGGCTCGGCCCGGACGATCTCGCCTGGATCGTCCCGACGCACGTCCACCTGGACCACTGCGGCGCCACCGGTGACCTGGCGCGCGCGTTCCCGTCGGCGCAGGTCGTCGTCCACGAGCGCGGGGCGCGCCACCTGGCCGACCCGGCCCGGCTCGTGGCCGCCACGGCGGCGGTCCACGGGCCCCGCGCGCCCCTGTACGGCGGACTGGACCCGACGCCCGCGGAGCGGATCACCCCGGCGGGGGACGGACACCGGGTGGACGTGGGCGACGGGCGCGTCCTGCGGGTGCTCCACACGCCCGGCCACGCCCGCCACCACGCCTGCCTGCTGGAGGAGGCGTCCGGCGCCCTGCTGGCCGGCGACGCGGCGGGCACCCGGCTGGCCGGGGGCGGGATGTACCCGGCCCTCCCGCCTCCCGAGGTCGACCCGGCCGCCGGTGACGCCAGCCTGGCCCGGATGGAGTCCCTGCGGCCGTCCGCGCTCCTCTTCGCCCACCACGGCCCGTCGCCGGACCCCGCCGCCGACCTGGCCCTGGCCCGCGACCAGCTCGCCCGGTGCGCGGCGGCGGCGCGGGACGCGGGGGACGCCGCGGCCGTGGCCGCCGCCCTCGGCGACGTCCTGCCGCTCGCCGCCACCGTCGGTGATCCCGGGGCCCTCGCCGCCTGGGAGTGGCTGGGGTGGGCGCCCTCCACCGCGGACGGCCTGGCGCTCTGGGCCGAGCGGGAGCGCGCTCGACAATAATTCCCCCGCGCGTTATTGTCGGTACGACATGAAGCGCGTGAACGTGGACCTCGTGGTGGTGAGCGTGCAGGAGCGCAGCACGCGCGTCCTGCTCGTCCGGCTCCCCGGGTCCGTGTGGGCGCTGCCCGGGCGCGAGGTGCCGCCCGACGCCACCCTGGAGCAGGCGGCCCGCGGCGCGCTGGCCGAGCAGACCGGCGTGCGCGGCGTCGCCCTCGAGCAGCTCTACACCTTCGACCGCGAGGCGGGGGAGGCGGTCACGGTGGCGCACCTCGCCCTCGTGGACGCCGGCCGACACCCGCTCGCGCCGGGGCCCGCGGTCGTGGAGGTGCGCTGGTTCGCCACGGACGACCTGCCCGCCCTGCGGGCCGACGCGGCCGAGGTGCTCGCGTACGGCGTCGCCCGGCTGCGCGCGAAGGCCTCCTATGCGCCGATCGCCCTGCAGCTCCTGCCGGAGACGTTCACCCTCGGCGAGCTCCAGTCGGTGTACGAGGCGGTGCTCGGGCACGACCTCGACACGCGCAACTTCCGCCGTGACGTGCTCGCCGCGGGCATCGTCGCCGCGGTCGGGAAGGCCCGGTCACAGGGGCCGGGCCGGCCCGCCGGCCTGTACCGCGCCACGGACGGCGACTTCCAGGTGCTCGCGCCGGAGCGCCGTATCGCCCGCGCCATCGGGGGCTCGACCGCGGGATCCGCCGGCGCGGCGGGCTGACGCGGACGGGACGATCCGCCCGTCCTGCGGGTCCGGACGGTCCGCCGAGGCCCGCCGGACCCCGTGGTAGCCTTGCCGGGCTTCCGGACGAATGGTCGAAAGGGCTCACGTGGCGCACAACGACGACAGGTATGCGGGTCTTCCGGCGACGTGGCCGTTCCGCGTGGCGGGGACGCTCTTCGTCGTGGCGTTCGCGTGGTTCTGCTTCGGCTTCGCCGTCGAGGATATGGGCGACGAGCTGGCGAACCACAAGCCGGTGTTCTGGACCCTGATCCTCGCCGGGATCCTCTTCATCATCGGGGGCGCGATCTACAACCTCGGTCAGTCCCGGGCCCGCAAGCGCACAGGCGGCTGACCTGGGGTCGGCGCCGGCGGACGGCGGCCCGACCCGGTACCGCGAGGTCGCGCGGGACGGGCTGGAGCGTGTCCTGGCGCTGGCGGGGGATGACGACTGGACCGGCGCGGCCGACGAGTCGCGGGTCCTGAAGCGGATCTTCACCGAGGCGGCGGACTCCTTCGGCCCGGTCCCCGGCCAGGTCTTCGACGGCCTCCTCGCCGCATGCATGTCGCGTGACCCCGATGAGCTCCAGGACTTCGCGGAGCTCATCCAGGAGATGTTCCCGTGACCACGGATGGGCCGCTCAACCGGCGCGGCCGCCTGCTCGTGGCGGCACCGGCGCTGGCCGACCCGAACTTTCAGCGCACCGTGGTGCTCATGCTGGAGCACTCGGAGGACGGCGCCCTGGGCCTCGTGCTCAACCGGCCGACGCCCCTCGTGGCGCGGGAGGCGCTGCCCGCGCACCTCGCCGACCTGATGCCCGGTGACGAGCGCGTCCACCAGGGCGGTCCGGTGCAGCCCGAGGCCGTGATCCTGCTCGCCGACTTCTCCGACCCGGGGAACGCGGCCGGCGTCGCGTTCGGGTCCGTGGGCATCGTCGATCCGGACGGCGAGGCCGCCCGGCCCGGCGGCCTGCGCGCGGTGCGCGCCTTCGGCGGGTACGCCGGGTGGTCCGGGGGCCAGCTGGAGCAGGAGGTGGCCGAGGAGGCCTGGGTCGACGCCGAGCCGCACGTCGACGACGTCTTCACGAGCGACCACGACGGACTCTGGGGGCGCGTCATCGCGCGCAAGGGCGGATCCTGGCGCCTCATCGCCACGATGCCCGAGGACCCGAGCCTGAACTGATGACCCGGCGCCGGATCCACTACGCGTGGATCGTGGCCGGGGTCACCTTCGCCGTCCTGCTCGTCGCGTCCGGGTTCCGGGCGGCGCCGACGGTGATGATCACGCCCCTGGGCGACGAGTTCGGGTGGGGCGTCGACCAGATCGCCCTGGCGATCTCGATCAACCTCGTCTTGTTCGGGCTGATGGCGCCGTTCTCGGCGGCGTGCATGGAGTCCTTCGGCGTGCGGCGGGTCGTCGGGGTCGCCCTGGGGGCCGTGGCCGTGGGCTCCGCCCTGACGATCACCATGAACTCGCTGTGGCAGCTCGACCTGCTCTGGGGCGTCGTGATCGGGGCGGCCACCGGGGCGCTCTCGACGCCCCTCGCCGCCATCGTGGCCACGCGGTGGTTCGTGTCCCACCGGGGGCTCGTGACCGGCCTGCTGAGCTCCGCGTACGCGGCCGGCCAGCTCGTGTTCCTGCCCGTGCTGGCGATCGTCGCCCGCGACGCGGGGTGGCGCTGGGCCGCGGCCCTCGTGGCGATCGCGTCCGGCGTGGCCGCGCCGCTCGCGGTCTCACTGCTGCGGGAACGCCCCGCGGACCTCGGCCTCGCCCCGGTCGGCGCGACGGACGTGGACGCCGCGCCCACGGGCCTCGGCGCGAACCCCTTCCGCCGTACCGTGACGGCCTTCACCGGGGCGGCGCGGACCCGGGTCTTCTGGCTCCTGGCCGGCGCGTTCTTCATCTGCGGCTTCACCACCGTCGGCCTCATCGGGACCCACCTCATCCCGGCCGCCCACGACCACGGCATCGGCGAGGTGGCCGCCGCGAGCCTCCTGGCCCTGATCGGCCTGTTCGACATCGTCGGCACGACCCTCTCCGGGTGGCTCACCGACCGCTGGGACCCGGCGCGCCTGCTGTTCGCGTTCTACGCGCTGCGGGGGCTGTCCCTGTTCTTCCTGCCGTTCGTGCTCGGGTCGAGCGACATCGGCCTGCTGGCCTTCGTCGTCGTCTACGGGCTCGACTGGGTCGCGACCGTCCCGCCCACGGTGGCCCTCACGGTGCAGGCGTTCGGCCGCGACGGCGCGGGGGTCGTGTTCGGGTGGATCTTCGCGGCCCACCAGCTCGGGGCGGCGACCGCGGCGTGGGGCGCCGGCATGACGCGGACCCTGGCCGACTCCTACGTGCCGGCGTTCCTGTTCGCCGGCCTCCTCGGCGTCCTCGCCGCCTTCCTGTCCCTGGCGGCGGCGCGCGACGGCCGGCGCCCGGAGGCGCCGGCCGTGGCGACCCAGATGTAGCTAGCCCAGCCGGCCGGAGTCGGGGAGCGAGCCGAGCTTCTGCAGCGACTGGCTCTCGACCTGGCGGATGCGCTCGCGCGTGACGTTGAACATCCGGCCCAGCTCGTCGAGCGTGCGCGGCTTCTCGCCACGCAGGCCGTACCGGAGCTCCAGCACGCGGCGCTCGCGGTAGGAGAGCTGGTCGAGGAGGTCACGGAGGGCCTGCTCGCGCAGGGAGGTCTCCGCGGACACCTCGGGGGCGATCGTGTTCTCGTCGGCCAGGAAGCGCCCGAGCTCGGACTCCTCCTCCTCACCGACGGGCTTCTCGAGCGACACCGTCGGCTGGGCCGAGCGCAGGATCTCCTCGACCTCGTCCGGCGGCAGGCCCGCGGCGTCACCGATCTCCTCGACGGTGGGCTCGCGGCCCAGCTGCCCGATCAGCACGCGCTCGGCGCGCGAGATCTGGTTGAGCTTCTCGACGACGTGCACCGGGATGCGGATCGTGCGGCCCTTGTCGGCCAGCGCCCGGGTGACGGCCTGGCGGATCCACCACGTGGCGTACGTGGAGAACTTGAACCCGCGGCGCCAGTCGAACTTCTCGACGGCGCGGACCAGGCCGAGCGTGCCCTCCTGGATGAGGTCCAGGAACGGCAGGCCGCGACCGCGGTAGCCCTTGGCGATGGACACGACGAGGCGCAGGTTGGCCTCGACCATCTGCTGCTTCGCGGCCTGGTCGCCCAGCTCGATGCGCTTGGCGAGGCGGACCTCGTCCGCGGCGGTCAGGAGCGGTACGCGGCCGATGTCCTTCAGGAAGAGCTGGAGCGCGTCGGTCGTCTGCTCGACGGCGGCCGTGGTCTTGCGGGGCCGCTCCACCTCCTCGGCCATCTGCGCCGCGCGGGCGCCGGCCTCGGACTGCTCGAGGAGGTCGACGCCGGCCTCCTCCAGGTGCTGGTAGACCGCCTCGACGGCCTCGGCGTCCAGGCCGAGCCCGTCCAGGACCTCGGCGACCTCCTCCATGCCGAGGAAGCCCATCTCCTGGCCGCGCTGGATCAGGTCGCGGAGCTCTCCGTCCCGCGTCAGCCCGGTAACCTGCTGGGTCGTCATCCGCCTCCGTTCGCGCGTGGTCCGTACGTGTCCGGCCGTACCGATCCGCCTCGGGGCGGGCGTGAGCCCGCGTCCGACGTCGCGGAAGAAGCACGGTGCCGAGTCCGGAGCCGAGTGCCGCGGTGCCCCGACGAGGGGTGGTTCCCCGTCGTCACGCACCGCACGCCACGTCGGCCGTCATCAGCCGATCCGAGACTATTCTCGGATCCGTCGTTCCCGTCAAGTGGCAGATGCCCCTCGGGAACCCGCATCACAAGGTCATCGGTACCCGCAGACCGGCCAGGGCGCCGGGCCGCTCTGCGCGTAGAGCTTCGCGGCGATCCGGTCCTGCTCGGCCTCGGGGGCCGCTGCGGGGTCCCCGACGCCGCCGAGCGCCTCCCAGGTGGGGACGGCGAACTGGTACTTGCCGCGGTACTGGCCGGAGGACGACACCGCCCGCGGGTTGCCGCCCGACTCGCACTGGGCGATGCGCGCGAGATGCGCGGCGACGTCCGTGGGGATCGCGCCCCCCGGGGCCGCCGGCTCCGCCGGGGCGGCCGGGGCCGGATCGGGCTCCTCGGGCTCGGCACGGCGCCGCAGGTCGCGCTCGGCCCGGGCCTCCGCCGCGGCGCCGGCGCGGGCGGCACGGCGCGCGGCGGCGGCCGCCTCGCCCCGCCGCTCCTCGGCCCGGATGAGGGCCCCGAGCTGCTCCTGCGCGTCGTCGAGCACGGCCCGGCGGTCGGAGATGAGCCCCTGCAGGTCCTCGAGGCGCTCACCCTGCGCGGCGACCTGCGCCTCGGCCTCCCGCCGCCCCTCCCGCAGCTCCCCCTGCAGGGCGCGCAGCCGGGCGCGGGTGGTGCGCAGCCCCTCGATGATCGCCGCGTCGCTGCGGCCGATGCGCTCGAGGGCGTCCCGGACGTCGAGGGCGTCGGAGAGGTCCCCGCTCGTGAGGAGCACCTCGACGAGCGTCGGCTCCTGCGAGCGGTAGATGGCGACCATCCGGTCCGAGAGGCGCTGCACGGACGCGGCGTGGGCGCGGCGGGCCGCCCGCAGGTCCGCGTCCGTCTGCGCCAGGCGCTCCCGCAGGGACGCCTCCCGGCGCGCGGCGGCGGCGTGGGCGTCGGCCGCCCCGGCCGCGGCGGCGTCGATCCGCGCGACCTCGGCCTCCAGCGTGCGGATCTGCTCGCGGCGGGTGTCGATGCGCTCCGTGGCCGGCGCCGCGCTGCCCGACAGGGCCGCGACCGCGCCGATCACGACGGCGCCGCCGAGCCCGGCGAGGGCGGCTCTGAGCAGGCGTCGGGCGCCCGTGCGGGGGCGCTGGCGGAGTGGGCTGTCCATGGCGTGGATGGGCCCTGCGGAGGCCGGTCGGGGAGACCCCGCCCGGGGCGGCGGGACCGTACCACGGGGTCCCCGGCGGACCAAAGGGGGTCATGCCCCGGGCCGTCGCGGCCGATCCACCCATCACCGGGTGCCCACCGCTCGTCCCCAGCCGAGGACGCCTCGGCCCACCGCCCTCGTGGTGTCGGACAGCGCCCTCGTGCGCCTCCGGCTCCAGAGGCGGCTGGGGCGGGGGGCGGACGTCGGCGCCGCCGTGGACCCCTGGGCCGCCGAGGCGTGGATCGCCCGGGGGCCGTGGGACGTGGTCGTGTGGGTCGCCCCGCGCCTCGGCCGCCTCGCCCGCTCCCTGCTGGCCGTGCCGGGCGCCCCGCCGTCCCTGCTCGTGCTGCCCGCCGGCGCGTCGCCCGCCGAGGCCGCGGACGCGCTGGCCGCCGGGTTCGCCGACGTCGTGCGCGAGGGCACCCCCCACCCGGAGCTCGTGGCCCGTGCGCTCGCGGTGGGGCACCGGTCGGCCGCCGCGTCCGGGCTCGTGGCCTCGGCGGACGCCTTCCGGGAGCTGGCCCAGGGGAGCCGTGACCTGCTCATGCGCCTCGCGCCCGACGGGACGGTGCTGTTCGCGTCGTCCGCGGCGGCCGAGATGCTCGGGATCGCCCCGGGCGACATGGGCGGGCGGCCGGCGGTCGAGCTGTGCCACCCGGACGAGCGGGACGCGCTCCAGGCCGCCCTGGAGGGGGACGGGCCCGCCGGCGCGGCGCCCCTGGCGCACCGCCTCGCCTCGCGCGGGGGCTGGACCTGGGTGGAGACGACGGTCCGCAGCGTGCGCGACCCCTCCGGGCGCCTCCTCGAGGCGCACACGGACTCCCGCGACATCACCGAGCGGATGCGGGGCGAGCACGAACGGGCGGCCCTCGCCCGCGTGACCGCGGCCGTGGCCGGTAACGGGCCCCTCGACGCGGTCACCGGCCTGGCGGCACGGGAGGCCGCGGGCCTGACCGGTGCCGAGAGCGCCGCGGCGATCCGGTTCCACGGTGACGAGGGCCTCGTGGTGGGCGCGGCCGGGCCCGGCTACCGCGTGGGGGACCGCGTGCCCCTGGCCGTGACCTCGTCGCGCACCACCGTCGTGCCGGTGACCCCCGAGGGCCGGCCCTGGGGCGTGCTGGCGGTGCGCGACGGCGGCGCCCCGGGGTCGGCGGCGCGGCTGCGGCCCCTGGGCGACCTCATCGCGCTCGCCGTGGCGAACGCCGCGTCCCGGGAGCGCCTGCTCGCCCTGGCGACGACGGACGCCCTCACCGGGCTGGCCAACCGCCGGGTCTTCCACGAGCGCCTCGACGCCGAGTGCGCCCGCGCCGAGCGGGCCGGGACGCCGCTCGCACTCGTCCTGATCGACCTCGACCACTTCAAGCGCGTGAACGACACGCACGGCCACCAGGTGGGCGACGAGGTGCTGCGCGAGGTGAGCCGGCGCCTGCGGGCCCGGAGCCGCCGGGAGGACGTGGCGGCCCGGTTCGGCGGGGAGGAGCTCGCGTGGCTGCTGCCGGGGGCCGACCTGGCCGCGGCCCACGAGGCGGCCGAGCGGCTGCGCCATGACATCCGTGACACGCCCTTCGGCGTCGCGGGCGTCCGCACGGCCTCCCTCGGCGTGGCCGAGTACGGCCACGACGGTCCCGGCGGCCTCGTGCGCCGCGCGGACCTCGGGCTCTACCGGGCGAAGGCCGCCGGGCGGGACGCCACCGCGGTGGCCCCCGCGGACGACGTCAGGGCAGCTCGGTCCGGGTGATGCGGCGGGCCGCGAGCCAGGTGCACACGGCGGTGACGGCCGCGAGCACGATGACGGCCACGACGCCCGACGCGTCGGGCGCGTTGACGTCCACGATGCCCTCGACGGCGATCGCCCGGCCGTAGGCCGCGATCGAGAGGCGGTCGGCCGAGGCCGCGAAGGTCGCGATCGACCCCTCCCAGAGCAGGATGTAGAGGACCCCGAGTACCACCGGCCGGCGGGTCACCATGGCCAGCAGCACCGACGCGGCGCAGTAGCCGAGGGCGGCGAGCGCGACCCCGATGAGCGGCCAGACGAGCATCTCGGCCGTCAGCCGGTCACCGAGGGCGAGGCCGCCGGAGACGAGCGTGCACGGCACCAGCAGGACCATGGAGGCCGTCCACGCCGCGAGCACCTTGGTCGCCATGAGGCCCACCCGCGAGAGCGGCGTGGAGGCGAGGTACAGGATCGTGCCGTCCTCGCGCTCGTCGCCGATCGAGCCGGCGGCGATGACCACGGCGATGAAGGCCGTGACCGTGGGGATGATGAGGCGCTGCACGAGGCGCGCCCAGAAGATGCGCGGGTCCAGGTCCTCGTCCGCGCCCATGAAGATGAGGGCGGCGAGCACCGGCACCAGGGCCAGGGCCGCCAGGGCCAGGATGCGCCGGCCGTCGACCAGGCTGCGCAGCGTGAGCCGGTAGACCGGCCACGAGATGGCGGGGAGCGCGCTCAACGCCCCACCCCGCGGGCCCGCTCGTGGAGGTACGCGTAGACGCTCTCCAGGTCGTCGCCCACGGGCTCCACGCGCCGCAGGCGGGCGCCGACGTCCCGGGCGAGGCGGGGGAGGGCGTGGCCGAAGCGCTCGACATCGGCCGACTCCACGAGGATCGCGCCGTCGTCGAGGCGCACCGAGTCCACGAGGTCCCCTCCCACGAGCTCGCGGGCGAGCTCCCGGGCGCCGGTCTCGGCCTCGACGCGGATCGTGCGCGGGCGGTCCGCGATGAGCTCGCGGATGCCGGTCGTGGCGCCGCTCGCCACGAGGTGGCCGTTGACCAGCACGAGCACCCGCGGGGCCATCCGCTCGACCTCGTGGAGGACGTGGGAGGAGACGAGCACGGTGCGCCCCTCCTCGCCGAGCCGCTCGATGAGCTCCACCACGCCGCGGCGCTGGGCCGGGTCGAGGCCGTTGAGGGGCTCGTCCAGCAGCAGCAGCTCCGGGTCGTGGGCCAGCGCCTGGGCGAGCTTGGTGCGCTGGCGCATGCCGTGGGAGAAGCCCTTGAGTTTGCGGTCGGCGGCGTCCTCCAGGCCCACCTGCTCCAGGGCCCGCATCGCGGCGGCGTCCGGGTCGGGCACACGGCGCAGGCGGGCGCACAGGGCCACCATCTCCCGGGCCGTGAGGAACGGCCAGAGGGCGTCCTTGTCGTGCGAGATGCCGATGCGCGTGTACGCCTCGGGGCTCTCGGCGAGGTCGGTGCCCAGCACGCGGACCGTCCCGCTGCTCGGGCGCGTGAACCCGGCGCAGAGCTTGAGGGCCGTCGACTTGCCGGCGCCGTTGTGGCCGAGGAGGCCGGTGACGCCCGGGCCGAGGGAGAAGGAGACGTCCGCGAGGGCGACGGTGTCGCCGTACCAGCGGGACACGCCGGTGAAGACGAGGCGCTCGGTGCCGCTCACGTCTCGGCCCCCGCCCGGTAGCGGCGCAGCAGCACGATGAGCGCGGCCCCCACGACGATCGCGTAGGCGAGCGCCCACTGCCAGGTGGCGTTGGGGATGTCGTCGCGCGAGTCGGGGAAGATCTCGCCGGCGAACGAGATGGGCAGCACGGAGAGCTGCATGAGGTCGAACGTGTCGTTGTTCGTGAAGACCTCGGAGAGCAGCCCCGCGAGGGCCGTCGGGGCCACCATGAGCAGCAGGTAGCCGCCCACGGCGAAGGCCCGCCGGCCGGTGAGCGACGAGACCGCCAGGCCCACGAGGCCGTAGTAGACGGCGTTGATGAGGCCCGCGGCGAGGATGCGCGGCAGCTCCGCCCAGTTGTCGAAGAACCAGTCGAGCGGGAACTCCTCGAACACCATGATCCCGCCGAACAGCACGAGGAGCGGGACGAGGGTCACCAGCAGCAGCGGCAGGACCGCGGCCAGGATGCGCCCGGCCAGGTACTCGCGGCGGCTCACGGCCGTCGAGAAGTAGAGCGACAGGGTGCCGTCGCGGCGGTCCGGGCACAGCAGCTCCGGTGTCGTGACCGCGGCGAACACCAGGATCACGATGCCGATGATGGCCTGGTAGCCCGAGAACGGGAGGGCGTCGGAGAGGTCGATGCCGCTCTGCTCGGCGAAGAGGGCCCGGACGCCCAGCACGATGATCGCCGGGGCGACCGCGAGCAGGATGAGCGTGATCGGGATGGCCTTGGCCTTCCAGCCGCGGCGGGCCCCGAGGGAGCGCAGGGCGCCCCAGCGGGTGAGCGACATGACGGCGGCGCCGGCCCCGCGGCGGGGGCCGTCGTACCGCTGGTAGCGGACGTCGCGGATCTCCGCGTCGCGCGTCACCGGGCTCATTCGATCGCGTCCACGAGCGCGTCCTCCAGGGTGCGGCCGGCCGGCCGCAGCTCGCGCAGCGCGACCCCCGCGTCGGCCGCCGCGTCCCGCACCCCGTCGAGCAGCGCGGCCTCGGAGTCGCCGCCGCGCACGGCCACGCCGTCGGCGCGGGCCTCCACGCGCAGGCCGCGGGCCGTCAGGGCGCCGGTGAAGGCCGCCGTGTCGCCCCCGACCCGCGCGAGCACGCCGTCGGAGGACAGGCCCTGCATGTCGGCGATGCGGCCCTCGGTGACGAGGCGGCCGTCGCGCAGGACCATGACGGCGTCGCAGGTGCGCGTGACGTCCTCGAGGACGTGTGAGGAGAGCATCACGGAGATGTCGAGCTCCCGGGAGAGACGGCGCACCAGCTCGAGCATCTCGTCGCGGCCGGAGGGGTCCAGGCCGTTCGTCGGCTCGTCCAGGATCACGAGCTCCGGGGAGTGGACGATCGCCTGGGCCAGCTTGGTCCGCTGCTTCATGCCGGTGGAGAACGTGCGGATGAGGCGCGAGCGCTCCTCCTCCAGCCCCACCTGGAACAGCACCTCGGACGCGCGCAGCACGGCGTCGCGGCGTGGCAGCCCGCGCAGCTCGGCCATGTGGACCACGATGTCCCGGGCGGTCATGTCGAGCGGCAGGCAGTCCAGCTCGGGCATGTAGCCCAGGCGGCGGCGGATCTCGCCGGGGTCCTCCGCGGCGTCGATGCCGAGCACCTCGATGCGTCCCGCGTCGGGCTTCACCAGGCCGAGGACGCTCTTCATAAACGTCGACTTGCCGGCGCCGTTGGCGCCCAGGAGGCCGGTCGCGCGTGCGGTGACCTCGACGGTCACGCCGTCCAGCGCGTGGACCGCGCCGTAGGACTTGGCGAGCCCCTCCGTGGCGATCAGACGCGCGCCTGCGGGGGCGGAGGGGTGGGGGGCGGCCGCGCTCACGCCCACACAGTGTAGGGAGCGCCCCCGCCCGGTCGTGCGCCTGCGGGCGGGGGCCTGCCCCTACGGGGTGCTGCGGGGTGCTACGAGGCGGGCGACGTCTCCACGAAGTCGCCGACCAGGGCGGAGGAGTCCGCGCCGGTGATGAACGCCTCGGTGAGGTCGTGCGCCACGGCGTCCGGGTGCTGCACCGGCGGGCTCTTCATGAAGTAGGAGGACGGGCCCTCCAGGGTGCCGCCGATGCCGCGGTCGAGCGCGAGCTTCGCGCAGCGGACGGCGTCGATGACGATGCCGGCGGAGTTCGGGGAGTCCCACACCTCGAGCTTGAGCTCGATGTTGATCGGGATGTCGCCGAAGCCCGTGCCCTCCAGGCGGATGTGCGCCCACTTGCGGTCCGTCAGCCACGGCACGTAGTCGGACGGGCCGATGTGGACGTCCTCCTTCTTGATCTCGTCGTCGAGGATCGACGTGACCGCGTTGGTCTTCGAGATCTTCTTGGACTCGAGGCGCTCGCGCTCGAGCATGTTGAGGAAGTCCGTGTTGCCGCCGAAGTTGAGCTGCGACGTGTGGGCGAGGCGCACGCCCCGCTCGCGCATGAGGCGGGCGAGCTGGCGGTGGACGATGGTCGCGCCGACCTGGCTCTTGATGTCGTCGCCGACGATCGGGAGGCCCC
>VFQR01001473.1_pt1 | contig 18062 bp, 14 predicted proteins | sample 3512321 | NCBI WGS metagenome assembly VFQR01 (sample SAMN10412374, study PRJNA504923) | tailings metagenome | isolation source: Relicate 3 Philex TSF1 revegetated site | place: Philippines: Tuba, Benguet | collected 2017-08-29
GCAGCAAGACCGACAAGGGATAGTAGACCATCGGCTTGTCGTACACCGTCATGAGCTGCTTGGACACCGCGATGGTCAGCGGGTACAGACGCGTGCCGGACCCCCCGGCGAGGACGATGCCTTTGCGGGGGTTTGAGGAAGGGTGATGGGTCATGGGTGATGGGTTATGGGCTCCGAGCCTTGATCAAGGCCCCGAGCATACGGCCAATTTCGGCGCATTTTTCGTCGAGCAAGAGATGATGTTCATTGGGCAGTGCCCCGACGTCACGGGCGATCTCCAGTTGGGTGCGCAGTTCAGCCAGGGAACCTTTGGCGATGTAGAGGAATCGCACTGAGTCCCGGTTGGTGTCCCGTTCGTCGCCTTCCGCGATGTTCGAGGGGATGCTGACCGCAGCCCGGCGCAGTTGGTCACGGAGCCCGAAGTCGCGGGCTAAAACCCCGGATTCGGTGGTCTTGTAAATGGTCACGGCGAGCTCCTTGGCGATCTGCCAAACCCGCAGACTCTTGAAGCCTTCATTCCCCATAACCCATCACCCATGACCTATGACCCATCACCCTCCTCACGCCTTTCCGAGACGCTCCAACTTATAACTGCCGTCGAGGATGGCCTGCCACCAGGGTTGGTGGTCGAGGTACCATTGCACGGTCTTGCGGAAGCCGGAGGTGTGGTCCTGCTTCGGAGACCAGCCGAGCTCGCGCTTGATCTTGGAGGCGTCGATCGCGTAACGCAGGTCGTGGCCGGGGCGGTCGGTGACGAAGGTGATCTGGTCTGCGTAGGGCTTCTTGTCTGCGCGGGGCCGCAGTTCGTCGAGGAGGCCGCACAGGAGCCGAACCAGGTCGATGTTCCGACGTTCGTTGTTACCGCCGATGTTGTAGGTCTGCCCCGGCCGGCCCTGGGCCACCACGGTGTGCAGAGCCTCGGCATGGTCGACGACGTAGAGCCAGTCGCGGATGTTCTCGCCCTTCCCGTACACCGGAATCGGGTCGCCCCGCAGGGCCTTGAGAATCACGACCGGGATCAGTTTCTCGGGGAACTGGTAGGGGCCGTAATTGTTGGAGCAATTGGTGACAAGGACCGGGAGCTTGTAGGTGTCGGCCCAGGCCCGGGCCAGGTGATCCGACGAGGCCTTGCTTGCAGAGTAAGGCGAGTGGGGATCGTAGGGCGTCTCTTCCGTGAAGAGCCCCGTGTCACCCAGGGAACCGTAGACCTCGTCGGTCGAGACATGCAGGAACCGGAACCGGTCCTTCGCCGCGCCGGTCAGTTTCTCAAAGTGCGACCGGGCCGCCTGGAGCAGGGTGTAGGTGCCGACCACATTGGTCTGGATGAAGGCCCCGGGGCCATCGATCGAACGGTCCACATGGCTCTCCGCCGCAAGGTGCATGACCCAGTCCGGCTGGAACTCGGCAAAGAGCCGGGTCAAGGCCGCCCCGTCGCAGATGTCGGCCTGGGCAAACCGGTACCGCGGATGCGCCTCCAAGTCGGCCAGCGAGTGCCGGTTGCCCGCGTAGGTCAGGGCGTCGACGTTGAGCACCGTGTGTTCGGTGGCCGTGACGAGCAGTCGGACCAGGTTGCTGCCAATGAAGCCGGCGCCGCCGGTGACGAGGATTTTCATGCTGAACAGGGAATGAGGGAAGGGGAGTGAGGGAGGAAGGGGGCAGTTAATCGGTACTCAGGGTACGGATGCTTTTGCTGAGGATGGCGACGATCTCCTCGCAGAGCGCAACTCGCGTCTGGACCACTTCCGGATGCAGCCAGTGCTTGAATCGGTTTTCGTACCGCCCGCGGGTTTCAGTCGCGGAGCCTCGGGAGATAATCAAGAAGTGGGAGTAATCTTTTCGGCTGCGGCGTCCGTACCCCTCCTCGATGTTTGCTGCGATCGAATCCGCGCTGGCGATCTGCTGAGAAACCAGGCGCATGCACAACGGGTTCTTAGCGAGAGGCGTGAGATCAGCGACCACATGGTCAAACAGCTCACAGGCCTTGCGATGGGCTCCGAAGCGGTGGAGTGGATCGTCCTCGGCCATGGATTTTGCTTACTTTCCTTCGTCCCTCATTCCCTTAGTCCCTCAGGCCTTGCGCCACGAGCGCAGGGCCTGGCGAATGGCGTCGTGAACCGGCGTCATTTGAATGCCGGCGCGGGCGAGCTTGGAGGAGTTCATGACGCAGTTGGAGCGAGGGGTCTTGGCTGCGGTGGACATGAACTCGGACTCGTCGGTGAAGAAGCTGAACTCCTTCGTGCAGACCCCGCTCTGCTTGATCAGGTCGACGACCTCGCGGGTCGTGACTTGCCCCGGGTTGGTCACGTTGTAGATGCCGAAGGGCACGCGTTTTTCCCAGCAGGCGAAGGTCGCGGCGACGAACTCATGCAGCTGGGAGATCGAGTTGGTGGCCTCGAGCAGGCGCTGGTAGCGCATGAGCTTAGTGAGGTAGTTGCGCGGGCTCTCGACGTGATCGAAGGGGATGCGCAGGCGCCAGATGTAGACGTCGGGCCGGCCGGCGAGGACCTCTTCGCCCAGGGCCTTGGTGCCGGAGTAGAAGCTGCAGTTGTTCGTCCGGAACGAAAAGTTGGGCGTGTCGTCCTCGGTGAACCCGGAGCCATCGGGCCGGGCACCGGTGTAGATGCAGCCCGAGGAGACGTGGCCCCACGGGACGCCCGCGGCCGTGCAGGCCTCCGCGATCCGGCCCGGCAGGACGGCGTTGCCAAAGAGGCACTCGGCCTTGTGCAGTTCGCAGGCATCGACGTTGGGCTTGCCCGTGTAGCCGGCCGCATTGATCAGGAACGCCGGCTTCTCCCGCCGCAGCAGCTCGGTCAACGCCTTCGTGTCCGAGTAGTCCAGGTCCGCCCGCCGCAAATTGCGAAACGGGATGTTCTTTCGCTGCAGCAAGGCCTGATAGGCCGTCCCTACGTATCCGGAGCCGCCGAGGAGATAGATCATGGCAAAGGCAAAAAGTAGGAGTTTGCCGTCAAAGACGGTCAATCCCCGTTTGCCTTGTGCGGTATCTGCTTAGCGCACGTCGCCCGGGCGCGGGCGGTCACTTCCGGCGGTAATCACCGCGACTGAAGTATTTCTCCAGCCAGACGTAGGCGCAGATGAAGAAGTAGCGGCTGCCCATCTCCTTGATCTTGAGCTTGGCCTCCCCGTATTTCCGGTTCTGCCACGAAATCGGCATCACGGTCCACGAGTAGCCGCGCACGATGGCCTTGAGCGGGATCTCCACCGTGAGGTTGAAGTGCGGCGCCAGGAACGGCCGGCAGCCGTCGATGACGTTGCGCCGGTAGGCCTTGAACGCGTTCGTCGTATCGTTGAGCGGAATGTTGAAGCCGACCCGGACAAAGAAGTTCGCCAGCCGGTTGACGAAGAGTTTCACGCGCGGGTAGTCGATGACCTTGCCGCCTTTGACGAAGCGGCTGCCGAACGCGCACTCGTAGCCTTGGTTCAGCAAACGCCAGTACTTGACCGCGTCTTCGGGGGAGTCGGAGGCATCTGCCATCATGATGACGACGGCGTCGCCCTTGCTGTGGTTGAGCCCGTAGATGATGGCGCGCCCGAAGCCGTGGGGACCGGGGTTCTTGACCGGCGCAAGGGTGGGGACCTCGGCCTTGAGCGACTGCAGCACGGCCCACGTCCGGTCGCGGCTGCCGTCGTCGACCACCACGATCTCATGCGGCACGCCTTCGCGGGCAAAGGTGGCGTGGATATCGCGCACCGTAGGCGGCAGCGACTCCTCTTCGTCACGCGCCGGAATGATCACGCTGAAAAGCGTGAGTGCAGGCGCAGATTTGGACGCGGCGTCGGACATGGCGAAAACGAAAACCACGTCACAGTCGTGTCGCCGGGGCAAGCGCGGTTTTGGCGCGGCCTCAAGGCCACCCCGCCGTAGATCCGCTCCGGCCTAAACGCAGGTGGCTGTCAGAGCGGCGCCGAGAGTTCCAACCAGTGAGGATGGGCCTCGGCGTGAACGGCGATCTCCTCCAGCACCGCGTCGATGGGCGTGGCGGGTGTCCATCCCCACAGCCGCGTGGCCTTGGTGGAGTCGAGCACGATCCAGGGAATGTCGAACGGGCGCGGGGTACCGTCCTGCACGACGCTGTGCGGTCCGAAACGCCGGGCGCACCAGTCGCTCAGCTGACGGAGGGAGCGGGCCGAATCGGCTCCGCCCGACACATTGCAAATACGGTCGAGCGTGGGCAGCGCGGACGCGCCCATTTGCTTTTGGAGCAATGGCGCGAGGTCGCGCGGGTGCAGGCAGTCGCGCACCTGGTGACCGTGTCCGCCAAAGCCCAAATACTTGAGCGGTCGCTTGCGCAGCCAGCTGTTGATCCAATACGCGAAGATGCCCTGGTCGGCGCGGCCGAACTGGCCGGCGCCGGCGAGCACCCCGCACCGATTGATGAAGACCGGGAACTTGAACGTTTCGCCGTATTCGAGGGCGAGGGCCTCGGAGGTCAGCTTGGTCGCGCCGTAGAGCGAAACGGGAGCGAGGGTGGAGAACGTTTCGGCCACGCCGGCCCGGGACAACCCCGCGGGCAAGGGCTTGGTTCCGTCGGGCACAAAGGCCTCGCGTTCAACTGCCACGGGCAACTGGGCCAGCGGCTCGATGGCGTACACGCGGCTGGTGCTGAGCAGAATGAAGCCGGCCCGGTGCTGCTTGCAGAATTCGAGCATGTTGACCGTACCGATCAGGTTGTGCTCGACCAGCTGACGGGAGCTCGACTTGCCATCGACGCCGGCCAGCACGCTCGGGTTGGCCGCGGCGTCGATCACGAAATCAACCGGGGGTAGGGTCTCGAGGTCGCTCGGGTTGCGCAGGTCGCCGTGAAACAGCTTCACGCCGAGTCGCTTCAACTCGGCGCGGTTGCCCTCGCTGCCGGGCCGGATGAAGTTATCGAGGCCGAAGAGTTCGTAGCGCGAACTGGACGCGAGCAAGGCCTTGGCCACGGTGCTGCCGACAAAGCCGCAGATGCCGGTGATGAGAATGCGCATGACGCGGAACTAAGCAGGGGCAGCCGGACAGGGGAAGGGGAAACCCAGACACCCGCCTACGGCACTTCGCCGTAGTACTCGCGATAGCGGTCCTTGCGCAAATAGACCCGCGATCGAACAAAATCCTCCATCAACACATAGTGCTCGGCGATGTACGCGCGCAGCTCCGGGAAGGTTTCGTGCTGCCAACGGGGGCGGTCGTAGAAGAAGAACGCATCGCCGCCGGTGGCGTCGACGAAGAAGGCCGGTCGGTTTGCCTTCAGGTCGGCCATGTAACGCGGGCGGTAATAGGTCTCGCGCTGCGGCGAATCCCAGAGCTGACGCGTGCTGTGGGCCTCGCGGGTGGCATGGGGCAGACGCGCCTCCACGTAGACCTGGCAGTCCCATCCCCAGACGGCGATGGCATCGCCCGGGCGTTTGTGTGCCCGGATCAGCTTGCCCTGCGGACTGAAGGGCTCCTCCCAGCTTTGCTGCAGCATGCCGAGCGGGGGGAAGTCCGTAAGCCGGGTGCGGTTGGCGATCAGGCTGCCGGTGCCCAGCAGCACAAAGGCGATGCTCCAAGCCACGCGTTTGCTGGGATGATCGAGCACGCGCATCACCTCCGCGTAGGCGACGGCGCCGAGCCATGCCAGCACCGGGATCAAGTAAAGCAGGTAGTGCTGAAAGCCCTGACGCGGTGCGATGGCGGTCGCCAGCGCGACTGCGACAAACGCCAGGCCGGGCCACAAGAGAGTGTTGGGCCACCGCGGCCGGAGGAACCAACTGATCACTCCGATCCCGAGCGCCATCAGCGGGGCCACGGCGAGAGCGTGCACGCTGTGGGTGATGCTGCTCAGCATCTCCAGCTTGCGCACGGAGTCCTGAATCGTGAAGTCCGTGCTGGCATAGATCAGGTTGTTCTCGATGTAGCAGGTATAGAAGTGCTCCCAGAGTCCGTATCCCAGGATGGAGGCGAAGAAAAAGACACTGGTGGCGAGCGCGGCGGCGGCGAGCACGGCCACCTCGCGCACACGTACCCACCAGGGCAGGTCGGACGCCGTCAGGGCAAGGTAGGTGCCCCAGGCGGCCAAGGTGGCGGCGAGCGGAGAGGATTGCAGCTTGGCCCAGGGCAGCATGCCCATGAGCAGCCCGGCCGAAAGCCACGGCAAGCGTGCGAAGGGCTGGCCGGGGAGGCGGAGGCGATGGGCCCGCCAGAGCAACCAGGCACTTACCGCAACCAGCAGGACGGAGAAGTGTTCAGACGAGTAGTGGATGAAGTCTCGGTCGGTCACCACGGCGATCATGGTCCAGCCCGGAGCGAGTCCGATCAGGGTGGCGCCGGCCGAAAATTCATGACGGAGCAGGGCGTACAAGGCCCAGAATGCACCCCAGACCATCAGCAATCCGGATAACCGGGCGGTGAAGTAGTCGAGGGGAACGCCCAGCGCGTGCACGGGCAACAACGCGTAAAAATTGAGCGGTCCCGAGGTGGTGCCGTCGACGGAGCGCCAGAATACCGGATCCTGTTTCAGCGTGAGGGCGCCGGCGATCAGCTGGCTCTCGTCGGGATTGAACTCCTGGCTGCCGAAGAGCGGGGGCCAGCGCCATGCGAAGATCACGACCAACAGCATCAGCCCGGTCCCGAGCGCCTGGGCCCGGGTAGACCAGGCCTCGCCGCGGGGCGTCGACACCCAGGCAATCCAGCCGAACATCGCGCACGTCGCGAGCAGCGCCGTCGCCCAGTAGGCCACCGGCTGGGTATCATAGAAGCGGAAAATTTCGCTGAGCATTGCTGCCGGAAACGGAACGAGCTGGAGCGTCCGTCCCGGCTCAGGAGGCCGAGCGGGTGCGCCAGGCCTCCACGATTTGGCGGATCGTGTCCTCGAGGGTTTGGGTGATGTCCCACGAGGGATAATGGGCGCGCATCTTGCGCAGATCCGAGTAGTAGCAGATGTGGTCGCCGATGCGGTTCTGGTCTACGTAGGTGTAGACCTGCGCCTTGCCGGTGAATTTCTCCGCGATCTTAAAGGCCTCGAGGATGGACGTGCTGTTGGCCTTGCCGCCACCGAGGTTGTAGACCTCGCCGGCGCGGGGCGCCGCGACAAAGGCGGCCATGAACCGGGCGACGTCGAGGGAGTGGATGTTGTCGCGCACCTGCTTCCCCTTGTATCCGAAAATCTTATACTCGCGACCCTCGAGGTTGCACTTCACCAGGTAGCTGAGGAAGCCGTGCAACTCGACCCCGCTGTGGTTCGGTCCGGTCAGGCAGCCGCCACGCAGGGCGCAGGTGGGCAGGTTGAAATAGCGGCCGTACTCCTGCACCATGATGTCCGCCGCCACCTTGGAGGCGCCGAAGAGCGAGTGCTTCGACTGGTCGATCGTGAAGGTCTCGGGAATGCCATGGGCGTAGGCCGGGTCGGCGTAATCCCAGCGGGTCGGCAGTTCGGTGAGCTTGATGCTGTTCGGCGCGTCACCGTACACCTTGTTCGTGCTCATGTGCACGAAGGGCGATTCGGGGCAGGCCTGGCGCGCGGCCTCGAGCAGGTTGAGGGTGCCGACGGCGTTGGTGTCGAAATCGTCGAACGGGATCGCCGCCGCGCGGTCGTGCGAGGGCTGGGCCGCCGTGTGCACGATGACCGAAGGTTTCACCTGCTTGACCAGCGCCAGCACGCCGGCGCGGTCACGGATGTCGAGTTCGTGGTGGACGAACCCCTTCAGTTCCCGGGCCAGCCGCTGCTGGTTCCAACGGGTGTCGCCCTGGGGGCCGAAGAACACGGCGCGCTGATTGTTGTCCACGCCATGGATCGTGTAGCCGAGCGAGGCGAAATAGACGCAGACTTCCGAGCCGATGAGGCCGGAGGAGCCAGTGACAAGAAGGGTTTTGGCCATGGTGAGAAGGAAAACGGTCAGGCAAACGGCTGGCGCCGGGCGTGGCCAGTCGATTTTGCCCCTCGAGATGCCGCTCGGTCCGGACTGACTTGAAGGAAATTCTGAACAAAACCCGCCCCGGATGGGTCTTCCGGCCTATGATGCCACGTTTCATTTGGGTTTTCCTCCTTTTGCTCGGCCTGACCTCGCCCGCCTGGGCGGCTGCGGCCAAACGCACCGTTCAGGTGCAGGTGCCCGCCACGGTCGCCCCCGGGGCGACGGTGGCCGTATCGGTCTCCGCCTCGACGAACGCCGGGGCGGGAGAGCAGATTGGCTTCCTGCATGCCGAGTACTCGGTCGACGGCGGCAAGTCGTGGACTGCCTTCTGTTACGAATCGAATGCCGGTCCGTCGGCCGTGCGCACCACCCAGGTCACCGCCGGCGCTGCGGGCACCACCGTGACCGTGCGGGCGCGGGTGGCGTTCCGTGGCGGCGTGGCGGGCGACGTTGACTACAATGGAGCGGCGATTCGCTGGGAGGATCATTGGCACAATTGGTCGGAGCCGCCGGCCCGGTCGGCGTCCGTCAAGGTTTCCGGGCGCTAACGGGTCGAACGTCAGTGCAGGTTGTAGGCGCGCTGCAACGCCTTGGCGCGTTCGAGGTGCATGAAGTCCAGCGCGGGCACGGTGGCGGCCGGGTCCGTCGTATAAGGTGCAGCGAGATGGGCGCGCATCTCCGTCCCCCGCCACGCGACGAAATCCGCCAGCGGTGCCGTCCATCCGCGCAGGAAGTGGCCGGCAAGCAGCAACACGACGGTGCCGACCGCGAGACGCTGGCGTCCGGGTATGGCGGTGAGGCGCTCGAGACCCCGGCTGAACACGACGCCCGCAAACGGCAGCATGCAGATCAGTGCACTGTACGCATACCGTTGGCCGAGCGCGCCGTAGAGCCCGGTGTGATGCCGGCCGATGCCGAGCAGCGTGGCATTGCCGAGATCGTAGACCAGCAGGACCAGCAGCAGGAGCCGAACGCGGCTCCGCGCCAGCGCGAAACCGCCGACCACGAGGACCACCTTCAAGACGGCGAGGGCGTGATACGGCACTGTGTAGAGCTCCGGCTCGCCGAAGAGCAGGTAGACAGGATTGTAGAGCAGGTACGTCAGGCCGAACTGCAGCGCATCGCCCCAGTGTCCGGCCATGCTGCGCTGGTTGCCGTGCGCGAACAGCACGATGCCGGCCGCCACGGCGAGCGCCGGCAACAGGCACGCCAGGGCCGGGACGAGGCGTGTACGCCAGGCCGGCCACTCGCGCTGCGCAACGAGGGGCAGCAACAGCGCCGCAGCGAACACGCCGCCGGTCAGCACACCGCGCGCAAAGCAGCCCGCGCCGAGCGCAGCGAGCACCACGAGCGGCGCATGCACCGCGGTCCGCCAACGTCCATCCGCCGGGGCCCGCGCCTCGAGCCAGGTGAGTCCGGCCAGCAGGCACGTGACGGCCAGCAGGGCGGACCATTGCACTGACCACCCGAGCGATTCCTGATGCGCGGGCGTCAGGGCGAAGACCGTCTGCGCCAGCACGACCCCGCTCCAGCCCAACCCGGCGCGGGCCAGCAGGCGGCCGAGCAGGTACGTGTTGAGCGCGTGGGTGAGCCAGAGCGCCCGCAGCATGGCCGGATAGCTGCCATCGAAGATCAGCAGCACGCCGCCCCACAGCACCTTGAACACGGGCACGAAGCTCTCGGTGAAGAAAGCAAAGGTCCATTGGGCGAAGCCCATGTGCGCCAGTTGATCGACGAGGAACAGGTCGTCGGCGAACCAGACCAGCGTATCAAAGGCCTCGCGATGGACGAGGTAGGGCAGCAGGGCCAGGGGAACGCCGATCCACGGCAGGCGCCTTTTCCATGGCGCATCGGGCTCAGGCGGCACCGCCGGACGGGGTTCTCGCCAAGCCGCCGGGATGAGGCTGCCGATCTGCGCGCGCACGCGGGGCAGCCAGGCGGGGCCGACCTCAAGGCCGACGGCGCCGATGAACAGCAGTACGAAGGGATACGCCGACGCGAACGACGATATCACCATCACGGGAAACGACGTGACGTGGATGATCGCCTGGATGCCGATGTACGCCGCCGCGGATCCCCAGGCAGCGGCGGCAAGGGTCAGGGGAAAACTCCAGGTGCGCTGGCGAACGGAACTGACAATCCGCACGACCACGGCAGCCATCGCGATCCAGAAGAGCGCGTGCCACCCGTGCCGCAGCAACTTGCCCACGCGATGCAGCGCATCGATACGCGCCTGTTGTGAAGGTGTGTTTGCGGCCGGGTCAGGCTCGACCGGCGCGATGCGCCCTCCGGTCATCTCGCGGAACAGCACAAACAGGCCGTCGTCCCCTTCGCTGGGCGGTGCATACGCACTAAAGCCGCGGAAATGGGTGACGTAGTCGCCGAACTGCAGGAACACGGTGGCGATCTCACGGGCCTGACCCTCGCGCAATTCAGGCACGAAGCCGCTGCGGCGCGGGCCGGCCGGGAGCCGGCCGTCGTCACAGGCGGCGTTGATCTCGTCCGCCAGCTGCCGATAAAACGCCAGTGCTTCGCCCGCGCTCCCGGCGTGACCGGCTGCGGCGACGGCATCGCGCAGCGCCCACATCATCCAGCCGCCGCCGATCTCCCGTTCGCTCGGCGGCCGGCCGGTCACGCCCGCCGAAGCCTCCGCCCAGCCCAGGCCAATCGCTCCTTCGAGGTGTGGACGCAACGTCGCGAAGGCCGGGCTCACAGGGTACATCACTTCGCGCGCAGCTCGCGTCACGGGCGTGAATGGCACCGGCTCACCCGCCTGCACGCGCGTCAGCGCCCCGTACGCATCCTTGAAGGCGGCGGCGCGAAACTCGACCGTACCAAACCAGCCGTAGTGGCGGGCGTTCAGCGAGGAGACCACCAGCACAGGTAGCGCGGCCATGACCGCGGCGAGGCCGAGCATCGTGCCGCTGCGGATTACCAGCGCCCGGCCAGCGCGGACGGCACCCACGATCACGGCGCCGGCAAGCAAGGCCACGCCGGGCAGGATCCAGGGCGTTTCCTCCCGCGTGAGGTGAAAGGCGCCGAACGACAGCCCCAACAGCATGGCCCACGGCACCTGCCGAACCGCAGCGTCGGTGCGTCGGCAATACAGCGCGGCGAGCCCGGCGAAAATCATCAGGCCGAGGGGAACGTAGACGTGCTGGCGGAGCACGCGGCCGAGGCTCGTCGCCTCGAAGGTCATCGGATTCCACAGCAGCAGCGCGTAGAGCGCGAACGCGCCAGCGGCCGGGAGCGCGAGCGGACGGAAGGCGCGCACGCACAGCGCACAGGCCGCGGCGTAAAGCAGTTGCTGCGACCAAAACAGCGGCAGACCGATCGCGTTCGCTGCGGCCGCCCAGAGCGAGTAGAAGGGCCCCTTGGCGAGCGTCATCTGGTCGTAGGGTCCGAGCCACGCTCCTTGCCGGATGTACTCCGCCAATTGCAGGAAGAGGCGGTCGTCATGACTCGCCCCGCCGAGCGCATAAACCGGCTGCGCGGCGGTGAGCCAGAGTTTCAGGGCGGTCATCAGCACCGCGAGCCACAGCCACGGCTGGGCGAGGCCGAGGGGGCGTGCGCTCATGCCGATTCGCTGCGCAGGTCGAGGTGCAGGATGCTGAGCAGGAAGCCGTTCAACACCACCTGGCAGCCCAGCGCGAGCGACAGGGCGCCGGGAATCACGCGTCGCAGGGTATCCACGGGCTGGAGATCTCCGAAGCCCGTCGCCTGCCAGCTCCAGAAGGCGCTCACCCACAGGCCGGCACCCAGCACGATGAGCAGGGCGCCCGTCAGCAGGCAGCGTTCGAGACTAAGGGCCCTGACCCATGCGGCAAAGTCGCTATCGGGGCGGCGCAGGCCGGAACGGATCGCGTAGAACTTGCCCAGCACGGCAAAGGCCGAGGCCTGGAAACCCACCAACACCGCCACGGCGGTGGCGAGCAGCGTGTGCACGTCGAAGGTCACGCCGCCGACGTGGAGCGGTCCGCGCAGCAGCAGCCCGCCCGCGATAAGGCCGGCCAGCATGAGGGCGAGGCCCGGATACAGGAACAGCCAGCGCGGGCTGAACAGCAGCATGAAACGCAGGTGGCGCCAGCCGTCGCGCCAGGGACGGAGATGGGGGGCGCGGCCGCGGCCGTCGGGACGGAGCACCGTGGGCACTTCCGTGACGCGCAGGCCGAGCATCACGGCCTTGATCACCATCTCCGACGCAAACTCCATGCCCGTGGTGCGCAGTTCCATGCGGCGGTACGCGTCAGCCGAGAATCCGCGCAGGCCGCAGTGGAAGTCGCCGATCGCAGTGCGAAAGAAGAGGCGGCCGATGAAGGAGAGCACCGGGTTGCCGAGGTGGCGGTTTTTCCACGGCATGGCTCCGGGGGCGATGCCGCCGCGGAACCGATTGCCCATCACCAGATCGTATCCGCCGCGCAATTGCGCCACGAACCGCGGCACGTGGGAAAAATCGTAGCTCGCGTCCGCATCGCCCATCACGAGGTAGCGGCCGCGGGCGGCCGCGATACCGCCGCGCAGCGCATTGCCGTAACCCTTGGCCGCGACCGGCACCACCCGGGCCCCGGCGGCCGTGGCCAGCGCCTGTGAACCGTCGGTGCTGCCGTTGTCCGCCACCACCACCTCGCCGCTGAGGCCCGCTGTTTTCAGGGCGGTGATCGCCTCGGTCACGCAGCCCGCGATCGTCCGGGCCTCGTTCAAACAAGGCATGACGATGCTGACTTCGGGCGCGTCCGGATCGGCGGCGGGCATGGCGAGGCAGGCAAACGGAAGGCTCCAGAGTCTACAAGTCCGCGCTTTGCGGTGGCTCGGACCCACGGACCGTGCGGCAAGAATGCTCAAAATGCGGTGGTCAACGACACCGAGTACACCCGGCCCCGCCAGTCGCCATAGGACAGCACTCCGGCGCCCGTCCGCTCGTTGGCGAACTTGGGCGGATCGAAGCCGAACACGTTGTTCACCCGCAGTTGGGCGCGCAGGGTGCCGCGTTCCACCCGGCCGGGCAGCAGACCGGACAGGTCGGTCTGGAGATAGGCATCGAACTGCCAGTAGCCCTTCAGCCGGTCCGAGCCCTGCGCGGGCCGCTCGCTGAGCGGGAGAATGCGCGAATGGAAATACTGGCCGTCGATCCCGAACCCGTGACGCGGCCCGGACCAGCCTGCGTTGAAGTGCGCCCGGTAACGCAGCAGGCCCGGCACGGCGCCGTCCGGCTCGCGGATCTGGTCCACCACCGGCGAATTCGCGAAGAGCTGGAGGTCGTACCGTTGGAAGACGACGACGCGGCTTCTCAATTCCAGCACGCCGCCGAAGGTGTCGGCGCGGGCGTAGTCGACGGCCAGGTTCCAATTCTCGGAGCGGCGCGAGGCCGCGTTGACCGCACCGGTCAGCAGCGTCCGGATGCGTCCAGGCAGGCCGTCGGCCCCGGGAGCGCGGGTGATGCGGTCGGGGAACAGGTCCTCGAGATCAACCACGGCCTGGGGCTCCAGCCCGATGTGCTCGTCGGTCTTCCGTGTATCCACGTAGTCGAGACTGATGCGGATCCGCCGGCGGTCACCGCGCTGGTAGATCAGCCCCGCAGTCTGAGTCACCGCCGACTCGGAACTGAGGGCGGGCGCAAGGTCGAGCTCCTCCGTCACCTCGTAGCGTTCGTTCCGCCTAGGGTCTACGATGGGGACGAGGGTGAGTCCGGAGCCGGGACCGCCCGTGCCGCCGGTGCGGCTGCTCATGCGCGGGGGCGGGTAACGGTTGGAGGTGGTGAAGCTCGCGCGAAGGGCAACACCCGAGGCGAGAGTCAGTTTGAAACCGGCGGTCGGGGCGACGTTGGTTTCGCGGGCGCTGTCGGCCGCGACGTAGCGCACGGCGAGGCTGGCGGTGAGGTCCTCCATCCAGCGCGGCCGGCGGCGCTGCGGCAGGACCGGTGCCTGCAGTTCGCCGAAGACGCTGTAGCGTTCGAGTCGGCGCCCCTGCCAGAAGATCGGTTCCCCCACGAGGCTGCCGTCGCCTCGCCGGCGTTCGTCGGTGAACGGCGCCATGGAGGAACGTCGGTAGTCCGCGCCGAGGTTAAGCACGCCTTCGCCGGTGGGGAGAGGTAGGGCCGGGTTGGTCAGTCGAGCGGCGGCTTCCAGCGTGCTGAAGTCGCCGATGCGCACCGTCTCCCCGCGGCCGCCCTGGAAAACCACCACCTCCTCGACAAACGCCGGTGGCGCCTCGAACACCTGCGTGTCACGCAGCATCTGGTAACGCTCCGCATCGACCAGCGCCTGCCAGCGCGCGGTGTCGGAGGCGGCGAAGCCACGGTAGCGAGCAACGTTGCGCGCATACTGGCCGTCGAGCGCGAGCCGCCAGTTGCGGGGCAGGCTGACGAGGGCTCCGCCGACCACGGACGTGAAATCCGTGCGGGAACGGCTGTAGTCGGCGCCGACGCCGGTCGCGGTTTCGTTGAGGGTCACGATCACGTCGCGACCGAAGGGATTGAGCGCATGGGCTGCGGCCAGCGTGAGCGTGCCCGCGAACACCTCGTGGCCGCGTTCGACCACGGTGCGCGCGTGGGCGGCGTCGAGGCCGAGCTGCAACCAGGGCGTCACGTCATAGGTGATGGACGCGAAGGCGGTGTCACGCTGCTGCGCGCGGCCGTACGGGGCATCAAGGCTGAACAACGATGACGACAGCCCTTCCGGGGCGTCGAAGAAGGTCCGGTTGGCCACGCCCTCCCGCCCGGCGAAAGCCGCGCGTCCGCCGAGGCCGTCCGCGCCCGGGGCCACCGAGGTGAAGGACGGCGATCCCGGACCGAAGAGCGGACCGCCGTCGGCGCTGCGTAGGTTGGGGGTTGCCCGGAAGAGCGGTTCGCCGGGCTGCAGGTCGCGCGCATCGTGCCGTTGCCGATGGCCAAGCTCGGATTCGTTGGGCGGCACCGCCCGGGAGCGGGCCATGCTGAGGCGCAGGCGCAGCGTGTTGCCCAAGAGGGATTGGCCGTGCTGGAGCGCGACGGCATGGTGCGGCGCGTCGAATCCGCCCAGGCGATTGGTGTAAGTCGCCGTCACTTCCGTGGCGTCGATGTCTGGGCGCAGGATGACGTTGATCACCCCGCCTACGGGATTGCCGGTGTAGAGGGAGGAGGCGGAGCTGGGCAGAACCTCGACCTGTTGCACGAGCCCGAGGGGAATGAAATCGACGTCGGGGGGGAGCGCGCCGCCTTCGGCCGTCATCACCTCGGGCAGCCTGCGCCCATTCACGAGCACGACCGTTTCGTCGCTGGTGTAGCCGCGCAACTGCAGGTTCAATCCCCCGCCAACAAAGCCGGGTCCGGGCGGCGACTGATCCACGGCGGCATTCTCGAGGATGACGCGTTGCAGAAACTCATTGAGGTCAACCACGCCGCTGCGGCTGATCTCGGCCCGACCGTAGATCTGGAACGGCAGGACATCGTTGCGCGTGCGGGGCAGATCGAGATTGCCGGTGGCGTGGCGCGGCGCAACCGGGTCGTCGCCAAAAGGAGAGGGCGCCCGTGCCGGCGCTTCGACGATGAACGGGGCGAGCTGGGTCACCCCGGCAGCCGGGGTCAGCCGCTGGGGCGCCAGCACCACCGCTTCCCCCGGGCCCACGGGGATCTGGGTCAGCTGCAGGGGATGAAAACCGTTCCCGTCGACGTCGAGGTGGTAGACTCCGGCGGGCAGCCGGGCGAACCGGAACCGCCCCTGACGATCAGTCACGGCGCCGCGTCCGGTCCCGCGCAGCACGACCCGGACGCCAGGGGCCGGTTGGTCCGCCCCGCTCAGCAGCCAACCCTCCAGCGAGCCGCGCGGCGCGGTCGGACGGACGCTCACGACAAACCGGCCCGGGGCGGTGCGCCGGGCGCTCAGGCCGGTCCCGGTCAGCAGGGTCGCCAGCGCTGCCTCGGGCTCGAGGGTACCGGCGACGGCGGCGGTCGTGATTCCTCGCAGTTCGTCGCTGGAGAATAGCACATCGGCGCCGGACTGGCGGGAGAATTCAAGCAGCGCTGCGGCGGCCGGTTGCGCCGGGAGGGAGAACGTCACCGGTGCGCCGAAGCCGGACGGTGCTACGATCAGCCACACGAGGAAGCCGGGCAACCAGGGGAAGCGGGTCAGGCGGGCAAAGGCCATGGCTCAGCGGGGGGGCGGAGCAGAGCCGCGACGTTGCACCCGGATGACGCCGTTGACGCCGCGATTGACCTGCACGGGCAGCGCCGCCTCGAGTGCGGCGAGAAAGCCCTCCAGGTCATCGAGCCGGTGGCGGCCGCCCAGGGTCAGGGCGGCGACGTCGGCATCGGCGGCCAATCCGCGGCCGTGATGACGGGCAAAACAATCCAGAGCCTCGGCCAGCGGCGTGCCCGCGAACACCACCTGGCCTTCGCGCCAGGCCAGCGCGGCCGAGACCTCTTCCATCGATAGCGTATCCACGGCGTGGTGACGGGAGTCGGACCGCAGGCGCTGGCCGGCGGCGAGGCGCAGCGGGGCATGCCCGGCCTCCCCCGGATGCACCTGCACGGAGCCCTCCTCAACGAGGACGGTGAGGGTGCCGGCCGGCGACGCGCCCACGGCGAACGCCGTGCCGGTCACGCGCACGGCGCCCGCCGGGGTCTCGACCACGAAGGGCCGGGCCGCGTCGCGGGCGACGGCGAAGTAGGCCTCGCCCGAGGCCAGCCGCACGTGGCGATGCCCGGCCGTGAGCTCGATGCGCAGGTTGGTCTGGGCGGCGAGTTCGATCCGCGTGCCGTCCGACAAGGTGACGGCTTCGCGCTGAGCGGCGGCCGTGGCGAGGTTCCGAACCTGATCGGCGTTCGGCCAGACCCACCAGGTAACAAGACTCAGCGCTGCGGCGGCAGCAATCCCGGCCCAGGCGATCCGCCGGCGCGACGATGGCGGCTGGAGCGCTTCCGCGGCATGGGTGTCGCCGGGCAGCCGGCCCTCCGCGGCCAGCGACGGCAGGGATTGTTCGAGGTCGGCCGAGAGCTGGCAGTACGCCGACAACCGGGCGCGGTGCTCCGGATCGGCCTCCAGCCAGACCTGGAGTTCCCGGCGTTGGCGGTCGGTCAGGGAGCCGCCGTCGAGACGCGCGGCCCAGGTGGCCGCTTGTTCGTCGGCGGAAGGATCAGGCGGCAAAGGGGAGGCGTTCATGGCTGCGTCCTCCGAGGCTGGGTGGAGGGGTTCTCCTCCGGGGTGTCCGGCGCGGTGGCCAGGGCGGCCCGGAGGAGGCGCAGGGCCCGGGCATGCTGCTTTTCGACGGTCGAGACGGAGATGCCGAGGCGGGAGGCAATTTCTTGGTGCGAGAGCAACTCCAGTTTGCGCAAGAGCAGGACTGTGCGGCAGCCCCGGGGCAGCGCGGCGATGGCGTGCTCAAGACGTTCCCACTCCTGCCGGGCCATCACCTGTTGCACCACCCCCGGCTCGGGTGCGGGGGCGGCATCAAGGGCGGCAGCCCCGGGCACGAACGGGCCGATACGCCTGCGTTTCAACTGGTTAAAGGCGAGACGGCGGGCGGTCGTGTAAAGCAGAGCCTCCGGATTGTGGGCGGCCTCCGCTTCGACCGACGGCCGGATGCGCAGGTAGGCATCGTGCGCGACATCCTGCGCCTCGGCGGGACTGCGCAGCAGCCGGGTCAGATAACGGCAGAGCGGCGCAAGCGTCCCGGCATACAGGCGGGCGAACGCTTCAGAGGCGGGCGACGGCGCGGGCATGATCGGATCAGATGGACGGTGCAGGTCGCCGGAAGGCGGCCCGGCGACCCTGGATCGGAACGATGGTCATAGTGGGTGTGGACATGACCATCCACGGAGGCAAACCCGCTATTGCCCACCGCCGAAACCAACCGCGCGGGGGCGTTGGGCCCCCGCACGGTCTCACTTGATCTCGATGTTGCTCCAGACGGTCCAGTCCCACGAGTTGTTGCCGTGGGGGCCGGGCTGGATCGAGAGGTAGACGCGGCCGGCCGGGCGGTTCGACAGGTCGACGTTGAAGGCCTGCAACCCGCGGTCGTCCGCCTTCTCCTTCGGGTCTAGCAGGCGCTTAAGTAGGATTGCCTGCTCTTGCCCGTTGGACCAGCGGATGATGAACTCGGCACCGTTGGTGTTGCCGCCCTCGGTGTAGGCGCCGGGCATGAAGCCGTATTTGCCGGTGATCGACGTGGCCCCCCGCGGCACGTCGAAACTCATCTCG